>Ga0315283_10005732_pt1 | contig 10999 bp, 7 predicted proteins | sample YL17G09_0_MG_FD_204541 | JGI IMG/M metagenome (GOLD analysis project Ga0315283, IMG submission 204541) | Sediment microbial communities from Yellowstone Lake, YNP, Wyoming, USA - YL17G09_0 | ecosystem: Environmental > Aquatic > Freshwater > Lake > Sediment | place: USA: Wyoming | collected...
GCGCGGGCCGGGGCCGAAGGCATCGGGTGCTATTTCTACGGCTCGGCTCTCGCCGAGCTGTTGCGGGTCTTGAGCGGTTTCGAAGGTGCCATGCTGCACGAGCGCTGCCGGGCCAGGGGTGACACTGCCTGTGCGTGGCGTGCCACAACCGTGGAGGGATACGAATGACGATCCGGAACGGGTTCGACCTGGCGGCGCTGCGCGCCGGCCTAGATGCCGCCGGGGCCGATGGCTGGCTCCTGTTCGACTTCAAGGGGTGCAACCCTGTCGCCGGGCGGGTGCTCGGCCTGGGCGGCATGGGGTCGCGGCGGCTGTTCGTCTGGCTCCCCAAGGAGGGCGAGCCGGTCGCGGTCGCGCACAAGATCGAACTGACCCCGCTCGAGGGCTTCCCCGGGCGCATCATCCCTTACGCCCGCTGGCAGGAGCTGCACGAGGCGCTCCGGGCCGTGATCGCCGGGAAGACGGCCGCGATGGAGATCTCCCCCGCCGACGCCGTCCCCTATCTGGACCGCGTTCCCTTCGGGGTCGTCGAGCTGCTGCGGTCCCTCGGCGCCACGGTGGTTTCCAGCGCGGCCCTGGTGACCCAGTTCGCCTCGCTCTGGGATGCCGGCGAGACCGTGGCCCACGTGGCCGCTGCGGAGACGCTCGCCAGCATTGCCAGGAGCGCGCTGGCCCGGGCCGTCAACGAAGCCCACACCGGGCTCACCGAAAGCCTGCTGCAGGAGCGAGTCGTCGACGCCATTCATGCGGCCGGGCTGGTCTTCGACCATGCGCCGATTGTCGGCTTTGGTCCCAATGCCGCGGACCCGCACTACGAGCCGATCGCCGGCAAGGACCGGACCCTCGGGCCCGACCAGGTGGTGCTGATCGACCTCTGGGGCGGCCCGGCGCTCGGGACCGTGTTCGCCGACCAGACCTGGATGGGGTTCAGCGGGGCCAGGCCGCCGGAAAAGGTGCAGCGGGTCTGGGAGACGGTGCGAAACGGGCGCGATGCCGCGATCGCGTACGTGCTCGACACGATCCGGCGCGGCCAGCCCCTGCGCGGGTTCGAGATCGACCGGGCCGCCCGGGACGTCATCGAGGCGGCCGGGTTCGGTGACTGGTTCGTGCACCGGACCGGTCACTCGATCGACCGGGACCTGCACGGCTCCGGCCCCCACATCGACGACTACGAGACCCGCGACGACCGCCTGCTCATGCCCGGCGTCGGCTTCTCGATAGAGCCCGGCATTTACCTGACGGGTGACTTCGGCGTCCGGAGCGAGATCAACATGTACTGGGGACCGGAGGGTCCCAGAGTGACGCCGTCGGAGATCCAGCGGGAACTGATCCTGGCTCAGTAGCCGCGGCGGCGAGCCCAGCGGCTAGGGCAGGTACTCCGGCGCGGACGCTGTCACGTCGCGGAGCAGGACTAACTGCACCGGTTCGCGCAGCTGCCAGAAGGGAAGGGCCCGGTCCACCCCCATCGCGACGAACAGCAGGAAGAGGTAGAGCAGGGAGAACTTGTACATGCTCCAGGCCGTCGGCGTCACCCCCGGCTCCCGGAGCAGCCGCAGGCAGTACCAGAGCAGCCGGGCGCCCAGCAGGACCGCGGCGATCACATAGAGCCCGCCCTGGGTGCCGGAGAGCCACGGCAGGATGGTGAGCGGGACCAGCATGATGGTGTAGACCAGCATCTGGACCTTGGTCTGGTGGGCACCCTTCACCACCGGCATCATCGGGATGCCGGCCCGCGCGTATTCGTCCTTCTTGATCAGCGCCAGCGCCCAGAAGTGGGGCGGCGTCCAGTAGAAGATGATGGCGAAGAGGTAGATCGCGGCGAGGTCGATCTGACCGGTCATGGCCGCCCAGCCCACCAATGGCGGGAACGCGCCCGCCGCGCCCCCGATCACTATGTTCTGCGGGCTCGAGCGCTTCAGCCAGAGCGTGTAGACGAAGACGTAGAACAGCAACCCGCCCAGCGCCAGCCACGCCGACAGCGGGTTGACGAACCGCCAGAAGAGGGCGAAGGCGACGCCGCCCAGGGCGATGCCGTAGAGCAGGGCGATGGCCGGTACCAGGCGGCCCGCCGCCACCGGCCGCGACTTGGTCCGGCCCATCATCGTGTCCACGTCCCGGTCGAACCACATGTTGATGGCGTTGGCGCCACCCGCCATGAGGTACCCGCCCAGCAACACCCACCCCACCAGTGCCGGTGAGGGGAGACCACGGTCCGTGATGAACATCGGCGCCACGGCGGTGACCAGCAGGAGCGAGATCACCCGGGGTTTGGTGAGGGCGACGAGATCGCGGACAAGTGACATGGCGCGGAAAGAACGACCTCGCGTAACCCCTTGTCAAGCCAAGGGATGCCGAGGATGTTTCGGCCCATGACAAACCAGCGCGATGGCTACGGCGAACGACTGCCTCGGACCGTCGGCCTGCTCGGTGCCGTGGCCGTGCTGGTCGGGACCACCATTGGGAGTGGCATCTTCCGGGTGCCCGCTGCCGTGGCCGGCCGGGTCGGCCAGCCCGGTCCGTTCCTGCTCGCCTGGGTGCTCGGCGGGCTGCTTGCCCTCTTCGGCGCCCTCACCCTCGCGGAACTTGCCGGGATGTATCCGCGCAGCGGAGGCGTCTTCGCCTTCCTGGAGGAGGGGGTCGGACCGTTGCCGGCCTTTCTCTTCGGCTGGTCCCAGTTGGTCGTGATCCGGGCATCGGCACTGGGCGCCATCTCCACCATCTTCGCCGAGTACCTCGGCTACTTCATTCCCCTCTCGCCCCGGGCGATCCAGTACGTCGCGGCCGGGGTGATCATCGTGGTCGGCACGCTCAACTACCTCGGCGTCCGCCGGGCCGCGGCCGTGATGAACGTGGCGACCGTGGCCAAGTACGCGGCGATGGTCGGGCTGGTCGTGCTGGCCTTCTCGATCGGGGCCGGCGACTGGGGTCACTTCCGCTCGGTGCCCGGCCCGGCGATCAGGGTCTCCGCGGTCGGGACCGCCCTGGTGTCCATCATGTGGGCCTATGACGGCTGGGCCGACCTGACCTACATGGCGGGCGAGGTGAGGGATCCGGGCCGGACGCTCCCCCGCGCGCTGATCGTCGGTACCCTGCTGATCATCGCGATCTACCTCTCGGTGAACGCGGCCTACCTCTTTCTGGTTCCCATCGGAGAGATGGCCCAGTCCCGGTTGATCGCGTCGACGGCGGCCGGGCGGATTCCGTTGCTGGGTGGGGCCGGCGGCGCCGTGATCGCCGGGGTGGTGATGCTGTCCACCTTCAGCAGCGTCAACGGCTCGATGATGACCTCGCCGCGGATCTTCTTCGCGATGGCGGATCGGGGCCTGTTCTTCAAGGGGATCGCCCGGGTCTCGCCTCGGTTCGCCAGCCCTTCGGCGGCGATCTGGCTGGCCGTGGGTCTGGGAGTTACCTACGTACTGTTCAACGACTTCCAGCAACTGGCCGACAAGTTCGTGCTGGGGATCTGGCCGTTCTACATCATCGCGGTGGTGGGCGTCTTCATGCTCCGCAAGCGCCTGCCCGACGCCGAGCGGCCGTACCGGGCGTTGGGGTTCCCGGTGGTGCCCGGGCTGTTCCTGGTGGCGGCGACCGGGATGGTGCTCAATGCCCTGATCACCGACCCGGTGAACACCGGGATCACCTTTGCCATCATCCTGGCCGGTGTTCCCGTGTACTTCATCTGGTTCCGGCGGACCTCGTGACCGGATCGTCCCGGTCGGCGGCGCTTGACCTCGGTAGCCCGGCGGGTAACTTTGTCGCGACCGTCGAGACCGCTGGTTTCGGCTTTTCCGTTAATACCGCATCACGTTAAAACACAAGTCGTTACGCCTCCCTTCCTTTGGAGCGCACTATGTCAGTTCTGGGCCGTCTGGTAGGAGCCGGTGCCGTGGTCTCGGTACTGGCCTTGGGCGTTGTCAGGTCGGCTGCCGCGCAGGGCGTCACCACTGCCGCCGTGCGAGGCACGATCACGCGTGAAGGCGGCCTTCCCATCGACAACGCCGTCATCACGCTGATCAACACGCCCAAGGGCACGAGCCAGCGGGTCACCACATCGAACGGCGGACGGTACTCGTTCGAGAACGTCGAGTCGGGCGGGCCCTACACCCTGGAGGCTCGGGCCATCGGGTTCGAGCCGACCACCAAGACCGGCATCAGCCTGATCCTGGGGCAGCGCTACATCGCGGACTTCGAGCTCAAGGCGCATGTCGTCATGATCGCGGAACTGTCGGTGACGGCCATGGTGGATCCGCTGATCAACTCCGCCAGGACCGGGCCGCAGACCACCATCGGAGATTCGGCGATCTCGCGGCTGCCGCTGCTCGGACGGAACTTCACCAGCCTGCTCGCGACCAGTCCCCAGGTCACCGGCAGCTCCATCGCCGGCCAGAACAACCGCTTCAACTCCATCCAGATTGATGGCGCCGTCAATAACGACGTCTTCGGCCTGTCCAGCGGTGGCACCCCGGGGGGCACCGCCGGCGTGAAGCCGCTCTCGGTGGAAGCCATCAAGGAATTCCAGATCCTGGTCGCACCGTTCGACATCCGGCAGGGCGGCTTCACCGGCGGCCTGGTCAATGCGGTCACCAAGTCGGGTACCAACACGTGGTCCGGGTCGCTCTTCGGCTACCTCCAGAACCAGGATCTGGTGGGCAAGGACACGGCCGGTCTGAAGGTGACGACGTTCAAGGTCCAGCAATACGGGGGCACCTTCGGCGGGCCGATCATCAAGGACAAGGTCCACTTCTTCGTCTCAGCCGATATCCAGGGCCGGAACGCGCCCTTCTTCGGGTTGGAGGTCAGCGAGCCGAGCACCGGCATCACCCAGGCGACGGCGGACCGGGTCACCAAGGTCATGCGCGACAAGTACGGGTTCGACCCCGGTACCTATGCGCCGCCGAACCTTGAGACGCCGAACAAGAACTTCTTCGGCAAGCTGAGCGCCCAGCTGGGCGGCAGCAACCGGGTCGAGCTCACCTACAACTACAACGACGGCTTCAACGACGTCTTCAATCGCACCAACCGGACCCAGAACTTCCGGGATGGCTGGCAACTCTCCAACAGCGGCTACCAGGTCGCCAACACGACCAATGCGGCGCGCGGCAAGTGGATCGGGCAGTTCGGCAAGGTCTCCACCGAGGTGATCGGCGGCTATCAGACGGTCCGTGATATCCGGGAGATGCCCAACGTAGTGCCGCTGGCCATGGTCCAGGGCGACATCGCTGGCAACTACCTCGCCGCGGGTGGCGAGCGCTTCTCGCATGGCAACCAGCTCGACCAGAACATCCTCGAGCTGACCGCCAATGCCACGATCGACCTGGGCCGGCACCAGGTCACGGTTGGCACCCACAACGAGCGCCTCGACTTCCTCAACGTCTTCTGGCAGGCCAGGTACGGCGTCTGGACCTTCAACAACGTGACCGACCTGGAGAATGCCGTCCCCAACCGCTACGAGATCATCCTGCCGACGGCCCAGCGTCCCGACGGTCCGGTGGCGACTTTCGGGGCCACCCAGCTCGGTGGCTATGTCCAGGATCAGTGGTCGCCCAACGACCGGCTCACCATCACGGGCGGCCTCCGGATGGACGTCCCCATCAGCGACAAGCCAGTGACCAACGAGGCGCTGCTCAATACCGCCGGCCTCAACATCAACACCGGCAACTTCCCGACGGGTAACCTCCTGATTGCCCCCCGGCTCGGGTTCAACTGGGACGTCTCGGGCAATGGCTCGACGGTCATTCGCGGTGGCGTGGGCGTCTTCAGCGGCCGGCCACCCTACGTCTGGATGTCGAACAACTTCGCCAACACCGGGCTCGAGCAGGCGACCCTGACCTGCAGCACGGCGGCGACCATGCCGACCTTCACGATGGACATCACCAAGCTGCCCACCACCTGTGCCGGCGGCGGAGCAGCAACCCCGCCGATTCCGCTGGTCGTCTACACCGACGAGAACTTCAAGTTCCAGCAGGCGCTCAAGTACTCGATTGGCGTCGACCACAAGTTGCCGGCTGGCATCGTCGGCTCACTCGACTTCCTCTACACCAAGAACCTGAACGATCTCTATCCGGTGGACGTGAACCTGGTGGCGGGCACCTCGACCTCCGAAGAGCGTGCCATGTACGGCACCATCGGGGCGACCGGGAGCGCCACCCGCAACCGGGTCTCCACCGCCTACTCGAACATCATTCAACAGGGCAACAAGTCGGGCGCCTATGCGGCCCTGATGACGGCGCAGCTGGCCAAGCGCTTCGGCGGCAACCTCGAGTTCAACGCCGCCTATACCTACCAGAAGGTGCGGGACTACATCTCCAACACCTCGAGCCAGTCGCAGTCGAACGTCCAGTTCGCCACCATCGACGGCGACATCTACACTCGCAACCTCCGGCCGTCGGTCTTCGACGTCCCCCACAAGATCACCCTCGCCGGCACCGCCAACGTCCCGCTCGGGTTCGCGATGTCCCTGATCTACACCGGCACCGCCGGCGCACCATACGCCTACGTGACCACGCAGGATGCCAATGCCGACGGCTTCTCCGGCAACGACCCGATCTACATCCCCACGAGCGCGACCGACATCACCCTGGCGGACCCTGCCGCCTGGGACCGGCTCAACATCTTCATCGCCGGACAGGCCTGTCTCAACGAGAACCGCGGCGCGCTGATGCAGCGGGGCAGCTGCCGGAACCCCTGGTTCCACTTCGTGGACTTCCGGCTGGCCAAGCGGATCCAGACCTTCGGGCACCAGTCGATGGAGATCACCGGCGACATCTTCAATCTCCTCAACCTCATCAACAGCGACTGGGGCCTGAACCGCTCGACCACTTTCAACGAGAACCTGAGCGGCCTGATGGGCGTGGCCGGCTGGGACGCGGCCAACAACCGCCCCAAGTACTCGGTGCCGACGTCGCTGCCGGCCCGGGACCGCGTCAGCGTAGGCTCCTCGCGGTGGCGCATTCAGCTGGGCCTGAAGTACGTCTGGTAAGAAAGACGGTCGGACGGTCGGACGGTCGGATGGTCAGATGGAAGGAAGGCCGCCCCCACGGGAGGCCTTCTAGTCTTCTGACCGTCTGACCGCCTGACTGTCTGACCATCTGACCATCTGACCATCTGACCGTCTGACCATCTGACCGTCTGACCATCTGACCGTCTGACCGCCTGACCGTCTGACCATCTGACCGTCCGTCTACGTGCGCACCTTCCATAGCAGCACCAGCCCCACCAGCAGGAAGAACAGGTTGGGGGCCCAGGCCGCCGCCACGGGATCCATCAGCCCGCTGGCGCCGATGGCGCGGGTCAGGTTGATCAGCAGCAGGTAGGCGATGGTGGTGCCGAGGCTGATCGCCACACCGACCGCGGCGCCCGCCCGGGGAGCGGTCATCGCCAGCGGGGCCCCGAACAGGGCGATCACGAAGCAGGTTGCCGGGACCGCGATCTTGAGGGCCAGGTCCACCGACAGCTTCCGCACGTCGTTGCCCGATCGCCGCATCACGCCGATGTAGTCGCGCAATTCGCGGTAGTCCATCTCGGAGGGGTTCTTGGCCTCGACCAGCAGGTCGCGCGGCCGCTGGGTGAGCGCCTTGAGTCGCATCCGGCGGAACTGGAAGGTGGCCAGCGCCGTCGAGTCACCGAGGATGTGGCTCGATCCGTTGAAGAACCGCCACCGCCCCGCCAGGGTGTCCACGTACACGACGCTGTCGGCCACGATGGCCAGGGTGGGGAAGGTGCCCTTTCCCTCCCGCTCGAACACCACGTTCTCCATCCGCTTCTGCTTGGTCTCCAGCATCCGGATCGCGTAGACCCAGTTGCCGTCGCCGCGATACACGAAATTGTACCGGGTGGTGATTCCGCTGGCCCGCTTCTCCTTCTGGATCTCCAGGGCCCGCGCCGACGCCCGGGTCGAGATCTCGCTGACCAGGAAGCTGAGCCCCGAGGCGAAGAGCGCCGCCACCACCAGCGGCAGGATCAGGCGGTGGAAGCTCTGTCCGCTGGCCTTGGCCGCGGTCAGCTCTGAGTTCCGGGCCAGCGGGCCCAGGGTGAAGACCGTCGCGAACAGGCACGCCGCCGGGATCATCTGCGACATGCTCTCGGGAATGACGTAGAGGTAGCTGAGGGCGATCGCTCCGGCGGTGAGGTTCCGCTCGAGCAGCTTGCCGACCTTGTCGGTGGCCTGAATGAGCACCTGGACCAGCGGAAAGCCCACCGCCGTCAGGAGGAAGATCCTGATCCACTGGCGAACCAGGTAGCGGTCGAGCAGCCGCATCAGGTCCGCCGGCGCCGGAGCCAGCCGACCAGGACGTCGCCCAGGTCGGCCAGGTCGCCGCCTCGGGAGGTCCCCATCGCGCGGCTGGCGGCCCGGATGCCCACCAGGCCGATCACGGCGATGATGACGTTGGGCGCCCACATCGCCGTCGCCGGCGTCATGATGCCGCGATCCGCGAACTCTTCGCCGGCCGTCAGGCAGATGTAGAAGAGGGTGAAGATGATCATGCTGCCGCCCAGCACCAGGCCGATCCCGCCGCGCGGAAACCGGAGCGCCAGCGCGATCCCGATGATCACGAAGTTCAGGCAGGCCAGGCTGATGGTGAACTTCTTGTGGATTTCGACGCCCAGCCGGTTGGCGGAGCGTCCATCCATCACCTGCTCGCTCCCCATCTCGGCGATGCTGCTGAGGCTGGAGAGCACCACCGGCCCGATGGCGCGAGCGGCTGGCGGGGGCACCGTTACCCCTCGGCGGCCGGCGCTGTCACCCCCTGCGGCGGTGGGATTCTGGGCCGCGGTCTGGGCCGCTGCCTTGGCCGGGAAGATGTACCGGCCCAGGAAGTCCTCGACCTCCCGCAGCCGGCCGCAATGCCGCCGGGTCTCCGGCTCCGGCACGGGATCGTCCACCGCCGCCGCAAGCCGGAGCACCGACCGCAGATCCCGGCGGGTGTACTGCTCGCGAATCCGGAAGGCGCGGAGCGCGCTCCGCTGCTGCAGGTCCCGCCGGTCGATCATCTCGCAGGTGCTGAGTTCGCGGTCACCCCGCTCGAACTGCGAGGTGCCCAATTCCAGCTTGTTGGCGACATCGCGCGCCCGGATGATGTTCTGCTCGTACACCGTCACCCGGACCGTGCCGATCTCCTCGGGCCGATACTCGTGCACCGCGCCGGAGTACAGGTGCAGCTGGAGGTCGCGTCCGTTGGCCTCGAAGAGCATGATCCCGCTGTCCGCATAGACGACCCGGCGGACGTTGGGGAGGGTGAGGTCGTAGATGGTGACGTCCCGCATCCGGCCCGTCCCGGCCTCGATCCGGCTGGCCCGGAGGAAGTAGTCGGTGCCCTGGAGCGGGTTGAGCGCCTGCTCGCGCATCGCCAGGGTCGGCTTCTTCCGGCCGATGTCCATCTGCAGGGTCGCCAGCCGGGTATTGCTCCGGGGCAGGACCTGGTCGATGAAGAAGAAGTTGAAGCCCGACACCAGCACGCCCGCGAGGACCACCGGCCGGAGCATCTGGGCGACACTCACCCCGCTGGCCCGCATCGCCGTGATCTCGTTGTCGGCGGCCAGATGGCTGAAGCCGTACAGCACCGCCACCAGCACCGCCATCGGCAGGGTCAGCGCGATGATGAAGGGCAGGCTCAGCAGCAGCACTTCCGCGATCACGGAGGCCGACAGCCCCTTGCCCACCAGATCGCCGAACCGCTTGGCAATCTGGTTGAGGAGCAGCATGCTGGTGAGGGCGCCCAGGGCAAAGACAAAGGGCGCCGCCAGCTCCCGGAGGAGGTAGCGGGACAAGATCCGCATGATCCCAAAGGTAGCGTCTCGGGCTGCGAGTAACGAGTCACGGATTTTGGCATTAGCTTTGGCCGATGCTCTGTCGATCACTGCTGGGAATGGTCCTGCTGACGGGTGGCTGCGCTGGCTCCTCACCACTCCCGCCGCCCGAGTTCAGTGGCGATGCCGCGCTGGTCTACGTCCGGACTCAGCTGGACTTCGGCCCCCGGATTCCAGGCACCGAAGGCCACCGCCGCATGGCTGCCTGGCTCGACTCGCTGCTCCGCGTCCGGGCCGACACGGTCGTCGTCCAGGCCTGGGACCACGCCACCGTGGCCGGCGCCACCGTCCCCCTGCGGAACTTCATCGCCCGCTTCAATCCGGCAGCCGTCACGCGGCTGCTGTTCTTCGCGCATTGGGATACCCGCCCCCGGGCCGATGGCCCCGGCAGCCGCGACTCGACGGCTCCGGTACCCGGCGCCAACGACGGCGCCTCAGGGGTCGCCGTGCTCCTCGCCATGGCGGACGCCCTCAGGCAGGTCCCGCCGGCCGTGGGGGTGGACCTTCTCTTCGTGGACGGCGAGGACCTGGGGTCCTTCACCGTGGACAAGGATGTTCTGATCGGGTCCCGCTATTACGCCCGGAATCCGATGCCCGGCCCGAAGCCGCTCTACGCCGTCCTCTTCGACATGATCGGTGACGCCGACCTGCAGATCTACCAGGAAGGCTATTCGCTCACCGCGGCTCCCGAAGTGGTGGATCTCGTCTGGCGTACCGCGGCCGACCTCGGCTACGCCAAGCTCTTCCCGTCCGAGCCCAGGCATACCCTGATCGACGACCACCGGCCGCTGCAGGAGGCCGGGTTTCGGGCCATCGATCTCATCGATTTCGACTACCCCCACTGGCACACGCCGGACGATACCTTCGACAAGATCAGCGCGAAGAGCCTGAAGGCCGTGGGGGACGTCGCCATGGCGCTGGTCCGGAAAGCGAAGTAAGCAGCAGGCAGGCAGCCGGGGGGTGCATCGCCCCGCCCCGGTCCGCATCGCCCGGATACCACCAGCGCGGTTCCCCCGCCTTAGGCTGGGACCATGTCCCGGGCCGAGCGAAACGTCATCCTCCTCCTGATCGGGCTGGGGGTAGTCGGGCACGGGGCCCGGCTCCTGGCAGACCGGCACACTGCGCCAGGTGAGGCGCTTCTCCTGCCCCAACTGCGGGTCGCCTCGGCCCGTGCCCAACGAGATAGTTCCAC
>Ga0315283_10005734_pt1 | contig 10999 bp, 16 predicted proteins | sample YL17G09_0_MG_FD_204541 | JGI IMG/M metagenome (GOLD analysis project Ga0315283, IMG submission 204541) | Sediment microbial communities from Yellowstone Lake, YNP, Wyoming, USA - YL17G09_0 | ecosystem: Environmental > Aquatic > Freshwater > Lake > Sediment | place: USA: Wyoming | collected...
CTGCCGCGACCCGCGGTCCACCTGCTTCTGCACGGCCATCGGCGGCTGCCCGGCCGGCCATGAGGGCGTGGACGCGCTCTTCACCCAGGTCGCCGCCGGCTTCACGGTGGAGGCGCTGACGCCCAAGGGCGAGGCAGCCCTCGCGGCCGCGGCGCTCGCCGACGCCACCGACGCCCAGACGCGCGACGCGGCCGAGGTCAAGATGCTGGCGACCGCCAAGGTCGACGTGCCCTTCGACCTCGATGGCATCCGGGACAACCTGCACGACAACATCGCCGCCGACGGCTGGCACGACCTGGCCATGCGCTGCATCTCCTGCGGCACCTGCACCTACGTGTGCCCCAGTTGCTATTGCTTCAGCATCAACGACTCACTGGTGGAGAGCGCGGGCGATCGCTACCGCTGCTGGGACAATTGCTTCAACCCGCTCTACACCGAGGAGACCTCGGGCCACAACCCGCGGGCGGCCAAGTCCAACCGGTTCCGCAACCGGTTCAGCCACAAATTCTGGTACTACCCCGACAAATACGACAGTCTGCTCTGCTCCGGCTGCGGCCGCTGCATCATGCACTGTCCCACCCGGATCGACATCAGGGAGGTGCTCCGGGCGATGGGCTCGCCGGCCGGGCAACCGCCGGCCGAGCCGGTGGCGGCGCCGGCAGCGGAGTGCGGTGCGACTGTGAGTGGCGCGGCCCCGGTTGGCGCGGCAGCGCCCGAGCCGGCCGCTGTGGGCGCCGCGGCGCCGGGCGCGCCAGCCCCGGCCGAAGGGAAGGAGGCCTAGATGGCTGAGACCATGAGCGGCGCCGTCAACGGCAAGACTCGCCTCACCCCCGCCGACGTGGTCGCCGGCGCCAGCACGGCGCGGGCCGGCAAACTGGGCGGTAATCCCTATCTCCCTGAGATCGCGACCGTCGTCCAGATCATCCCCGAGACCCCCAACATCAAGACCTTCCGGATGCGCTTCGACGACCCAGCCGTGCAGGAGAAGTTCTCGTTCCTGCCCGGCCAGGTGGGCCAATTCGGCGTCTTCGGCGTGGGCGAAGCGACCTTTGCCATCACCTCCAAGCCATCCGAGACGGAGTTCATCCAGTTCTCGGTCATGAAGGCCGGCGAGATCACCAAGGCCATCCACAACCTGTCCGAAGGCGACAAGGTGGGCATCCGCGCCCCCATGGGCTGCGGCTTCCCGGTGGAGGCCTGGAAGGGCAAGAAGATCCTCTACGTCATGGGCGGCATCGGCTCGGCGGCGCTCAAGGCCACCATCGAGTACACGCTGGAGCACCTTGCCGACTACGCGGGCGTCAGCATCCTCTACGGGGCCACGGCCCCGCAGAACTTCACCTACCAGTACGACATCGACGACTGGCAGAAGCGGAGCGATATCGATCTCACCCTGACCATCGACCGCGAGTGCGACGGCTGGCAGTGCGACGTCGGCATGGTGCCGGCTGTACTGGAGCGCATGAACCCCGACCCGGCCGACACCATCGCCATCACCTGCGGCCCGCCCATCATGATCAAGTTCGCGCTCATGAGCTTCCGCAAGCTGGGCTTCACCGACGCGCAGACATACACCACGCTCGAGAAGCGCATGAAGTGCGGGATCGGGATTTGCGGGCGCTGCAACGTTGGGCCCAAGTATGTTTGTGTGGACGGGCCGGTTTTTTCTATGGCTGAGTTGGGTGAGTTGCCGGATGAGCTTTAGGGGGCGGTGAGTTGCCGCTGGTCGTCAGTACCGGGTGTCGGATCTCACGATGACCTGAGGGGGGGCTCAGTCGAAAAAGTATCTGCTTCTTATGGGGGCGCCGAGAGGCGCCCCCAAGTGTCTCTGGCTGAGGAGGTCGCATGTCGCTTCTGGATGACGCACTTCGCGCGTCCGAATGTGTTGTCAGCGTGATGGGGGCGCACGCGGACGAGGACGCCGACACTATCTTTGGACGCAAGATGGAGGATTGCAGGATAGTTGGCCGCATATTCTGGGTGGCCAAGTCCGCCAAGGCGCGTCCTGCGCAGGTCCAGGCAATGTGTCGGTCGGGGTTGAGATATGCGATCTTCGTCGAGCCCGCCACTCCCGGTGGGGCTCGTCCCACCACGGAATGCGACTTGGCCGCTGAGTACTCGCCGGACGGAGTGACCTGGTCTGCGCTACCTGACGGGCTCGGGCCCGTCACCGGTCAGATAGACCGCCACGCTGCCGCCCTGGTGTTTGACAGACTGGCAACCGACGTAGGTGGAGCAATCGACCTATGGGAGTACGCCGACGGCGCGAATCCGGACATGCCGCTGAAGTTCAGACTCGGGCTCTCGACTGTCTGCGCCGTCCGAAGTGACATGTCGGCACACCCCGGTCGTATGAAGTCTCGACGCCGCCGAGTGATTGCGGTGGCGCGTCTCGCGCAGCCGTATTGTGTCTGGCTTCGATAGGTCACTGACGACCGCCTAGGGTCGGAGATGGCCCACCGAATGCGGACCAGCGGACGACGAGACGCTTCGTCGTCCGCTGTGACCAACACCATGCCGCTGACTCGACTCGACAGCGGCTATCTTGAGTCAGGCATGGAGGGGTAGCCTCCGCGTAACCAGTCTTCGACCAAAGGCTGAGCCGAGTCTGGTCCTTCCTTCCCGATAATCCCTGCGTGGCTTTCACGCCACTAGTTGTCCGTTGACAACCTTCGATGCACAGCGTACTATCTCCGAGAAAGGTGACCGTTGGCCAGGAACCGGCACCCTAACCATCACATCGAAGCCGCGCTCCAGTATGCAGAGGCGATGGGGTGGAGGGTCGAGCCTACAGGCCGAAGCTCGCATGCTTGGGGGCGGCTCTACTGTCCGCAGGGGAATCCCGAAGAGCAGTGTCGGTGCGGCGAGTTCTGCGTCACGAGCATCAGTGGCACTCCCAGGAACCCCGAGACGCATGCGAAGCAGATCCGACGCAAGGTTGATGGATGTACCGGCGGCGCGGCCGAGGCGGAGTCAGAAGGAGAAGGACGATGAAGGAGTACGGATTCGCGCTGCGGTTCGTGGTCCCATCGATTGATGTGATCTCGGACGAGCTCGTCGAGCAGCTTGGCGATGCAGGTTGTGATGACGCCTTGATCGGCGTCGGCCACGCCGGCCGCATCGCCATGGAGTTTGCGCGGACTTCGGCCTCTGCCCATAAGGCGATCCTAAGTGCTATCCGCGACGTTCGGGGGGTGCTCCCCGACGCTGAGCTCGTTGAGGTGACGCCGGACATCGTAGGTCTCACGGAAGTGGCGGAGATGGTGGGCTGTTCTCGCCAGAACATGCGGAAGCTGCTGGTCACCTCCGGCGCACGCGGGCCGGCGCCGATCCATGAAGGCACATCGACGCTGTGGCACTTGGCCCTCGTGCTGAACTGGCTGGCACATGACAAGCGTTACTCCATTCCGGGCGATCTGTTGGAGCTGTCCGAGGCGACGATGAAGGTGAACGTGGCTCTAGGCGCCTTGCGTACCGACGACGAGACTCGGGACGAGATCCAAGCGCTGTTCGCATAGGCGCAACCAGGCTGCTACGCACCTTCCCGGTAGTCAGGTACACTCGCCACAACGCAGCGTCAACGAGCGGAGGAATCACATGGCCGTGCCCAGTTTCGACTCTCTGATGCTTCCCGTGCTGGAGACGCTCGTCGATGGCAAGATCCACCGGCCGCAAGAAGTGAGCGATTTGGTCGCTGCACGGCTCGGCGTTTCTCCGGAAGACCAAGCCGAGATGCTACCGAGCGGTGCGATGCCCCGCTACCGCAACCGGATCCTATGGGCGCTCCACTACATGAAGCGCGCGGGCGTGATCGTGTCTCCCAGCCGTGGTCAGTACGTCATCGCCGACAGTGGCCGGGCTCTCCTTGCCGAGGCCCCTGCCAAGGTCACCACCAAGACGCTTGAGCGCTATCCCGGCTACATGGAGTTCATGGGGCGCGGTGCCCCCAAGTCGCAAGATCCCGACATGATCAACAACTCTGGCTCTGGCTCGGCTCGACAGTGACTATTTCGAGTCCGGCATGGAGGCGTAGTAGTGCGAGGTCGTGCGGACGATGGGACCCGGACTTGTGGCCTCCAGATCGTTCCGCAGCTCAGTTCAAGCGATGGTGCACGTTCGAACTGCATACACTCGTACACGACACAGGCGGCCCGCCGATCTTGGACGACGAGGTGGGCGTCTAGCCATAGGTGGTATCATATTCACTATTGAAGGAGGTACCATAAATGAGTGCTATGCCCACTATCGTTCCCATCAGCGAGTTGCGTCAGGATGCCTCCGGAATCGTCAAGCGTGCGTCGGCTTCCGGTGATCCCGTCTTCATCACCCAGCACGGCCGTGCCTCCGCGGTTCTCATGAGCGCAGGCGCGTACGAGCGGACCCAGCGCGAACTGGAGATCCTGCGGATCCTCGCGCAGGGTGAGGCCGACATCGCTGCCGGTGTGGGCCACGACCTCGACGTGGTAATGGCAGAAGTGGACGAGTTGCTGGACCGCTAATGATTGTCAGGCTCACGCCATCCGCGCGGGCCCAGCTTCTCGCGGCTGTGGCCCACATCCACGCTGATCGTCCGACGGCGGCTCGCGACTTCAGGACACGAGTCGACATCACGTTGCGTCGGTTGATCGACTTCCCGGAGTCCGGGCGGGTCATACCGGAGTTCGACAGGCTCGGTTTTCGCGAGGTGCTCGTCGACTCGTACCGGCTGTTCTATCGCATCCAGGGCGAGGTCATCTGGGTGGTCGGCGTGTGGCACGATGCCCAAATACCGGACGAGCCGGCGGAACCGAACGGCGCCTAACAAGCAGATCGAGCAGATGTCGTCCGGCTTAGGTTGTAGAGTGACTGAGCCGAGCGTCTCGCAGCCACGAACCGCGATGTTGCTGGATGGTGACATGGATCAATCTCAGCTGAACTGGATCCCCAACTTCATCTGGGGCATCGCGGACGACGTCCTGCGCGACCTCTATGTTCGCGGCAAGTGCCGCGATGCAATCCTCCCCATGACGGTCCTGCGTCGCCTCGACGCCGTGCTCGAGCCCACCAAGGGCAACGTGATGCGGCTGATCCTCCCCTACACGAATGCTGAGTGGGAGAAGCTCTCCATATTCCTCGATTTCCTGGTGCCGAAGCTGCCGGCGCCCAAGGAGGAGGACCTGGCCAAGGGGATCCTGGACGTGTTCCGGCTGACCTATGCTGGCGAAGCAGCTTGACGGTATAAAGGGGGGGCGGATGATGCAGGTCGGCCTATGTCTGGGCGGTGCTACGCGACAACCCTGGAAGGCGAAGACGTCCCACGACTTCTGGAAAGGACCCTGGCGTCATGACGACTGGGAAAATGCAGAACAGGTGCGACGCCATCGTCAAGATCACCGACGAGTTCTGCGCCGCACACTTGAACGAGGAATACGCAGCCCTCAGTCGGCGGATGACCGCAGCGCTCAGCCACAAGCGCCCCTCTCCCCTGGAGAGTGGTCAGGCCATATCCTGGGCGGCCGGTGTCCTCTATGCACTCGCTCAGGTCAACTTCCTGTTCGATCCGGTGCAAGATCCGCACATGAGCGCGACGGAACTCTGTGAACTGGTCGGCGTCAGCCAGAGTACGGCCACGAGCAAGTCAAGGCAGATATGGGACCGGCTGGACCTGGTGCAGTTGGACCCGGAGTGGTGTCTGCCGAGCCTGCTGGCCGACAACCCGATGGCCTGGATGATCCTGGTGGACGGTTTGATTGAGGATGCTCGTTCTCTGCCGAAAGAAATCCAGGAGGAAGCGTTTCGACTTGGGCTGATCCCGTACGTACCGTAACGAACGGCTACCTGCACGGCGCGATACGATGTGGCCACGCGCCACGCAACTCGCAGGTGTTAGGTTTCAAGAGGGGGACGTTAGTGCTACAGCCGAGTCAGTTCAAAGTCAACGAAGCGTGGATCGTGTTCAAGCTCAACGATGAACCGATCCACACCGTGCAAGACGGAGACTTTCATTTACTCGCCCTCATGGACGCGGCCAGCGGCTTCCTTCTGAGTTCCGCGCCCGTGCCGGCGCAGCAGGCAGAGCCTACGCAGTTGGAGTCGAAGCGCCTGCTGAAGGAGGGGCAAGCCCATAAGAAGCGCTGGCCAAAGACCCTCTTTGTTCCCAAAGAGCAGTCCGCACAATTCTTGGCCGAGGAGGCAGAGCGGCTTGGTATCGAAGTGGTACGAGTCGCGGAAGAAGAACTCCTGCACTTCATCAGCGAGGCGCGAGAAGGCTTCATGGAGCGTTTCGGTGGTCAGGGCGCGCAGTGAGGTGCCGGAAGGACGTGAACCCCGGCTGCCCGACCCAAAGCCCGACCATAGGCTGACTCCCTAGCCCCCCCCGTTCCAGGGACGATCTGTGTCCACAGACCTGTGGCGCCTGATTGGTTGCACGCGCGTATCTTTAAGGATACACTTGGGAACGGCAAGACATCGAACGGGCTAAGGAAATCGCCCGAAGAGTATGAGAGGCGACATGGCTGGAGCAACGACCGAACACCGGGCGAAGATCAAGACCTACCCCTGGGACATCGTCGACTACCTGGACTCAGACGAGGCCATCGCCGGCTATCTCGATGAGGTGCTGGAGGAGAATGACTCTGCCTTGCTTATGGCTGCCCTGGGCGACGTTGCCAGAGCCAAGGGGATGACGCAGGTATCTCGGGAGACAGGCCTCGGGCGCGAAAGCCTTTACAAAGCCTTGTCGCTTCAGGGCAACCCGGAGTTCGCGACGGTGCAGAAGGTGCTGCGGTCTCTGGGACTGAAGCTACGCGTGTCGGTCCTTTCGCCAGACTTGTGAGTGAGGGCGATCACTCTTAGAAGCGCCTCGAGCGGACAATCGTCCCGATACGCTTTGGTGCCGCTCATGCGTCAGACGTTGGGCGGTCGGTAGTTGCTGTCAAAGCTGGAGGGAGATTCTGATCGACCAAGATACGAGCATCAGCAAGAGCGTTGCCGCGATCGGCAAGGCCGTCGAGGGATTCATGGACGAGGAACGAGCCGCGATGGAGGAGCGCGCGCAAGAGCTAAAGGTGGCCGCGCGCGAGAACAAGGACAAGGCGGACGGGGAACGCGCCGTGCTCGCGAAGATCGCCGAGATGCAGGAACCCGATCGCGCCATGGCCGAGCGGCTCAATGCGATCATCAAAGCCAGCGCGCCGGCCCTCTCGCCGAAGACCTGGTATGGGATGCCCGCATACGCCAAAGACGGCAGGGTCGTCTGCTTCTTCCAAAGCGCGCAGAAGTTCAACACGAGATACGCGACGTTCGGCTTCAGCGACGCCGCGAGCCTCGACGAAGGCGCCCTGTGGCCGGTCGCCTTCGCGCTGAAGGAGTTGACCGCCACCGAAGAGGAAGAGATCATCGCGCTCGTGAAGAAAGCGGTGAGCTGAGGACTGATCCGGCCACCGGCCCCGCCCTAGCAAAATGGAGCTGAGAAAACATGTCAGATAGCTTCGAAAACGTCACGATCGTCAAGAAGGCAAACTTCTATTTCGACGGAAGGGTCACCAGTCGCACGGTGCTTTTCGCGGACGGCACGCGCAAGACGCTCGGCATCATAATGCCCGGCGAGTACGAGTTCGACACCGGGTCCCGTGAGGTGATGGAGATGCTGAGCGGCGAGATGAAGGTGCTCCTGCCGGGTCAAGGCGGCTGGCAGGTCTTCGAGGCCGGTCAGAGCTTTGAAGTGCCGGCGAACTCCTCTTTCAAGCTGGAACTCGACGGTGTCGTCGACTACTGCTGCTCCTACAAATAGCCGCTGGCAGGCGGCGCGCTGGACTCGGCAGGGAGGCGGGAAGCGGCATCCGCGACTTGTCTAACGGCTGCGGGCGGAGCCCACACGCACTCGCCGCACTAGCACGCGCTGAGACTTCAGCGAGAGGCCGTCTTCGGCCATGCCTTCCAGGTGCATTTCCAGTGCGCTCCGCATATTCAACTCGGCCTCTTCTTCGGTCGATCCCGTGGCCACGCAGCCGGGGACCTCGGGCGCATACGCAGAGTAGTTGTCGCCTGCCTGTTCGATCACCATGACGAATGTTCTCAACGCCGTTCCACCTCGATGCCGGCCTGTTTCCTGACGCTGTTCAAAGTACCTTCGGCTAGCTCATGCCCTGTGTTGCCGGCGAGCAAGCATACCCTAATGGCTCATTTGCCTCCCCCCAGTCGGACTTTGGTCGCATATGTGTGGTCGGCCGAACTGGTGGGCCGCCCGCCGACCACGAGCGGGTAGAGGATAGGATGCTGGCGGGTTGACGGCCTTCGGGTCTGGCCTATAGAGTCTGCGAGACCCTGGCGCGTCGTGCGCCGTTCTGATCCTCGGGGGCTCCGCATGCAATTCGACGGTGAACATCTCGCACAAAGCGAGCAAGTGAGGCGAGTCTCGGTGCCCTGGAGCACTCGGGACGTTTGGCTGGGAGTTATCGCAGCGGCAGTGATAGTCGGGGTTGCGTACGGCCTTCTCTATTCGCTTAGCACTTTCTCGCTCAGGCTAGGTGTGGATTTGTGGATCGCCTTGGTCCCGACCCTGGTGGAACTACTGCTTCTGATTCCCGTGTGGTGGTTCTCGGTGCGCAAGTACCACGCCTCACCGAAGACGCTCGGCTTCGTGAACTTCAAGTTCTCTGTTCTAGCAGTGGGGCTCGGGCTGCTATTGGCCTTCTACATCTTCAACGGTCTCTACGCCTCTGCGCTTCATGAATTCGGCTTGCGGGTCCAGACCGACCTGACTCCTGTCTTGCGCCGGCTCTCCACTCCTTGGCCGTTGTTTGCCACGACCGTCATCATCGCGCCGCTGGTGGAAGAGACATTCTTCCGCGGCTTTGTCTTTGGCGGTCTGCGCCCGCGCTACGATTGGCGCTGGGCGGCGGCCATCAGCGCTGTCCTGTTCGCGGCCGCACACCTGTCGATCACGTTCTTCATCCCCGCGTTCATCTTGGGCTACCTGTTCGCGTATCTCTATCAGAGGTCGAACTCGATCTGGCCGGGAATCATCCTCCACGTCATTGTGAATGCGTTTGCTCTGACGGTGGTCTACGTGCAGATCTAGCCGATCACGAGAGCGGTCTGCGCCCAGCCCTTGCCGGGCGTAGCCCGCCCTGGCCGCGATCCGCCCTTTGTCCCGTCGGCTTCAGGTGCTAGCTTGGTTCCATGAAGGCCGCCGTCAACACCCGCTATGGCTCCCCGGACGTCATTGAGATCCGGGACGTCCCGAGACCCGAGCCCGCACCGGACGAACTGCTTGTTAGGGTGCACGCTTCGACGGTCAGCCGCACCGACTGCGGCTATCTTCGGGCGCATCCCTTCTTCATGCGAGTGCTTACCGGGCTGCGCCGGCCCAAGCAGACCATCCGCGGGATGGATTTCGCCGGCGAGGTGGAGGCGGTCGGCGCCGCGGTCCGGTCTTTCGCGCCGCGCGATCGCGTCTTCGGACTCACGCCGGGCGACCACGGCGGCCACGCCGAGTACCTCTGCGTGCCGGAGAGTTCGGCGATCGCTACCATGCCGGTGGGTCTCTCCTTCGCTGAAGTCGTGGCCTGCGAAGGCGCCCTGTACGCCAACACGAACCTGCGGGGGTTCGGCCTCAGCCCCGGCCACACCATCCTCATCTACGGCGCCTCCGGCGCCATCGGCACCGCGGCGGTTCAGTTGGCGAAGTCCTACGGTGCCGAGGTGACGGCGGTCGTCGCCACCCAGCATCTCGCGCTCGCGAAATCCCTGGGCGCGGACCACGTGATCGACTACACCGCGCAGGACTTCACCCAGCTCGGCCAGACTTTCGACTTTGTCTTCGACGCCGTCGGGAAGGCGTCGTACTTCCGCTGCCGCGGACTGCTGAAACCCGCCGGCTCCTTCGCTGCCACTGACTTCGGTTCCCGCGGCCAGAACCTGCCCCCGCTGATCTGGTTCGGTATCACGAGGAGCAAGAGGATGATCTTTCCCATTCCCAAGAGCACCAAGGCGTTCGTGGAGTTCCTGGAAGCCCGCATGGCCGCCGGGGAATTCCGGGGGGTCATCGATCGCCGGTATCCGCTCGACCAGATCCGCGATGCCTATCGCTACGTCGAAACCGGACAGAAGACCGGGATCGTGGTGGTCGACGTGGTCGGGAGTGCGTCATCATGACCCCGGAGATGGGCGACCGCTTCAAGCGTCTCGACCTGCCGGGTGGGCAGCCGGCTTGGATCCCGGCCGATCTCGATCTTGTCGTCCCTCAGTCCGCCGCCATAGCTGCGGACCTTCTCCATTACCTCGCCTACATCCCTTGGAACCCGAGCTATCTCGAACGGGTCGATCCCGCCTACCGCGATTTCTTCTCCTTCGTGCTGCCGTATCTGCGCGCCCGGACGACAGACGTCCACGTCGCGACCTGCCTGCCCTTCGCCAGAGAGCTGATCGAGGCGCAACCGGAAAGCGTCGACGAGCGCGTCGTGCTCGTGGCGTTCATCCTCCACGACTCGGGCTGGAGCCAGATGACCGAAGCGGAGATGGCCGCCAGCCTTGGCGTGGAGGGGCTGGCCTTGTCCGGCGCCGCCGTTGGTCCCAAAGCGCGCCACGTGGAGCTCGGGCGAGAGCTCGCGGAACGCATCCTGAGCGAATACGTCTTCGATCCGCCGCTCTCTCATCGGCAGAAGGAGATGATCTACACCGCCATCCTGTTCCACGACAGGCCCGAGGAGTTGGCGGCCATCGGCAGCGTACCGGCCGAGATACAGATGGTCTGCGACACCGATCATCTCTGGTCGTTCACCCATGAGAACTTCTGGCAGGACACGGTCAGGAAGGGTGTCGATCCCCGCGTCTATCTAGAGAATCTCGGCGAGGATCTCGACGGCTACTTCGTCACGGAGCCTGGAAAGCGCAGGGCCAGGAGGATGCTCGAGGAGCGGCGGGTCGAGGTGACCGCCTGGGAGGACCGGACCAAGATGGGTCTATGACGCCTCGCAGGACATACCCTCGTCTCCCCTGAGAAAGCTCGCTATGGAGC
>Ga0315283_10005735_pt1 | contig 10999 bp, 9 predicted proteins | sample YL17G09_0_MG_FD_204541 | JGI IMG/M metagenome (GOLD analysis project Ga0315283, IMG submission 204541) | Sediment microbial communities from Yellowstone Lake, YNP, Wyoming, USA - YL17G09_0 | ecosystem: Environmental > Aquatic > Freshwater > Lake > Sediment | place: USA: Wyoming | collected...
GCGAGGACGGGCTGCGTTAGACCTTCCGCACTGTCTCAGTCGACGACTTCTGGAATGGTAGTAGCGGGCGGCGTGTTGCGGCTGCGGCCGATGCGCACGATACCGTCGATGACCACCATTCCGATGCCTGGAATGTCACCGAGACGTACGCTCTCCAGCAGGTCCTTGCCTGCGGAGTGCTGGGCGCGGTCCATGAAAACGAAATCGGCGGAGCGTCCCGGCTCGATCAATCCACAGTCGAGATTGCGCATCCGGGCAGTATTGCCGGTTGCGAAGCAGAACGCAATCTCTGCCGGCATATCACCAAGCGCCGACAGCATGGATACCATCCGGACTATTCCGAGCGGCTGCACACCTGATCCTGCGGGCCCGTCGGTGCCGAGGATGATGCGCGCCAGTTCATTCATCTCGCGCGCGGTGCGGAGCGCATAGAGCGCTGCGCGTTCATTGCCGTTGTGCACGATCTCAAGTCCGCGCTTGCAGCCTTCGCAAATACAGCGGATTTCCGTATCGGGAAGGGCGGTATGGCCGCCGTTGATGTGGCCGACGACATCAGTGTCGGCCTCAAGGACAACATCTGCGCCGATAAGGCCGGAGCCTGGAATGGATGGCCCGCCCGTATGAATCGTGGACTGGATACCGTATTTGCGCGCCCAGGCGACCATCTTCTTCGCATTGGCGCCGTCCTTGACGCCACCAAGCCCGACCTCGCCCAAGAGCTTCACGCCCGCAGCCGCAAGCTCTCGAAAATCTTCCTCAACCATCCCCGGCTCGATCACCGGGGCACCTGCATGCACCTTTACGCCGCCGGGGCGGAACGCGGAAAATGTGCGCTGGGCGGTAATTGCCATTGCCTTAAGCCCGACAATGTCGCGCGGCCGTCCAGGCATGTGCACCTCGCCTGCCGAGATCATCGTCGTTACCCCGCCATTCATCGTCGAATCGATCCAGCCGAGCTGGTTCTGGCGTGGCGTCCAGTCCCCCGCTACGGGGTGGACATGGCTGTCGATCAAGCCAGGCGCCAGGGTCGTGCCATTCGCGTCGATGATTGTGGTGGCATATTCGGTGTCGAGGTCCTTGAGGCGCCCGAACGCCGTAATGCGCCCATTTTCGGCGACGAGTGCATCAGCATCGAGGATCGGATTCTCGATCGCGCCGGAAAGTAACAGGCCGACATTTCGGATCACGAGCTTGGTTGGGCCTTGGGATGCAGATACGGTCGGTTCGGCCATGTTCTTTCCTCTCAGGCTGCGATGCCTTGGTTTACGATGACGGCGCCTGTGGTGAATGCGCCGGCAACTGTTGCGGCGTCGCTCACAACGCCGAAATGCGTGGCTATGTCGTAGAGCGTACTCTCATGCTCTCGCGGGCCGGTCGCCGCACAGCAATCGCGCGGCACGACCACTTCATAGCCGTTAAAAAAGGCATCATGCACGGTGGACCGGACGCAAATATTCGTCACCACGCCGAAAACGACGAGTTGTTCGACCAGCATGTCCTTCAGCACGAGATCGAGATCAGTTTGGAAGAAGGCCGAATAACGGTGCTTCATCACGTGGATTTCTTCGGGCCGGGCCCCGAGGTCGTCAATAATTTCGACACCCCATGTGCCCTCGATGCAATGCTTACTTCGCTTCAGAAACTCGCGATCGCTTCGCATGTTGCGGCGGTGGCTGTCGTGAACCCAGATCACAGGCGAACCTGCGGAGCGTGCAGAATCGATCACGGCGCGCTGCTTCGGGACCAGCACCTCGCAGCCTGGAAGCACCATTGCACCGCCCGGCTTGCAGAAGTCGTTGACCATGTCGACAATCACGACAGCCGCACGTTGCGGATCAAGAGTTACCCGCTCGGTGTTTAGGTGGGAGGAGAAAACATCGATCTTCATGGCGAAAGTCTCCTGTTGATGGCGATTGCTGGCCCTTTCACCGCCGCCAGATGGGCGCTCGATACGGCATTGCCAGTCGTTCGGGTTGTACCTGCAAGGTGGAGTGCTGCCGAGACGATCAACCCGGTGGCGATCATCGTTTCCGCCGCTGCCACGCCCGCGTCAAGGGCTCGTATGACATCGTCAGGGCTCAACGGGCCAACACCACGTGTCACCAGCATGTCGCGAAGATCGCTCTCGGGCTGCAGGCTTGCGGCGGGCACGCGATGCACTCCGGGATGCCCCGGCAAGTCGACTGCGTTTGCGATAAATGTTGCCGCTGCATCGGCCATGGCCGCATCTCGGGCTAGCACTGTCACGGCATCGGCGATGCCGAGGGAAAAACTCCTGCCTCGCCAGCCGCTTGTGGCAATGCCGCCGACACTGTCGGCGGCAGAGAGCGTTGCGGAAGCAAAAAGCGACGGCCTGTCGGGCCGGTCAACTAGGCCTATCCTGACCGTCTCTTTTCCCGTCAGTCGCAGCGCTATGTCCCCGCCATTGTTGACGCTTGCGCTCGTTATGCCTGCGGCGGCGGCCATCGCTTCGAGGATTTCGTCGGCAACTGACCCGGCGACCGCGGCCATGGGCGTGATGAAGCAGCGCAGAGTGAAGGGCAGGACGGCTGACCACATTCTGTGCGCAATATGCCCTTCCGGCGGCCGGTGTTTTGCAACTTCCGACCGAATCAGCGAAAGTTCACTGCACAACTCGTCGAGAACCGTCGAAAAACGCGTTGCTGCGGCCGCATATGCCGCCTGGATGGAACCCGACGTTCCGCGGGCTTCGACGATCAGGTCGATCGGTCCGTCCTGCATATGCAGTCGCCGCTCGTCGAGCATGCATACCGCGGCGCGGGTCACAGTGCACTCTTCAGTGGCCACGGATTGCCGGCGCCGCGCGGCAGCCGTCGCCGTCCTTCCGTACCGCGGAAGGCCTCAACCGGCAATACCTCGCCGACATATCCGCCCAAGGCGGAATAATCCTCGAGGCTTAGCGTGAATTCTATGGGCGCAACTAGCGCCGGCGTCGGTACGTAGCCGAAGGCACCATCAGGAAGCCGCGTCACATCGACCATGAAGGTGATGCCGCCACCGGGCCAGACATAAACAGGCGCGCCCCCGCAGGTGACGTGGGTCAGCGCATTCTTGACCGAATGGGTCAGCCGGACGGGGTTCTCGGTGACGCCTGCCCGAAGTGAACCGCCTGCGCCTGCCATGAACAGCACAGTGGTCAGCGCCGGTTCGCAATTCTCCTTGATGCGCTCGACAACCGCGACGAGCGGCAGCGGCATGGCGGTCTCGACCGGTTTCAAATCATCGTCGAGAACGAAGTGCGCTGAGTGCTCGCCTGTCGTGGAGACCATGAGAATCCGTTGGCCCGGCCACGCCACCTTCCTGTCGAAGGGGCCGAGAATGGCGAGCGGGTCGATGAGGTTGGTGCCGCCCCAACCGGTGCCGGGTTCCGCCACTTTAAAATAGCGGCCGGGAGTCGAGCGCCGCCCCTTGATTTTCAGCCCGGTGTGGGGAATTCCGAGATACTTCCCTGCCTGGTGCTCGGAAAGGACGCCGGTGATGTGGTCGTCTACCACGACTACATCGTCGGCAAGCCCCAACCACTGCTTGGCGAACATGCCGATGGTGGCCGAGCCACAGCCCACGCGCATGCGTTCTTCTATGATGCCGTTGATGACCGGAGGCTTTCCTGCCTGGGCTATGACCGTGGCGCCGTCATCGATGGTTAGTTCGACTGGCTGCTTGTTGCAGAGCGCGAGCAGCGTGTCGCAGGTGACGCGGCCTTCCTTCTTACCGCCGCCGGTGAGGTGATGTACACCACCGAGCGAGAGCATCTGTGACCCGTATTCGATGGTGGTCACGTGCCCGACAGGCTCGCCGTCTGCTCGCACCGTCGCCTGCTCGGGCCCCAGGTGGCGGTCCGTGTCGATCTTCAGTTTGATGCCGCAGTAGGAAAAAATGCCCTCCGTAACCACGGTCACCATGTCGATGCCATCCACTTTCGAGGAAACTATGAAGGGTGCCGGCTTGTAGTCGGGATAGGTAGTGCCGGCGCCGATCGCGGTCACGAAAGTGTTGCTGTCGGCAACTACGCGGCCGTCCCAGGACTCCCTGCTGGCTGCAAATGGAACCAGCGCCCCATTATCCTCGACGGTGCGTTCGAGGAGGATATGCGGATCGACGCGGATAAGCTTGCCGGCGTCGTTGGCATAGCGGTCGCAGGCGCCGGCCATGCCTGGTCGTATGTAGCACAAGACCGGGCAGGCATCGCAGCGGATCTTTTCGTCATCGGTGGCAGCTTCGCTCATGGCCGATCTCGCAGCAAAAGAATGGCCGACCGCACGCGGTCGGGTGTGGCCGGCGTGCGGCAGATTCGTGCCCCGGTAGCGTCGAAGATCGCATTCAGAATGGCCGGTGCCGTTGGAATGAGCGCCTGTTCGCCGATGCCCTTCGCGCCCATCGGGCCGAGCGGCGAGGGGTCTTCGATGAGGATTGAAACAATCGGCGGCACATCGCCGATAGTGGGTATGAGATAATCGTGCAGGTTCTCGCCGCGCCCCGGAATAAACTCCTCCATCAACGCCATTCCGATCCCCTGCGCCACGCCGCCTTCGATCTGGCCTTCCACCAGTGCCGGGTTGATGGCGCGGCCAACATCGTGCGCCGCAGTGATCTTGAGCACCTTCGCAGTGCCGAGCTCGACATCGACTTCCACTTCGGCGAGATGCGCGCCAAAACCGTAGATCGCGTAGGGATTGCCCTGGCCATTGCCGTCTAAAGGCGTCGTCGGTGGGTCGAATGTTTCCTCGGCGGTAAGCACGTAGCCATTTGTGTCGAACGGTTCGCCGGCAAGATCGATCGTGCGCACTACGCTGTCTTCCTCGACCTCGATACGCCTGTCGCCGGCACGGATGATGGCATCCGGACCGGCATTCGCTGTCCGCAGGATCGCTGCGCGCAATGCCTTACCGGCAAGTTCTGCAGCGCGCCCGGTAATGAAGGTCTGCCGAGAAGCCGAAGTCTTGCCGCAGTCGGGCGTCAGATCTGTGTCCGCAGAGACGCGATCCAGCACATCTACCAGCACGCCGACAGCGTCCGCAGCGATCTGGGTGATCACGGTGTTCGATCCCTGACCGATGTCCACTGCGCCCTGGTGCAGGGCGATCCTGCCGTCCCGCTTCAGCCCGATCCGAATCGTGGATGGATTGGAAAGGGAGGTGTTGCCACAACCGTACCACATGCCTGCGATCCCGACTCCGCGGCGCAGAGCTCCATTCGCATTGATGTTGAACGCCCGGGCTTGTGCCCGCGCCTCCCGTCGTGGTCCGCGGAGCGCTTCCAGACACGCCTTGAAGCCTACACCCGCCCCCAGCACCTGGCCCGTGACTGTTGGGTCGGACGCAGTGAGCGCATTTGCGATCCGAAACTCAAGGCTGTCAATGTCAAGCTTACGTGCAAGTTCATCGTAGAGTTGTTCCACTGCGATCGCGGCCTGCGGTACGCCGAACCCGCGAAAAGCGCCTGCGGGCACGAGGTTCGTGTGCACTGCCCTGGTGAGCGCGCGGTAGGCAGGCATCACATAAGGGCCGGAAGCATGGACCGGGACGCGGATTGCGACCGTCGGCCCCCAGGACGCGTAGGCGCCCGTGTTGAAATCGGCGGAGAAATCCATGGCGGTAAGACGGCCTTCCCGGGTGGCACCGATCCGAACCCGCATGTGCGCGGGATGCCGTTTCGTAGTGGCTGCCATGGATTCGGATCGCGAGTAGACGAGAGCCACGGGACGACCGAGATGCCATGCCGCAAGCGCGATGTATGGCTGGACCGAAAGATCGAGCTTTGAGCCGAAGCCGCCCCCAACCGCCGTCGGGATGATCCGCACGGCCTCAGGCGCTATGCCAATGATCGCGGCCACATCGTCGCGGTCCATGTAGGGAGACTGGGTGCAGGCGACGATCTCGACCCGGTCGCCGACACGCCGTGCAAAGCCTGCTTCGGGTTCAACATAGGCGTGTTCGACGAACCCCGTCTCGAAATCGCCTTCGACAACGACCTCAGCGTTTGCAAGTGCTGCTTCGGCGTCTCCCTTGGAAACGCGGCCGCGAACGAGAATGTTACCCTGCCGATTGGAGTGGATGAGCGCAGCCCCTTCGCGCAAGGCGGCGTCGATCGTTGCTATGTGTGGAAGTTCGCTGAAGCTGACAGGAAAGCTCTCGGGATCGAAGCATTCGATGGCTTCGGCGCTACCGGCCACCGCTGCCACCGCTTCACCCCGGAAACGCGTTTCGCCCTGCGCAAAGACCGGCTGGTCTGCAAACGGTGGAATGACACCATAGGCGTTGCGGCCGGCAATGTCGGCCGCGGTGAAAACCCGCACCAGTCCTGGATGCGCGACGACGAAAGCGTCAACGTTGCCGATTTCGAATGCCGCCCGGTGATAGGGCGAGCGGATGATCTTGAGCCAGAGTGCATCGGGCGGAATGCTATCGGCACCGAAGAGGTCCGAGCCGTTTACCTTTTCGCGCCCGTCGAGCCTTGCGAGCCGCGCTCCAACAGCATTGCCTCGGCCGGGAGGTTGGAAAACCGGACGCGCGCTGCTGGCGGCCTTTGCCACCGCGTCAAAGATCTTCCGGTAACCGGTGCACCGGCACAACACGCCGCCAAGCGCATCGGCAATCGCCGCATCGTCCGGAGTCGGATTGACGTCAAGGAGCGCCTTTGCCGCAACCAGCATTCCGGGCGTGCAGATGCCGCATTGCGCAGCTCCGACTTCCAGGAAGGCGTCCTGTAATCGCCTGCCAAATGTATCCTGCGCCAGGCCTTCAATGGTGGTTATGGTTGTGCCTTCAACCTGGCCGAGCGCCGTCAGACAGGCGCATACCGGCGCTCCGTCCAACAGCACAGTGCATGCACCGCAGTCGCCTGCGTCGCATCCAACCTTCGTGCCGGTCAGGCCCAGGTCTTCGCGAAGCACCTTGCTCAGCCGCCGCAACGGGTTGCCGGCGATGCGCGCATCCTTGCCATTGACCCGAAACTTCACGGTGGGGGCTGAATCAAGCATCGCGCATTCAGTCGGTAGCTTCTAGGACGCGACGCACAAGAGTCAGCGCTACATCCTTGCGGTAGGAAGCGGTCGCGCGCGCATCGTCGATGGGGGATAGAGGCAAGTCTTCAGCTGCGACAAGGGAGGCGGCAGGTGTGCCCGGAGGCGCCACAAGCAGTTTGCGTTCGAGCCCTGGCAACCTTCTTGCAACTTCCGACGCTGCGCCGACGGCAATCGCTGCATGTACGATACGGTCGTTGCTGTCCCTTTCAATATTTGCGGCGACCATGACGATGGCAATTACGAGATAGCGACGGGCGCCGAGTTTGAGGAACTTCGATCGCGCATTTTCATGCGTCTTAGGAACTATGAATGCCGTGAGCAATTCGTCGGTCCTTCGCTCGGTAAGTCGGTTGCCGCGGATGAATTCGGACAAGGCAAGCCTTCGAACGCCACTCAGCGATGCCAGCTCCACCTCGCAATCGAGTGCCAGGAGGGGAGGAACACCGTCTGCAGCGGGCGACGCATTGCAGATGTTGCCGGCGATTGTCGCGGCATTCTGGATCTGCACCGAGCCGACTTCACGCGCGGCTGCCTGCAAGGCGCCAAACGCGGGCGGTAGTTTCGCAGCAGCGATCTCGCTCCATGTCATGCCACCGCCGATCCGGACGCTGGCGCCTACTGTCGAAATACCGCGAAGTTCGGCTATGCCCTTGAGATCGATCACGCGATTCGGTGCTGGCCGGTCAAGCCATGCGGGGAAAAGATCCGTCCCGCCTCCGAATAGCAGCCCGCCCTCCGCAGCCAAAATGCGCATGGCCTCGTCAAGAGATCTTGGCTTCAGAAACATGGCAAATTGCTATAACGCCCCTCAATAAACTGTCAAGTTGCGGGAGGCTTCGGGCGGCTGCGCACTCGCCTGCCCTCCCGGAAAGTGTCGATCCAGGCAATCGCCTCACCAAAGACACCCTTGGGGAAGAGTATAACCGAAAGGATGAAAAAGGCTCCAAGGAAAAGCGGCCATGCGGCCCCAATTGCCCCGGAAAGGCGGTTTTCCAGAAAGCGGACCGCAATCGCCCCCAATGCGGCGGATATGATGTGGTTTCGTCCGCCAAGTGCCACCCAGATCAGGACGTCGGCCGACAGCGCAAAGCCGATAAGAGACGGCGAGGCGAAACCGAATTGAACGACGAACAGGGCGCCTGCGAGGCCGGCAAGAGCCCCAGACAACGTGAATGCGCGGATCTTCAGGCGTGCCGCATCATGGCCGAGGGTCGATGCGCGGAGTTCGTTCTCGCAAACAGCAGCGAGCGACTTGCCAAAGCGCGATGTTTCGACATGTAGCATCAGCACGATGACGGCGAGAAGGAAAGCGAGCATCAGGTAGTAAATGACTGTTGTATCGATGATTTCCAGACCATCGCCGTTCAATCCGAGCACAAACGGCGGCACGCTCATCAATCCGTTCATGCCGCCGAGAAAAGGGCTATTGATGGCCAAGCGCTCAATGACCACTGCCATTGCCAGCGTAACGATGCCTAGAAAGGCACCTTTGAGCGGACGCCGACCACCGAAAAAGAATGTGCCGACAAGCGCTGCCGTGCAACCGGAAAGGACGACGGCTGCCAGGAGACCTATCCAGGTGGATTGGACATCCGGTAGGCCGGGCGTCATCCCGAGCGTGACAACACTCATGGCATAGGCGCCGATGCCAAAATAAACTGCATGTCCAAGGCTCAACAGGCCTGCATGGCCCCACAGGAATGCGAGGCTCACGGCAAATATTGCATATACGAAGTACACGCCGAAATCCGCCGCCACCCAAGAAGGTACAACGGCCGGTAAGAGGCAGAAGAACACGAGCGCGGCAAAGCCCAAGATGCTGGATGATGCCAGCTTCATCATGCTTCCCTGCGTCGGCGCGACACGAGGCCGTTCGGGAATACGCGGATAACCAGAATTGCCGCAGAGAAGACCACCAGCTGTGCCCACACGGGTGAAGAGAACGCAGCGGTGAGGCTGTCGAGGCCACCGACGCCTGCCGCACCCACAAGCGGTCCCGAAACCGTCCCCAGGCCGCCAACCAGGATCGAAAGGAATGCCGGGACAACCCAGCCGAGGCCAGCATTCGGATCGATCGAGATCATCGGCGCCATCGCCGCGCCAGCCAATCCGGCCAATCCCGAGCCGAAAGCAAAAGTTAACCGGTCAAGCCGACGGGTATTTATGCCAAGGCACGCGGCCATATCGCGGTTGGCGATCACGGCCCGCGCGGCGAGGCCCCATCTGGTGCCGAAGAAGAACGCAAACGTTCCAATGATCGTTCCCAAGCTGACGCCCATCACGATCAGCCGGTACACCGGATAGGGTCCGCCAAATAGCATGATCGAACCGACATTTGGTGGCGGAACGGCATACGAACCGGGACCGTAGATCAGCACCATTGCCTGCCGCAGGACGAGCGCCAGTCCCCAGGTCGCCAGGATGGTGTCGATCAGTCGATGGTAGGTCCGTCTGATCACGAGTTCCTCGGCGATGAGCCCGATTGCCGCGACGATTAGTGGCGAGAGCGCAAGCGCCAGGAAAAATGGCAGCCCGATTTTGGTCAACTCCATCACTGCATAGCAGCCAAGCATGAGAAACTCGCCATGCGCCATGTTGATCACGTTCATCAAGCCGAAGATTATGGCGAGCCCGAGCGATACGAGCATCAGAACGAGGATCGCATTGGTGGAGTCGAGGATTACTGTCGCGATCTGTTCCATGGATCCCCCTAAAGTGACATGTGCTCTTCGATGAGCGTGGGATTGGCGCGCAGCGCTTCCACCTTGTAACTTGCGACCATGCGGCCATCGTCTACGAAGTCCACGCGGTTTGCCAGGCCTAGGGCCATTTCAATGTTCTGTTCGACCAGAACCAGGCCCATGCCGCTTTCCCTGAGGATGCGCAGAAGAATGGCCGAAAGCTCGCTTACGACCGAAGGCTGAATTCCCTCGGATGGTTCATCGAGCAGCAGCAGCTTCGGCCTGCCCATCAATGCGCGGCCAACTGCTAACTGCTGCTGCTGGCCGCCCGACAGACGACCGCCTTGCGTCCGCCGCTTTTCTGCAAGCGCCGGAAATATGGAGTAGACCTCATCCGCGTTGGTGGCATTCAGATTTCCAAGCAGGAGGTTCTCCTCCACCGTCAGTTCCTGGAAGATATCGCGGCCCTGTGGCACGTATCCCAGCCCGGCTCGGGCGATCTCGAACGGCTCGCGATTGTCGATCCGCAAGCCCGCGAAAGAGATCGTGCCGCGTTTCGGCAGGTTCAGACCCATGATGGTGCGCAGCAGCGTGGTCTTGCCGACGCCATTGCGGCCGAGAAGTGCGACCGACTCACCGGGAGCAACGGCGAAGTACAGATTGTCGAGAACCACCCCACCGCCATAGCCCGCAACCAGGCCTTCGACCATCAAGCCGCCGGTTTGCATGTCGCTATCCATGGGCTGACCCCAGATAGGCTTCACGCACCTGTGGGTTTTTTCGCATTTCCGCGAACGAACCGGATGCCACGATCTTACCCATCATCATCACGGATACCGGACAGTCGAGGGCTTCCACAAAATCCATATCGTGCTCGATCACCAAGGCGCTCACTTTCGTCTCGCGCCGAATGACCTCTAGCAGACGGACCGTCTCAGACTTTTCCGCACGGGTCATACCGGCAGCCGGTTCGTCAAGGAGTATGAGCAGGGGTCCGGTGGCCAGCACCATGGCAAGTTCCAGCCATTGCTTTTGACCGTGAGAGAGATTGCCGGCAGGCAGATCCATTTGCCGGTCGAGCCGGACGGTTTCCAGCAGTCGGCGGATTTCAAGAGGCTGTGCTTCAGGAGCCCGATCGTCGCGGGCAAAAAAGGCGCTTTCAACATTTTCGCCAACCGTTAGCCCCGGGAAGATTGAGGGCACCTGGAATTTCCGGACAATGCCTGAGCGCGCGATTTCATGCAGCGGCCGGCCGCGGAGATCACATCCCTTG
>Ga0315283_10005736_pt1 | contig 10997 bp, 6 predicted proteins | sample YL17G09_0_MG_FD_204541 | JGI IMG/M metagenome (GOLD analysis project Ga0315283, IMG submission 204541) | Sediment microbial communities from Yellowstone Lake, YNP, Wyoming, USA - YL17G09_0 | ecosystem: Environmental > Aquatic > Freshwater > Lake > Sediment | place: USA: Wyoming | collected...
CTCGACGCCGTGGACCAGGAGGAAGCCGTGCGCGTGCGCAATGCGGCCCGGGGCTCCGACTCGGCTCGTGGCGGTGCTTCCAGCACTTGACCGCCGGGGCCGTGGGTCGCTAGCGTGCACCGCAGCAACGGGAGCCGACGCATGATCAAGGAAGCCACTTCACCCCTCGAGCCTCGGATCGAGGACCTCGCCGGCGACAGCCTGGGGCGCAAGGCGCGCCGGCTGTTCCTCGCCACCCGGCCCAAGTTCCTCACCGCGTCCGTGCTGCCGGTTGTCGTGGGCACCGCGTGGGGCGCAGCCGTGTCCGGGCACTTCGACCTCGGCGTGGCGCTGCTGGCCCTCGTCGCGACCGCGCTGGTGCACGCCGCGAGCAACGTGCTGAACGACGTCGGCGACGAGGTGACGGGCACCGATCGCGTGAACCTCGAGCGCATCTACCCGTACACGGGCGGCTCGCGTTTCATCCAGAACCGGATCATGTCCGCGGCCGAGATGAACCGCTGGGGCATCGGCCTGCTGGCCCTCGCGAGCGTGTTCGGGCTGTGGCTCGCCTACCTCGAGGGTCCGATGGTGCTGCTGTTCGGCCTGGCAGGCATCGCGATCGCGGTGCTGTATTCGCTGCCGCGCGTGCAGCTCGCGGGCCGCGGTCTCGGCGAATTCTGCATCTGCGTCGCCTTCGGGCTGCTGCCGGTGTGCGGCGCCGCGTGGCTGCAGAGCTCCGTGGTGGACTGGCCGACGGTGCTCGTGGCCGTGCCGACGGGCCTGTGGGTCACGCTCATCCTGCTCATCAACTCGGTGCCGGACCGCAAGGCGGATGGCGCGAGCGGCAAACGCACCATGGTCGTGCGGCTCGGCCCCGACGGTTCGCGCAAGCTCTACGTGGCGCTGCACGTCGTCGCCTTCGCGTGCCTGCTGACCCTGTCGCTCACGGGCGCGATGCCTTGGTGGGTGGCTGCGGGCGGCGTGGCGGTGATGCTCGGCGGCATCAAGGCGTCGAGCGGCATCCGCGACGAATTCGACCGCGCGGCGCTGACCAGGAGCATCGAGATGACGCTCGGCCTGCAGGTGGCGGGCTCGGTGCTGCTGGTCGTCGGTTCGTTGTTCGCGGCGTGACGCCGCGCGTATGACCGCCGACCCGCGGCGGTATCTCGTCTTCGGGGCGAGCGGCTACATCGGCACGAACCTCGTGCCGAAGCTGCTGGCCGCGGGCAAGAAGGTCCGGGCGAGCGCGCGCAATCGCGAAGTCCTCGAAGGGCGCGGCTGGCACGGCCTCGAGCTCGTTTCCGCCGACGCCCTCGATCCGCAGTCGCTCGTTGCGGCGCTCGCCGGCGTCCACACCGCGTTCTACCTCGTCCACTCGATGGCCGCGGGCCGCGGGTTCGCGTCGCTCGATCGCGAAGCGGCGGCGAATTTCGGCAGGGCCGCCGCTGCCGCCGGTGTGCAGCGCATCGTCTATCTCGGCGGCCTCATTCCGCACCAGCCGAACTCGGAACACCTGCGCTCGCGCGAGGAGACCGGCGAGGTCCTGCGCCAGAGCGGTGTGCCGGTCACGGAACTGCGCGCCGGCATGATCATCGGCCCGGGATCGGCGGCGTACGAAGTCATCCGCGACCTCGTCAATCACCTGCCGCTGATGGTCACGCCGAGGTGGGTGCAGTCGCGCTCGACGCCGGTGGCGCTCGACGACCTGCTTGACGACCTCGTTTCGCTGGCGGAACTCGACACGGCCGCGGGCCGGACATTCGACACCGGCGGGCCCGACACGGTGACCTACGAGCAGATCATGCGCTGCTACGGCCGGCGGGTCGGGCGCAAGGTGCGCATCATTGCAGTGCCCGTGCTGACGCCAAAGCTGTCGTCGTACTGGCTCAGGTTCGTCACCTCGGTGCCCATCGGCATCGCCCAGGCGCTCGTGCAGGGCCTGGAGCACGATTTCATCGCGGACGACACCGACCTGCGCCGGCTGGTGCCGCGACGCCGCCTGAACGTCGAGGAGTCGATCCAGGCCGCAATCGACGCCGACCGCAACCACACGGTCGTCGCACGCTGGGTCGAAGGCGCGATTGCCTGCCGGAACTTCCGCCCGGAGTACGGCTTCTATGCGATGCGCGCCGGGGCGACGGCGGCCGGCGATGCCTCGCCCGAGGCCGTGTTCGAGACCGTCTGTGCGGTCGGCGGCGACCAAGGCTGGTACTTTGCGGACCTGCTGTGGAACATCCGCCGCGCGCTCGACTGGCTCGTCGGCGGGCCGAGCTGTCGCCGTACGCGCCGCCATCCCGCGGAACTGCGCGTCGGCGACGTGATCGATTCGTGGCGCGTGATCGCGCTCGAGCCGGGCCGCCGGCTGACGCTGCGAATGGAAATGAAGGCGCCCGGCGCGGGGATGCTCGAGTTCGTGGTGAAGCCGGGGGAAGGCGGGCGCGGCTCGACGGTGAACTCGACCGCGTACTGGCATCCCGCCGGCGTGCTCGGGCTGCTCTACTGGTATGCGCTGGTGCCCGCGCACCTGTTCCTGTTCAAGGGCATGACGCGCGCCATCGAGCGGCGCGCGTCGGCGCTTGAACGCTCGCGTTCCTACTCCTCCGCGCCGCGCGGCTTGAAGTAGTACCGCACCGAAGCCGTCACGTAGTTGACGCTGTAGTTGTTCGGGTCGTAGCCGAGTGCAAGCACGGTCGGCAGCGTCGCGGGCTCGATACCCTGGATCGCCCAGTCGTCGCTGCTCAGGCGCTCGTGCCAGAACGAGAACACGATGTCCGTGCGCTTCGACAGCCCGTACGTGAAGTCGGCCTTCAGCGTGTTGAGCTTGCTGTTCACCGTCGGGAATGCGCCGGCCGACACGCCCGTGATGGTCGTGTCCGACTGGCCCTTCGCGTAGGTGTAGTCGAGGTTCAGCGAGAGATCGTCGGCGAGGCGCGCGTGCACGCCGCCGCCATAGGTCTGGAAGTCGTCGTCCACGTCGCCGCGCCAGTCGGCGCTCGCGAAGCTCGCGCTGCCCCTGGACTTCGACGAGATCTTCTCGCGGCCGGCCGCGGCATACGCCGAAACCTTGTCGGTCACCGCCCAGGTGAGATCGACGCCGTAGCGGCGATCGAGACCGGAGATCATGCCAAGGTCGGACTGCAGGTAGCTGTCGTCGCCGTAGAACGCGTTCGCGCTCAAAGTGAGCGGCAGCGAACCGAGCGCGACGTTGGCGAGGAAATCACCGTAGGAACGATACCGGTACGCGAGGTTGTACTTGCGCATCAGCGGGTTCTGGCCTAAGCCGGCCGCGACGGACGTGTCGTACTTGTCCGGATCGCGCTCCTCGATGCCGCCCTTCAGGACGAAACCGAGGTAGCCGTTCGGCCGGTACTGCACGCGGCCCCAGCCGTCCTGCGTGTCCTCGCTCTTCACTTCCTGCGCCGTGCCCTTGCGGTCGATCGTGCGGTACTCGCCGCCCACCCCGACCGTGAGGTCGTGGTAGATGTCGAAATCCGCACTGCCCGTGAGGCGCATGCGCTCGTAGCTGTACACCGGGTTCAAGCGGTCGTCCGTCACCGGGAACAGGTCGGTGTGGATGATCGACGTGTAGAAGTCCTGGTTCGTTTCGTTCTTGCGCTCGTCCCAGGCCACCGCGCCGCGCAGACGCAGCCGGTCGATCGGCCGCAGGCTCACGGTGAGATCGGCGCGATTGACCTTGACCTTGCCGTCGAGGCTCGAGCCCGGCAGCGCATCGGTCACGAGGTTCGGGTTGATCGTGTACGGCAGGAACTTCATGTCCTGCGTACCTTCGCCGGTCGCCGCCGAGAAGCCGATCACCGTGTTCCACGGCAGGCCGTGGAATCCCGCGGACAGCGAGATCTCCTGGTAGTCGTTGTCCGGCTCGAGCGCCATCTGCCCGGCTTCGCCGCCCGGCACGAAAGCGTTGAACGGGTTGTCCCAGCGCAGCTTCGACGCGTCGTTGTTGTAGATCGACGCGTAGTAGCCGACCTGCGCGAACCAGCGCGAACCCTCGTAACGCGCCGTGGCGTTGAGGCGGTCGGTGGAATCGCTCACCGGGCGCAGGAACTGCGTCGAGACGCTGCCGAAGGAGCCGAGCATCGGACGCGTGCCGTCGCGTTCGTCGTGCTTGTAATCGACGCCGAAGACGACGTTCTTGCCGAGCCAGAATCCGGCGGCCGCACCGTAGCGGTCGCGATCGAAACCGACGTCCACCGTGCGCAGGCTGTCGTCGAGTTGCGTCATGCCGGCGGTGCTGCCACCGGTGACCCAGCCCGAGGGCAGCGTCAGATCCGAACTGCCGAGTCCGGCGAACGGCGTCTGCGCCGTGTCGGTGATGCGTCGCGGGACGCGGTCGTAGAACACGGAAAAGTCGTAGGCGCCCTGCTTGCCGCCGTCGATGCGCGCCTCGCGCGAGTCGAGCCCGAGGTTGCGCAGGTCGTACGAGAGCGTGTAGCCCGAGTCGGTGATGGCCTTGCCTTCGGCCCCCGCGACCACGTACGCGCCCTTCTCGTCGAGACCCGTGCCGTCGCCGAACGCGGCGGAATCGTCGCTCAGGTAGCCGGCGCCCAGTTCCGCGGAGCCGTCATAGCCCTTCGGGAATGGGCATTTCTTGCAGACCCAGGTGCTCGGATCCGGCGAGGCCGGGGCCGCCGCTTCCTGCGCCTGCGCCGCACCCGCGGCGAGCAGGACCGAGGCCACCGCGAGCGAAAGTGTCGTGCTGCGCTTGTTCATGGCGTTCACCGAGTCAGCGTCGAGCCCGAGGGATGGTTGGAGCCATGCACCTGCGAGTGACAGTTCATGCAATTACCCACCGCGAGCGTGGTGACGGGCGGACCGCCGCCGCCGGGCAGGTTCGAAGGCCCGTACGAGTAGCTCGGATGGTTCTGCTGCGAGTGGCACGACTGGCACAGGATCGGGCCGCGGGCCTTCAGCATGCCGGGGCTCGTCGAGCCGTGCGGCGCGTGGCAGTTGTCGCAGTTCTCGGAGACCGGCGCGTGCTCCCAGACGAACGGGCCGCGTTTCTCGGCGTGGCATTCGTAGCAGGTGTCGTTCACCGAATTCTTGACGAGTTGCTTCTCGGCCGTCGTGCCGTGTGGCGTATGGCAATCGCCGCAGGCGATCTTGCCCTGCTGCAACGGGTGCGAATACGGCTTGGTGAACTGGCTGCGCTCGGCGACGTGGCAGGCGTAGCACACCTCGGGCTGCGTGCTGCGCGCGAGCACCGCGTCCTTCTTCGTATGGCTGTCGTGGCATGCGGCGCAGGGTACGTCGTTCGTGTCGTGCGGCCCGCTGTGCCAGGCCGCGCCGATCGACTTCTCGTGGCAGCCGAGGCACATCCCGTTCTGCGCGGACACCGGCGTCTCGGAATCGCGGCCGAAGCGGACCATCGGCGGACGGCTCTCGCCCTTCTTCACTTTCTTCGTGTGGTTGCCGCCCGGGCCGTGGCAAGCCTCGCACTGCAGGTTGCCCTTGCCGAACGGGCTGCGCGCATCCCCGGGGTTGCCGTGCTTCGTGTGGAAGACGCCGTTGACGGCCTCTTCGTCGTGGCAGCTGAGGCACGTGTCCGCGCCCTTCGCGGAGTACGCCGCGCCGGCATTCGGTGCGTTGGCGGGCACCTCGGCCCAGCCGGCCAGGGGCAGCAGCAGGGCCGCCAGCGGGAGCAGGCGTCGCAGCACCAGGTTCGAATGCTTCATGGCTGTAGTCCGTTGCTGTGTTGTCGTCGGCATCAGTTGTACTGGAACTCGCCGACCTTGTGCACGACCTTGACGTCCGCTACGCGCCCTGCACCGTGGCAGGTGCCGCAGGTCTCTGCGGCCGCTTCGTTGCTGGTGCCGTCGGCATTCTTCGTCGCCTTGAACGAACCGCCGCTCTGCTCCATGTGCAGCCTGGCCTGCGAGCCCGTGTGGCATGCCGAACAGACGGCCGTGTTCGGGGTAACCGCGCGATCATCCGTCGGGCTTGCTTTGTCGGCACCCGCGTCGAACGTCGTCGCCAGGACCTTGGTCGGATCGACCGGGTAGTAGGTTCCGGCCTGGTGACAGCCTTCGCAGTTGTTCAGCTTGCCCGGGTACGCCACGTCGAAGAACGGGTTTGCCGTGTTGCCAAAGCCGCAGATCCCGGTGTTTCCCGCATGGATCGCATGGATCATGTACTTGAAGTCGATCGTTTCGTCGTCCGCACCGAGGGTCGTGACGCACGCCGAGCCCGCCACGCGCCGGTTGATGTCGGTCGCGTTCGGGTTGTGGCACATCACGCAGACCTGCGGATTGTCCGTCCGGTTGTTGCCGTGCAGCGAGAGCTGCTGGTGGCAGTCGTCGCACTTCGAAGTCACCACGACGCTGCGGCGCGCAACGGCCGTCGCGTCCGTGATCGGCTTGTAGATCTGGACGTTCGTGACCGCGATGCGATCGACGACACCGTCGCCGTCTGCGTCGACGGCCGGGTGCCCTTCGAGGCCGATGCCGGCCGAGCCCGTCGCCGTCGCCGGGATGGCCACCGTCGAGGTGACGGTGAACGTGCCGTCGCCATTGTTCACCGAGCTTCCGCCGCAGGCCTTCAGCGGATTGAGCTGGATCGGCTGCCCCGGGTTCGACCCGCTGCCGACGTTGGTGTAGTCCCGAGTCGACCACGCGATGTCGACCGACAGGCGGCTGGCGCCGCCGGCGCACTGCGTGAACGGTGCGTCCGTGTGGATGTTGTAGGCGGCATTGCCGTTCGTCGGGTCCGTCACCTTGAAGGTCACGGAGGGCTTGAGACCCGGACCGACGTTCGTCGCGCCGACGATCGTGAACGCGAATTTCCTGGCGGCCTCCCGCCCGGGAATGAGGTGCGCCACCTGCGGCCGCAGGTTGCCGCCCTCGATCGTCGAGTTCGGGCCGTGGCAGGTTTCACACTGCTCGTCCGTCGCGGCTACGCCGCCGTGATTCTTGCCGGTCGTCCAGTTCACGTCGTCGTGGCAGGCGCTGCAGACGTTCGTATTGACCGTCTTGCGCCAGTTACTGGCCTGCGGCGTGTCCGCGTCGCTCTCTTCATGGCAGGTCTGGCAGTTGCGCTTGTCCTGGGGGTAGACCACGTCGCTGAAATCGTTGAACGTGTTGCCGAAGCCGAAGATGCCGTAGAAGCCGCCTGCCTCGACGCTCGGCAGCGTCTCGCCCGAGTGGATCTTGTGGATCATCACCTTCAGGTCGATGGTGTTGCCCGACTGCGCGTCGAACGAGAACGACTCGTGGCACATCGCGCAGTACTGCAGGTCGAAGCGCCCGTTGCCGTGCGCGGCCAGGCTGTCGTGGCACTTGTTGCAGGTGTCGTTGTCGACGATCTCGCGCCCGGACTCGGACGCCCCGAGCTGGAAGCCCGTCGCCGGGATCCAGGTATAAACGGCGTTGTTCGCCGGGATGTTGGTCGGCGAGATGTTCGGCGACGTGCGGATCTCGAGACCGACCCGGTGGTTGAGATTCGGGTCGTAGGGAATGTCGCTGATGCCCTTCAGGCTCTGCTTGAACCGGTAGGTATAGACGCCGTTCTTGAGGCTGCCTTCCGTCCAGGTGCCGTCGGTGGCCTTCTCCGCAGTCGCCTGGTTCTTCGGTCCGGTACCCGTGACACGATTGGCCGGCTTCGGTGCCGGGCTTCCCGGAAACGCTTCGGTCAGCCGCGTGACCGCATGCCAGGTGCTCGACTTGCCGAGGAGGCCCGGCTCGAGCCGTGCGAGGACGAAACGGATGTTGCCGGCGGGCAGCCCGCCGAGCGGCGTGCCCGACTCGTTGGTCAGGCGCACTTCGACGACGGGCCTGCCGTCGTCCGGAACCGTGACGTTCGTGATCGACGCATTGATGACCTTTGCCGAGGCGATGGGATTGGTCCCGGTGGGCGGCTGGGCCGGAGGGCCCGACGGTCCCGGAGGACCTTCGTTGCCCGACTTCCCGGAATCGCCGGTGCAGGCGGCCAGTCCCAGCGCGACGCACGCGGTGAGGAGCAGCCAGGGCCGGGCGGAACGAACCACCTCACGGGCTTTGAGCGATGTCATGACTCGGTCTCCAATCGACCTGTGCGTCGAAACGTAAGGGGTGGCGTGCTGCGCGCCCGGTTGGGCGACCCGCCGCCCGCCCCGGCCGTCCGGGGCGGAGCGAGCGCGAGGCGCGCAGTGGCCGGGAGGGCCCGCATCACTCGGCGTGCGCCTTGGCCGTGTCCGCGATTCGGTCCTTGCCATGGCAGACGGAGCACGACTCCTGGGCCGACGACGGCGTCTGCGTCTTTCCACCGACGACGCCGAACGAGCCACCGTTGCCCGTCATATGGGCACGCGCCGGACCATCGCTGTGGCAGGTCCCGCAGGTGCCTGCGGTCGCGGAATCCCAGGTATCGTCGTTCATGTTGAACAGGTCAGTACCCGATCCCGTGCTGATCGCGATCGCGCCCGCCCGGGCGGTGTAGTACGAGCCGTCGACATGGCACGCCTGGCACCGCGCGAGACTCTGTGGATACGTGATATCGGCCGTAAGCGGCATGACTCCGGCGTGGATGTTATGGGCCATCGCACCCAGGGCGATCGGGCCAGCGATATCCGCATTATCACCGTAGCCGCCGCTGGCGTTGTGGCATACGAGGCATGCCTGTGGGTCGCCATTGCGATTGGCACCGTGGAAGGAGAGCTGCTCGTGGCACTTGTTGCAGTTCGCCTCGCTCACGAGCCGTACCCGCTGCGTGCCGGTGTAGAAGAGCGACATCGGTGCGGCCGCATTGACTGACTTCGCCCAGTCCACCTCACCCGGAGGCAGGGCCTTCGGATGGCCGTCCATCTGGAATGCGAGGTTCGCGGTGTCCACCGGCACCGCCGTAAAGAACGGGATGGTGTAGCTGCCATCTGCGCCCTGGCCGGCCGTCGTGGCGGCCGCCCGGATCTGCTGGATGTTCATCTGGATCGCATAGCCGCTGCGTCGCGGCGTGCTGGCAGACCGCAGTCCCGGCTGCGTCCCGTTGGCAAGCGCGTTCGTATAGTCCGTCGCCGCGTCCCAGCTGAGATTGATGTTCAAGCTCGCGCCGGAAGTCGTGAATGCCTTGTCCGTGACGATGTTGTATGCCGTCCCACCCGGCTTGGAAACCTTGAACTTGACGTTCGGGATTTTATTCAGCCCAACGTTGGTCACGGCCAGGATCTCGAATTTGAACTGCGCGCCCAGTTCTTTCGCCAGGCGCGGGCCGGAGTCGTGGTTGGCGAGCGTCGCGCCCGCCACGCCCGAGGCAGTGTGACAGTCGAGGCACTCACCGTCATTCGCGGTGAAGGCGAACGTCGAGTGCGCGTAGGTGTTGGTAAAGAGACCCGTGGCATAACTGTACGTCTTGCCCAGGCCCGCAACGTGGCAGCCGCCGCACTGCGAGGCGGCTACCTGGGTCTTCCAGTCGTCGCCGTTCGGCGAGGCCGCGGAGTTCGTGTGGCAGGTTTCGCAGAACAGGCGCGACTGCGGGTACGTCACTTCGCTGAAATCGTTGACGCTGCCGCCGAAGCCATAGATGACGTACGGCTTGGCCCGGTCTTCGCCACTGTGGATCGAGTGGGCCAGGTAGGCCATGTCGACCGACTCGCCGCTGTCCGGGTCGACCGTGCCGGGGTTGTGGCAGGTGACGCAGTACTCGACGGTGCGGCGCGGACCGCCGTGCAGGTCGAAGCGCACGTGGCAATCGGCGCAGTTCGCCGTCGCGGCGACGAGCTTGCTGCCGGAGCCGGCGCCGCCACTGGGCACGAAATCCTTCACCGGGTTATCCGGCGCCAGCTCTTCCGCAGCGCCCGACATCCGGATCTCGAGGCCGACGCGATGCGTGAGCGACGGCTCGTACGCGACCGCAAGCGGAGTCGTGACGGCGGCAAGATCCACCTTGTACGTATAGCGATACTTGCCGGCGGTCGAAAGTTGCTCGAGAACGCCGTTCGCGCCGCCCTCGGTGTTGGCCTGGATCGCCTTTGCGATCGCCTTGGGACCCGCGGACGCATCCTGGTTGCGGTTGACGTAACTCTGCCAGCGGGCCGGCTTGTTACCGGACGCCGGGATCAGTTTCGCGACCATGACGTTGAGCACACTTGGCGCGAGGTCGGTCACCGCGCCGCCGTAGGGCGTCTTGAGCGTGAATTCGATGACCGGATTGCGCACGGCCGTGGCCGTGGTGAGCGACACCTTGTCGATCGTCGCCACGAGCGTGCCGATCTGCCGGATCTGTTCGGCGGTCAGTGCGCTGCCGTTGCCGAGCGAGACGTTGGCGCCCTGCTCGATGCCGGTGGGCCCCGTAGGGCCGGTTCCGCCGCCACCGCCTCCCGGAGGTCCCACCGGTCCCGGCGGTCCGTTGTCACCCTGCGGACCCTGGTCACCCGTGCAACCAGCGATACCTATCGCCGCCAGCGCCAGCAATGCCATCGCTGGCACGCGGGATCGCAGAATGCCTCGCGCGCTCGAAACTCTCATGGGTGACTCCGTACTCGTTGGAATTTGCACCGCATCATGCGGTCCACCAGTTCCCTGACCAGCCGGCGGATGCCGGAAAGTCGCAGGGAGGGATGGTAGGACCCCGGTGTTGTAACTCGTATAGCGATAAACCGAAGTAGACTCAGGCCAGTTCTCGAACCCCGCGCGCTGCACCGGGAGAGCACGGATGCGATGCGTGCAATTCCTCATTAGACTTTGCGACCCGAATCGGCCCTTACCACTCCACATCTTTCATTCCGGAGATTTCCCGCTGTGACAAAGGCAACAACCGCGAGCGTTCTCGCATTCGCCGTCCTCATGACGCTGCAAGGCTGCAGCAAGGAACAGCCGTCGGCCCCGGCCGCCGCCCAGGCGCCGGCACCGGCCGCGCCGGCACCGGCCGCCCCGGCCGCCGGCCCGCAGATGGACACCGCTCACCCGCTTCCCGCCGCCAACGCCGGTGCGGCGGTCGACCTGTCCGGCATTGCCAAGGCCGAAGGCGGCCAGACCGTGGCCGAGCTGTATGCCGGGAAGGACACGCTGGCGAACAAGAAAGTGACCCTG
>Ga0315283_10005738_pt1 | contig 10996 bp, 3 predicted proteins | sample YL17G09_0_MG_FD_204541 | JGI IMG/M metagenome (GOLD analysis project Ga0315283, IMG submission 204541) | Sediment microbial communities from Yellowstone Lake, YNP, Wyoming, USA - YL17G09_0 | ecosystem: Environmental > Aquatic > Freshwater > Lake > Sediment | place: USA: Wyoming | collected...
CGATGTCCTGATGCGTCAACTTGCCGACCTTGAGGTCGATCAGCACAAAGCACTTGAGCAGGTAGTTGTAGAAGACCAGGTCGACGTAGAAGTCCTCGTCGTCAAACCGCATGCGCCTCTGCCGGGCGACGAAGGAGAAGCCCTTGCCGAGTTCCAGGAGGAACGCCTGCAGATTTTCGATAATCGCCTGCTCGACTGCGGATTCCCGCAGCGCCGGATAGTCCTTCAGGTCGAGGAATTCGAGCACGTAGGGGTCGCGGATGAACTGGTCAGGCCCAACTGCGGCGAGTCTTCCCCTGGCTTCCTTGCGCACCGGCACTTTCTCGCGGCTGGCCAGGAGGCGCTCGTAGTAGAGCACCGAGATTTGCCGCTCGAGCTGACGGGTGGACCAGTGCTGATCCGCGGCTTCGTTCATGTACCAGTCGCGAGCCGGCCCGTCTTCGACGCTGAGCAGCAGCCGATAGTGCGTCCAAGACAGTCCGGTCCTGAAGTTCGGTGTGTCAGCCGGCGGTGCTGAATCGAGGCTCGCGGCGTCTGGATTCCGCAAGCCTGCCGATTTGGAACGCAGTGCGTTCCGTTTTGCCTCCACGCCCGATCCGGAACGCAGCGCGTTCCTATTCTCTCCGACCGCGAATCCGTCACGCAGCGCGTGGCGTTTTGGGAAGACGAGGTAGAACTGTCTCATGTAGCGGAGATTGCGCCCATCGAATCCGCGGCCAAACTCCGCCGTCAGCCGCTGAGCCAGGACCTCCAGCACCGCCTCGCCGTACGCAGCACGCCTGGCGCCCCCCTGTTCATGCTCCACAATGAGTCGCCCGACGTTCCAGTAGGCCTGCACCATGGCGGTGTTGATTGCATCGTTTCCATGGCTCGTTGGGCCTGTTCCGGTGAGGCAGTGATCGGCGCCCAGAGTGTACTGGGGGCAAGATCCTGGGTCGGCAGACGTGGGTCTTGCCTACGCAAATGGCTCTTGCGCGTGGATCCTAGCACGCGAGGCCGGCAGGTTCCCGCTGGACGCCATCGAATGCCGGGATTGACGCCAGATGCCGTCGGCGGCACCCGGTGTCGAGAGGACCGGGGCGTTGCCCTTGTCGATCTGCGCCAGACAACCGGGGCCCATGCTCGGCGAGTGATCGTCCGCAAAGCGTCCGCAAAGCGGGTTGAATTCGCCCGCGTTCGGACCTACGATGGCGCCGTCGACGTCCGCGCCCCCGGGTGCGTCGGCGGTCGGTCGTCCGTCGACCACGCGAAAGGGGGTCAAGATGAAGCCGTCAGCCGGCCTTCCGCTTGCGCTCACCTCACTGCTCCTGCTGCCCTTCGCCGCCGGATTGTCCCCGCAAGCGGCCTTCGACCCGTTCACGGCCTACCAGAACTGGGTGATGCCCGGCCGACTGCAGCAGATGGTGGCGACCGATCGGTACCTCCTCGTCCACCGTGTGGAGCCCAAGGAACAGCACGTCGTCGAAATGTGGTCGGCGCCGGACCCGCGGCAGATGCTGTGGCAGAAGCGCTTCGTCTCGGTCGGCGAGACGCTCGTCCTGGACGGCGACCGTGTCGCGTTCGACGCGGCGCAGACCCGTCCGGCTTCCAGCTCGGTCGGACGCTATGTCTTCAACGCGCAGACCGGCGCGCAGGTGTCGTACCGGCGCGGCGGACTGATCGGCCAGGCGGGCAGGTTCATCGTCGACTCGGGCGACGCGATCACCGACATGGCGGACGGTGCGGAGGTCTTCGGCCACGTGGCCAACGTCCGCCACGTGCAGTTCGTGGCGTCGGTCGGCTCCAGGTTCCTGTTGCTCGTCTCCGAGAAGGGCGCGTGGAGCGACCGCCGCCCGGTCCTCTACGATCCCGCGACGAAGACCGACCTCTGGGCCAGCCGCACCATCGCGCCGGCCGTACAGGAGTTTCTCGACGCGCGGGTCAAGAGGGTCCCGCGCCAGGACTTCAGCGGATTCCCGATTCTGCTCGCCTCCGACGGCCAGTCCAGCAAGGACCCCACGTTCCGATTTCTGCTGCTCCGCGAAAACGGCGAGGGCACCGTGCTGGATCGGGCAACCTTCGGACTCCAGGATCCCGCCCTGCCCACCGAGGTGGACTTCTCCTACAGCCGGGCGGTGCCCAGTGGCCGCGTGCTGGTCGTCGGTATCAACGCGGGCCCGGTCGCGCGTGGGGACGGCCGGAAGGTCGTCCTCGCCACGTTCGACGCGGGCGGGAACAAGCTGGCGACGACGGCGATCGACATCAATGACAACCAGATTGCGTGGTCCGGCCTGACTCCGGCGGGGCATCTGCTGCTCTATGTGAACCAGATGCGCCCCCGCAATCGCGACCTGCTGGTTACCTACGCCTTGCCGACGCTTCTCCGGTCCGAGGTCGAGTGCGCCTTCAACGCGCAGGTCAACAGTCCGCCCCGCCTTCTGGGCAACGACCTCTTTATCTGGGATCGCATCCGCCGGTACCCGAAGGAGGCCAAGGTCCCGCCGAAGGCGCGCCTCTGGCTGCCGATTGTGGTCTCGGTCCATCCGGTCTCTGCGAGCGTGACCTCCTACTACCCGTTCGACGACGAGCGCTGGAAGTTGATGGACTTCGCCAGGGACCGGATCCGGCACGTGGCCAGCGCCGCGCACCTGTTCCTGCCGTTCCAGCCCAGCGATGGTTCCAGAGACTCGACGCTCTTGCTGGCGGTGCCGCGAAGCGTGAAGGGCTGGCTCGACGCGAGCCTCCGCGTCGAGCCCCAGTTGGTCTACACCGAGAGCGACGTGACGGTCACCTACGCACCGGCCTCGGCATCCGTGTCGGTCAGCGTCGGACAACTGACGGGGACGGCATGGCGCACGCCGTCGACGCCCGGCACCGCCCTCTTCACCATGGCGATCGGCTCGGTGACGCAAACGTTCCCCGTGGAGGTCTGGGCACGACCGGCCAATCAGCCACCCGTCGTCTCGTTCATCCTGGTCGATTCCTCCAGCCTCGGGATCTGGAGCCCCGAAACGTCGTTCAACGCGGCCCGCTCGATCGATCCCGACGGTCGAATCGTGTCCTACACCTGGGACTTCGGGGACAGGACGCCCGCTATCCCGAGCCCGTATTCCTTCGGCCGACACACGTACGCGATCCCCGGGGAGCACGTCGTCACGCTGACTGTGACCGACGACAAGGGTCTGGCCGCTCAGGCGAAGAAGACCATCATCGTCAGCCGGACGCTCGCGTTCAGTGGGGAGAATCGCGGCGTCCCTTCGGTGCTGGCCGGCGCCAAGAACGTCGGGTATGACATCGAGATCACGACGGGCAGCGCGGACGGCGCGGGTACCAACGCCGCGGTCTACCTGGCCCTCTACGGGCCGCCGAACGCCGATAAGGAGCGGATCGGCACCGGCGACATCAACCCGTACGACACGATCGACGAATCGTTCGGCGACGCCTTCGAGCGCGGACACACGGACGTCTTCAAGTCGCATCAAGGCAAAGCCATCGGCCTGGCAGACTTCACCCATCTGGACGACATCGATTTCATCACGGTGCGCCACGACAACTCGCGCACCCGCCCCGACTGGCAGGTGCAGTCGATCCGGATTCGCAATCAGGCCAGCAAGAAGGAATGGTTCTTCGAGCCGGAGACCTGGCTGGCGTTCGACAGGCCGCCGCTGAATAACGTGATGGCCGTGTTCAAGCCCTCGGGGGGCACCTACCCGCGGGGCGTGCTGTTCGGCGGCAGCCCGCGATCCTGGGACATGACCGAAGCCGGCGGCGACGTCTTCATCCTGAAGACGACCGCCGGAAAGTTCTACTTCACGTCGCTCGACCGGGCCACCTCTATCGAGGCCTACCTAAACGGCATTATCGTCGGACGCCAGTACGCGCGAGGGGCCGGCCTGGCCACGCCGCCCTACATCCCCAAGCCCGAGTGGGGCGTGGAGTACGACATCGCGTCAATCACACGGCCGACGGCTTTCACGGTCCGCGTCCAGAAGCCGGGGGCGTCGTGGGTCGAATCGACGGTCTGGATCTTCCCCTCGTCGTGGGCAGGCTACCAGCGCGAGGCGGTCACGGCGGCCGTGCTCAAGCCGCTTCAGAGCCAGACGTCGTTCTTCTCGTACGGCGATTCGGTGCGCCAGGCGATGAAGAGCCAGGCCACCTGGGACCACATGATGGCGTCCGCCCTGGCGCCGGTCCTCTCCTTCGGCGCGTCGTCGATGGCCCTGTTCGGCGCGCCCTCGAACGTGGAACTGAAGGGCACCATCGAGGAGCGCGTCGGCCTGCATGTCGCCAGCGGGCTCAACAAGGCCCTCAAGGCGGCGGGCAGCGCCCTGGGCGCGGCGGTGCTGGGCGAAACCATCGGCCTGTTCGAGACGATGGTGAAGGCCCGCGAATGGGGGGAGCAGATCAGCGTGGTCACGGCCAGCGGAGCAGCCGCGGCCGGCGGCATCGATCTGCTGGGCCGCATGGCCGACTGCAATCCGAACCTCGTGCACGTCACGTCGATGCTGAACGTGGCAAGGGGGAAGATCGACACGCTGTTCGCCCGGCTCCAGGCCAATGATCCCGCCGGATACCGGAAGACCTTCGACGAGATCCGGATGATCGCCGTCGGGAAGGATCCGCAGAGTGCAAACCTGGCCGATTACGCGATCGACTATCGGACGCTCGGCATCACCGACCTGACGCCGGGCACGACGGCCGACAACTACTGCCTGTCGATGTTGTGCCTGCTCGAACTGAACAACATCCAGAGCTGGAAGTCCGGCGGCACGGCGCCGTGCTTCCCGTCGAACCCGATCTACCCGATCTCGGACGGGGAAAAGAAGCGGGACTCGGCGGCGGCAATGACGTCCTACGAGCCGCTCTGGAAGAACATCATGGCCGTGGCGGGCGTGGTGGTGGATATCGCGCTGCTCAGATAGAAGGCCGGCCCCTACGTGGTGAGCGGCACGAAAATGTCCGGCGAGGCGGACTCGCGTTTGTCCCACGCGCGGCGGGCCTGCTCGTAGAGCACGAGCTGCGCCACATACGGCGCGTCGGCCGCGGGGCGTGCCGGCACCTTCCACGTCCCGTCCGCCGCGAGCCGCCGCCCCTTCACGTTGTCCTTGAACAGGACGTCGAGCGCGTCGAGCGCGCGGCGGCGGCAGTCGGGCGCCTCGATCGGCGCCATCAGCTCGATGCGGCGGTCGAGATTGCGCGGCATCCAGTCGGCGCTCGACAGGTAGACCTCGTCTTCGCCGGCGTTGTGGAAGTGGTACAGCCGCGCGTGCTCGAGAAAGCGGCCGACGATCGACACGACGTCGATGTTCTCGCTCAGGCCCTTCACGCCGGGCCGCAGCACGCAAATCCCCCGCACGTTCAGCCGAATCCGCACGCCGGCACCAGACGCCCGGTAGAGCGCCTCGATCACGCGCTCGTCCACGAGGGCGTTCATCTTGGCGCGGATGAGGGCCGGCTGCCCGTCCATGGCCCGCCGCGTCTCGCGCTCGATGAGTTTCAGGACGCGGTCGCGCATCTGAGTCGGCGACATCACCAGCTTCCGCATGCGCGGCGGATCCGAATAGCCCGTCAGCGCGTTGAAGAACGCGGACGCATCCACGCCAACGTCGGGCGACGAGGTCAGCAGCCCGAAGTCGGTGTAGAGCCGGGCGGTGCGGTGGTTGTAGTTGCCCGTGCCGATGTGCACGTACCGGCGGATGCCCTGCGGCGTGCGGCGCACCACCAGACAGCACTTCGCGTGCACCTTCAGGCCACGGATGCCGTAGATGACGTGCGCCCCGGCTTCTTCCAGCGCGCGCGCCCAGCGGATGTTCCGCTCTTCGTCGAACCTGGCCATCAGCTCGACCACGACGGTCACCTGCTTGCCCTGGTCGGCGGCGCGGACAAGCGCGGCGATGATCGGCGAATCCGGGCCGGGCCGGTACAGCGTCTGCTTGATGGCGAGCACCTCGGGATCGTCGGCGGCCTGCTCGACCAGGGCCACCAGCGGATCGAACGCGTCGTACGGATGATGCAGCAGCAGATCGCGGCCGTCGAGCACCGCGAACAGCGACGCCTGCTCGAGCGCCGCCAGCGCCTGCACCGGCTTGAGGCTCGGCTCGCACAGCCCGTCGAACCCGGTCAGATCGGCCAGCGCCCAGAGGGCGCGCAGGTCGAGCAGCCTCGGCACACGGTAGAGATCGTGGCCCTCGAGGCCGGCCTGCTCGACCAGCAGCCGGACCAGGCCGTCGCTGGCGCGATCCTCGACCTCGAGCCGCACGACGTCGCTCTTGCGCCGGCGCCGGAGCTCCTCTTCGAGCGCCTCCAGGTACGACTGCCCGCCTTCGTCGTCCAGTTCGAGCTCGGCATCGCGCGACATCCGGAACGCCGCCGATTCGAGCACGGTCTGGCCAGGGAAGAGCGCGTCGAACCCGCCACGGATGACGTCTTCGAGCGGCACGAAGGTGACCCCGCCGCCGCCGGCCACGCGCACCAGACGCGGCAGCCGGGACGGCAGCTGCACGACCGCGAGCCGCGGCGGATCCTCCGGCTCAACTGGCGAGAGCCGCAGCGCGAGGTTGAGGCTGAGCGACGACAGCAGCGGGAACGGCCGCGACACGTCGATGGCCAGCGGCGTCAGCGCGGGCAGGACCTCGTCGCGGAAGTACGCCGCCACGGCGGCCTGCTGGGCGATGTCGAGATCGCGCAGCCCCGCGATCCGGATGCCGTGGGCGGCGAGCGCGGGGACGAGATCGTCGGCGACGACCGCGTAGAGACGTGTCATCGAGGCATGGACGCGTGCCGACACAGTCGCCAGCTGCTGCGCCGGCGTCATCCCGGACGGATCGGGGTCGGCGTCGCCTTCACGCACGGCATTCTCCAGGCGCGCCACGCGGACCATGAAGAACTCGTCCAGATTCGACGCGGTGATGGCGGCAAACTTCACGCGCTCGAGCAGCGGCGTCGACCGATCGGCGGCCTCGTCGAGCACACGCTCGTTGAACGCCAGCCACGAGAGCTCCCGGTTGAAGAAGAGCTCGGGTGTCCGAGCGCGCTTCGGGCCTGACCGCGGCGCCTTGCCGGTGCGCTTCTTCATGCGCGAACTCCCGATCCGTGCCAGGTGAGCGCCTTGCCGAACACGTCCTTGAACAGATCGGCCCGCGCCTCCACGCCGAGGCGCTCCATCGCCAGGTCGCCGGTGCCGTCGACCGCGAGCAGCCAGATGCCGTCCGCCGCCTTCACGTGCAGGTCGCTGACTTTCTGCGCGTGCTCGGCGTCGAGCGCATTGGCGACGCGCAGCAGCGCCGCCAGCTTGTTCACGCGCACGCGATCCTGGCGGTCCAGGGCCATGTACGGCAGGTGGGCCTTCTGCGGCAGCCCGCGCCGGTGGTAGCGCGCCACGTTGGCGATGACCGAGAGATCGTCGCCCGAGATGCCGAAGATCTCCGACGCCTGAATCAGGTACTGCGCGTGCTTGTGGTGCGCGCGCAGGCCCACGAAGACGCCGATGTCGTGCACCAGCGCCGCCACCTCGAGCAGGAGGCGGTCACGCTGAGTCAGTCCGTGCTCGTCGCGCAGTTCGTCGAACAGGCGCGTCGCCAGGAACGCCACGGCTTTCGCGTGCCCGGCGTGGTAGCGGTACTTCTCGCCCAGCGCCTCGGCGCTGGCCAGCACCTGCTGGGCGAACTCCGCGAAGGTGGTCGGGTCTGCCGCGGTCGCGCCCGCCAGATCCACGAGCAACCCGGCCCGCAGCGAGGCCTGCGGCACCGTGATGCCGGCGGCGGAGGTCTCCAGCAGCAGCGCGCGGTAGACCAGCAGCGCGGGCACGAGCGTCTCGGCGTCGACAGGGGAGAGGCTGTACCGATCGACCAGTTCCTCTTCGTCCAGCTTCTCGACCTTGGCGCAGAAGTCGATGAACGCGTCACGCGGCACCTCGAGCACCGCCGCATCGGGGGCGTCGACCAGCTCCTGCGCGACGAAGCGCACGTCGTTGCCGAACGCGATCATGTAGCCCGCCGACTCGAGGGGCACCTCGCGCCGGATGTCGCCGACCACGTTCGCGATATGACGCGCGAGCATCTGAATGCGGCGCTCCTGCGGGCCGGTCCATCGGCCCAGGCTCTGCCGCACCCGCACCGACCCCAGCGCGTAGACCCCTGAGTACTTCGGCCGGTCGCCCGCGAGCAGCGTGATGTCCGCCGACCCGCCGCCGACCTCGACCAGCAGCGCGTGGGGCGCGGCCAGCGCGGGATGCGCGCGGAGCTGGTTGCGTACGGCGAGGTAGATCAGGCGGCTCTCCTCCGAGCCGTCGATGATCTCGACCTGCAGGCCGGTCCGCACCAGGACGCGGTCGAGAAACGTATCGGCGTTCGCGGCTTCGCGCACCGCGCTGGTCGCCACCGCCCGATAGCGCTGGACGCGGTAGCCATCCATCAGGTGCTTGAAACCCCCGAGGGCCTGCAGGCAGGCCTCCATCGCGCCGGGGCCGATCCGTCCGGTGGAAAACGTGTCCTTGCCGAGCGAGACGCCTCTGGACGCTTCCTCGACGATGAACGCGGGCCGCCCCGGCCGAAGCTCGGCCACCACCAGACGCACGTCGCTGGCGCCGATATCGACGACCGCCACGGTCTCGGCGGGGGCCGACGCGGTCTCTGTCGGTTTCATTGGACGCATTGTACCCGTCCGGGGCCGCCGGAGGCGATTCGGCCCTGAATTTACGCAATGGAAACATGCCTGTCGCCGTGCCGTAACGCGGCCCGCCTACCGTAGAGGAACCGGCGCATCGGACACCTCTCGCCAAGGGCGGCGAGCCGTTCAGGCCGGGTTCCAGCACAAGAGGACTTCGCAATGAATCTCCAGACGTTCCGCGGTGTCACAATCTGGGCGGCGTTGATCGCCGTCCTCGTAGGTGGGTTGTTCGCTCCAACGCTGGCGGTCGCACAGACCGACCAGTCGCGCGTCGTCGGCACGGTCATCGATCAGACCGGCGCTTTCGTCAAGGGCGCCACCGTCACGCTGAAGAACGACCGGACGGGTGAGGAACGCAAGACCGTGGTCGCCGACGACGGCCGGTTCGCGTTCACGGCGCTGAAGGCGTCCACCTACACGCTGCGGGCCGCCAAGGACGGGTTCGCCACGCTCGAGTACGCGGGCATCCCGGTCGCCGTCGGCCAGGAACTGGCCCTCGATGCCAACCTGCAGCCGGCCGGCGTGAGCGAGACGGTCACGGTCAGGGCCGACCTGCCCGTGCTCGACCTGAGCTCGGCGCGCATGGGCGTGAACGTGTCGCCGCGCGAGGTGTCGGAGCTGCCGATCAACGGCCGCCAGATGTCGCAGCTGCTGCTGCAGGCCCCGGGCTCGATGAACTCGGGCACCGGCACGTGGCAGGACATCCGCTTCAGCGGCCGCGCGGTCGAGCAGAATGTCATCCGCTACGACGGCGTCGAAGGCTCGGCGATCATCGACTCGGCGCCGGGCAACCTTAACGGCGAGATCCCCACGCCCTTCAAACTGCAGGCCAGCCTGGAGAACGTGCAGGAATTCCGCGTCGAATCGAACAGCTTCCCGGCGGAGTACGGCACGGGCACCGGGGGCCAGGTCAACGTGGTCACCAAGTCCGGCGGCAACCAGTTCCACGGCGCGCTCTTCGAGTACTACCGCAACGACGCGCTGGACGCGCCCAACTACTTCGACACGCTCGGCGGGCTGCCGAAGTCGGCGCTGACGCAGCACCAGTTCGGCGGGTCCTTCGGCGGTCCGATCAGGAAGGATCGCGCGTTCTTCTTCGGCAGCGTGGAGTCGTACCACCTCGACGCCGGTTTGAACTTCGTGGAAGCGGTCCCGAGCAGTGCGGCGTGGGCCCGCGCGGTGCCGGCCATTGCGGCGCTGCGGCCGGGGTTCCTGGCGCCGGGCGCCATCATCCTGGCGGGCAAGTCGACCAGCCCTGACTTCGACATCGCGCAACTGCAGGGCCTGCAGGAGGTCCGCGAGACGGCCTTCAGCGGGCGTGTCGACTTCCGGATCGGCAACAACTGGTCGTCCTACGCGCGCGTGTTCCACGATCAGGGCCGGAACCTCCAGCCCGAAGGCGTGACCGGCCGCACCGTCAGCATCACGGACAATCCGTCGAACGCGGTCTGGAACCTCCAGGGCATTCTGGGCCCGTCGACGATCAACGACGTCAAGGTCGGCTACAACGCGGCGCCCACGCGCATCAACGGCATCGCGCCGACGGTGGCGGGCGCGGACTTCTCGAACATGGTCCTGAACCTGAGCGGCTCGGTGGCCAACACGGGCATCGCCGGTCAGGGTGCCAACTCGGGCATCGCGACGCCGGGCGGTCTGGTCCGGGCAAACAGCGCAACCAACGGCCGCGCGCAGCCGTATGACCCGTACTCGATCTCGGTCATGGACTCGCTCAGCATCGTGCGGGCCGGCCACCAGGTGAAGGTCGGTGGCGAGTTCCGCATGATCCGCATGAAGACGGACCGCCTCGGCGGCACGACGTATTCGTTCTCGAACCTGTCGGCGTTTCTCGCCAACACGGCGTCCACGATTCAGTACCTCGGCGACGTGAGCGAGCCGAGCGTGTTCAACAACGGGCTGGCGGGGCCGCGTCGGACGGATCAGAAGTACTTCGTGTTCTACGCGCAGGACGAGTGGAGACTCCGCCAGAACCTGACGTTGAACTACGGCGTGCGGTACGACTACTACACGCCGCTGCGCGAGGCGAACAACGGCATCGTCAAGTTCAACATCGAGACGGGCGCGATCGACCCGAACACGACGCCGCTCTACAGGTCGCGGACCAACAACGTCCAGCCGCGCGTGTCGATGACGTGGTCGGCCAACGACCAGACGGTGCTGCGCGGTGGTTTCGGGATCTTCGTGGGGCCGGGCCAGACCGAAGACCAGATTCAGCCGGTCGAGAGCGACCGCATCAGCATCACGCAGTCGGGCGGGTCGTACCCGATCGATCCGGCGGCGCTGCGGGCGGCGTTCGTGACCAGCCCGAACACGCGCAACTATCAGCCGCGCG
>Ga0315283_10005739_pt1 | contig 10995 bp, 8 predicted proteins | sample YL17G09_0_MG_FD_204541 | JGI IMG/M metagenome (GOLD analysis project Ga0315283, IMG submission 204541) | Sediment microbial communities from Yellowstone Lake, YNP, Wyoming, USA - YL17G09_0 | ecosystem: Environmental > Aquatic > Freshwater > Lake > Sediment | place: USA: Wyoming | collected...
ACGGCACCATTCCCGTGATCATGGAGCAGCGGCTGGCCGAGATCGGCGCGTGGCTGGCGACAAACGGCGAGGCCATCTACGGCACGCGGCCGTTCACGCTGTCCCGGCAGTGGAGTGACGGGACGATCCCCACTGTTGACTACAACAAGGAGTACGACTCGGCGTATGACGTGTCGAAGCTCACCGCTTCGCCGCAGGGGGGCAAGGCCGCCATCGATGCGTTCTTCACGAAGAAGGGGACCGCGGTCTACGCCATCCTGCCGCGCTGGCCGGGACGGCGGTTCGTGTGGAAGCAGGCAGCGGCGCTCAGGCCGGTGTCGGTGACGATGCTCGGGGCCGATGGCCCGCTCCGCTTCGAGAAGGCCGGTGACACGCTGGTCATCGACCTGCCCGCCATGCCCGCGTCGCTCCTGGCCCAGCCGGCGTGGGTGATCAAACTGGCGCAGTAACCGCAGGAGGAACCCCGTGTCCAGGCCCGTGTCCCGCGCGACCATCGAAGCGATCGTCCGCGAAGTGCTCCGTCACCAGGCGAGCGTCGCCGACGACCCCGCGCGCGATGGAGCTCGATCACCGCGCGCGCACGATCACCGACCAGGTGCTGAAGGCGCTCGGCGAATAGAAACGGCAATGGGGTCAGATCCCGTGGTCCCGGGTTTCGTGGTCACCCCGGGCAATGGGCTCTGACCCCATTGCGCTTACCTGCCGTCCGTCAGCCCTATCTGAACAGCGGATCGGGCTGCACGGTCATCTTCTTCGTCGCGACTTCCTTGCCGTCCACCGACAGGGTGATCTTGTAGACGCCAGCATCGACCTGGAGCCCGCCGCGCCCGCGCCCGCCTCCGCCTCCCGCTGGCGGAGCCACAGGCGGCTGGTCGGGATTGTTCACGACCGGCGCCGCCTGAGCCCCTGCCGGTGCGCCCGCGCCAGCCGCGGCATCAGCACCACCGCCACCAGCGCCGCCGCGACCGCCGCGTCCGCCCGCGCCACCGCCCGGCGCGGTCCGGTTCAGGTTCCAGAACACCTTCTGCAGGCCCTTCTTCGCGCTGCCCGAGAACTCCTGGATCGTCGTGCCCTCCAGGTCCTTCACGACGAAGCGCGCGTTCTGCACGTCGGCCTTCAGGTAGTAGTAGATGTTCGCGCCAACCGTCGGGTTGTCGGCCTTCGCCAGTTCACCCAGCGTGTCGCCGCGGCGCTCGAAGCGGTTCCACTTCACCGTCGGCTTCGGATCGAACAGGAACGCCGCGCCCTGGAACGCCTCGGCCTTGAAGTCCTTGATGGGCCCGATGTCGGCCACGTAGAAGCCGCGGCCGTAGGTGCCGATGGCCATCTCGCGGTCGCGCTTCTGGATGGCGATGTCACGGATCGTCACGTTCGGCGCCGTTGTCGAGAACGCCGCCCACGTCTTGCCCTGGTCGACGGTGACGAAGATGCCGTAGTCGGTCCCGAGATACAGGACGTTGGCGTTGTCCGGATCCTCTTCGACATCGAAGACCGGGTTGTTCATCCCGCCCGAGATGTTCGTCCACGTCTTGCCGAGGTCCTTCGTGACGAACAGCCACGTCTTGTCCTCGTTGTGGGTGCGGTAGCCGCTGAACGCCACGTAGGCCGTGTTCTCGTCGAACGCCGACGCCACGACGCGCTTCACCCAGCGGTCGTACGGGATGAGGTCGCCCTTGATGATGGTCTCGCCCTTGGGGCCGACTTTTGCCTTCCCGGTCTTGTCGTAGAACTGGTCCGTGATGTTCGTCCAGGTCGCGCCGCTGTCGGTCGATAGTTGCACGTTGCCATCGTCTGTGCCGGCCCAGTAGACGCCCGGCTTCTTCGGCGACTCCGAGAAGGTGTAGACGGTGGCCCACTGCAGGTTCGTCTTGCGGGCCTCTGCGAGCTTCTCCTTGCTGGCCTTGGTGAGGTCCGGGCTGATCTTCTGGAACGACCCCGTGGCCCCGCGGTTCAGCGATCGCCACACATACTGCGACGCCACGTAGACGATGCCCGGGTTATGCGGCGAGAGCACGATCGGCGCATTCCACTGGTAGCGCAGCGCCGGCTCGCCCGCGGTGACCTGTTCCGGCGTCAGCCGCGGCGCCAGCTGCGAGGCCTCGCCGGTATTGAGGTTCTGCCGGCTCGACCCGCCGAACTGGCTCTCGTAGTAGATGTACTCCGGGTTCCACCAGTCGCGGACGACGTAGAAGGCGTCACCCGTCGGCAGGTAGCGCCAGTCGTTGGCGAACAGGCCGTAGCTGTTGCGGTTCTGCGACGGCCCGATCCAGGCGCCGTTGTCCTGCGTGCCGCCCATGATGTTGTACGGCATCTCGTTGTCCACCGAGACGTCGTAGAACTGCTGCACGTTGATGGTGGCCTTCTGGCTCCAGTGCGCGCCGCCGTCCCAGGTCTCGGACGTGCCGCCGTCGTTGGCGCTCAGGATGTGCTTCGAGTTGAGGGGATCCACCCATACCGAGCGGTGGTCGACGTGCGTCTTGGTGTTGCCGTCCCAGCCCGTTGGCGCGAAGATGCGGCCGCTGTCCTTCGAGACGGTCGTATTGGTGTCACCGCAGTACAGGACCTTGTCGTCGTTCGGGTCGATGATGATGCGGCCGTAGTAGCCGCCCTCGGTCTGGTTGACCTGTGCGCTGTTCGGCTGCGCGGCCGGTGTCGCCGCCGCCTGACCGCGGCCCTGTCCTGAGCCCGCCGAAGTGGCGCCCTGCCCAGCCGCCTGCCCTGAGCCTGTCGCCCCTCGACTTTGCTCGGGGCGACCCTGAGCTGGTCGAAGGGTCGAAGTGGCCGGCGGGGTCTGCGCGGCCTGCTGCTCGTCCCAGAACAGGCCGCCGCGGAAGTGATCGTCTTCCGACGGCCCCATCGTGAACTCGGGCTCGTCCGTGTCGATTCCGCCGCGCCCGCCGCCGCCGGCGACCTGCGCGTAGACCGTCATGCGCTTCCAGGTCTCGCCCTGGTCGTCGCTGCGGTAGACGATGCCGTTGCGCTTGGTCGGCGCGATGTTGCCGAGGATCGGCGAGTAGATCGTCTCGAGCACCAGGCGGTTGGTGACCTGCGACCGCACCTTGGCCTCGGTCGAGTCGGCCGCGGCCGGCGCCGGCTTCTTCAGAAGCTTGTCGAGTTCGTCGAGCGCCGTGATCGTCCCGCTGTCCTTCGCGTGGGTCTTGCGGGCGGCCGGCACGAATTTCGCCAGGTCGATGGCGTTCTTCGTGAGGAAGTCCTTGTCGCCGATCGCTTCGTTCAGCTTCGTGACGAAGTCAGCTTCCTTCTCCGCCGGGATCGGCGTGAACTTCATGCCCGTGGCCTTCACGAACAGCGGATCGAGCTTGAAGGTCTTGAGCGCAGTAAACGTCGAGTCCGGCCGGTAGTTCGCCGCGCCGCCTCGCCCGCCCCCGCCGGCGAACCCGCCCGCGCCCGGTGCCGCCGGCACGGTGAAGTTCGCCACGCCGTCACGCTCGGGGAAACCGAGGTTCACTTCCTCGTCCACGCGCGCATAGACGATCTTCGGGTTCTTCGCGAAGATGTCGAGGCCGATCTTCCCCAGCGGCACGGTGGCCGCCGGCAGCTCCGACGCGAGCCGCTTCCACGTCTTGCCGCCGTCCGTGCTCTTGAAGATGCCGTTGCCGGCCGCCCGGTCGTCATACGTCCACGCGCGGCGGTAGTGCTTGTAGAGCGACGCGATGACGATGTCCGAGTTGGTCGGGTCGATCACGAAGTCGCCGACGCCGCGATCCTTGAAGATCGATGCGGTCGTGTTCACCCACGTCTTGCCGCCGTCGGTGCTCTTGTAGAGGCCGCGCTCGCAATCCGCCTCGTTGTCGTAGAGCTTGCCCTCAGCCGCGACGTACACGATGTCGGGGTTCTTCGAGTCGACCGCGACCTTCGGGATGAAATAGCTCTTCGTCAGGCCGACGTTCGTCCAGGTTTTCCCGGCGTCCGTGGACTTCCACACGCCGTTGCCGTGCGTGCTGGCGCGCGCGTGCATCGATTCGCCGGTGCCCAGATAGAGGATGTTCTGGTTGGACGGCGCAATCGCCATCCAGCCCATGCTCTGCGTGCCGTACTTGTCGAAGATCGGCTCGAAGTGGGTGCCGCCGTCGACGGTCTTCCAGATGCCGCCGCTCGCCGTCAGCGCGTAGTAGATCTGGCTCTGGCCCTGCGGGACGGCGTAGCCGACCATGCGGCCCGAGAACGTCATCGGGCCAATCCAGCGCCACGAGAACTGGTTGAAGTCGTCGGCCGTGAGCGGCAGCGGCGCCACGGCCTGGGCCGGCGTGACCGCGGGGGAGGTTGCGGCTGCGGTTGGCTGTGCGGGTGCCTGGGCCGCCGCCGGAGCCGGCTTGGCCGGTGGCGTCTGCGGTACGTTCTGGGCGTAACTCAGCACGCCCAGGACGCACATCAACGCGATAATCGCGATAAAGAAGTGCGACCGGGATGATCTTGCCACGGGTCCTCCCTGAATGAAGTGGGGGCGGAAGCCTGGAGTTTCAGATCGACAGGCGGAGTCGGGGGGCGTTCAACCTGCGAAGCATACCCCAAACCTCCCCCGGAGTTGTTCTCCAGCTCATCTCACAATCCTGACGTGCGCCCTTGGTGGTATCCTCTGCCGGTCTCCCGCCCCCGCCAGGAGAACGGCCGTGAAGAACCTCCCCCGCGTGAATAATTTCCCCCGGATTGATTTCGGCGGCCTCCGGATAACCTCCCCCGGATTGATTGTGGCGGTTGCGCTGGTGCTGACCGGCGCCTGCAGCCAGAAGAAAGCGCCGGCCGCCGCGCCCACGCCACCGCCGGCCAAAACGCAGGCGGCACCTGCGCCGGCGCCCGCGCCAGCTTCCCCCGCACAGCCTGCCGCCGCGCCGGCCTCCACAACGCCTGCGCCGGCCGCACCCGCCACCCCGCGCCCGCCGGCTCCCCCGCCTCTGCTCGGCCACGTCACCCGCGCGGTGCTCCACGAGTACGCCTCATGGAAGCCGCTCTGGGAAACGCCCTACGTGCCCGATCCCGCCTCGGTCGCCACGATCAAAGCGCGGGCGAAGGACGTCACGGTGCTCGTCGTCATGGCGACGTGGTGCCCCGACAGCAAACGCGAGATGCCCCGCTACTTCGCAACGATGGACGCCGCCGGCATCGGCGACGGCGTGCTGACGATGGTGGGCGTGGATCGGACGAAGAAGGACGGGGAGGGCCTGACGGAGAAGTGGACCATCACGCGCGTACCGACGTTTGTCTTCCTGCGCGACGGTAAGGAGATCGGCCGCTTCGTCGAGAAGACGCCCGCAGGCAGCACGTTCGAGGCCGAAATCGCGAAGATCCTGGGCGGATTGTAAGCCGGGGCTTGCCGCCTCCGCGCAAGGCGCGCCGGCGAGACACGCCGAAGCCTCGACGAAGCTCGAAGAGCGAAGTCGGGGCGAGGGCGGTTAGAACCGGTACAACCGCGTCGCTCGGCTGAGGACTTCGAGGAGAAACACCGCGCTCGCGCCGGCGACGAAGAGCGGCTCCAGCGTGCGGCCCCAGCCGCCTCGAGGCGCGCGCAAGGCCGCCAGCGGTCGGCGGTTTGCCCGCGCCACCAGTCTCGCGCGGCCGCGGGCCAGAACGCGCGCCGCGCGCGCTGGATCCGGCTCGTGCGTCGTTAGCATCGAGAGCGCCTCGATCGAGGGGTTGCGCTCGTCATCTCTGGCCGTCATGTCGTCACCTCCGCCGCCAGGGCGGCCCGCTGGACGGGCGCCGGCTTGAGCTCTCGCGCGAGCATGGCGCGCGCCCGCGACAGCCGCTGCCGCAGCGCCTCAGAAGACACGCCGCAGGCGCGGGCCGCCTCCGACGGCGAGAGCCCTTCCACGCCGACCAGCAGCAGCACCTCCCGATACGTGGCCGGCAGACCGGCCAGCGCCCGCTCGACCCGGCGCTCCAACTCCTCCGCCGCCGCTTCCTCGAAGGGCGACGGCGGGGGCGTCCCTCCGGGCCACAGCCCGATCAGGCTCGCGGCCGATTCCTCATCCATCGCGCGTGACCGGCAGTAACTGTAGAACAGGTTCCGGGCGACGGTGTACAGCCACGGCGCGAGGCGCGTATCCGGCGCGAGGCGGCCCGAGTGGGTGACCAGACGCAGCCACGTCTCCTCGAGCAAGTCCTCGGCGACCTCGCGCCGACGACACAGTCGCGCCAGGAAGTTGAACAACCGGGCGTGGAAGGCCGCGTGGACCGCTTCGAATGCGTCCGGGTCCCCGGCGCGAAGCCCCGCCACCAGCGTGAGCTCGGTCTCCCGGTCCATATCAGTACCAACGCGCGTCGGCGCCACGCGTGACAGGTGTCACGGCTGCGGGACGTCCGCGTTGTACGTATTAGACACCCGGGAGGTGAACCATGATCGGCATCTATCTGATGGGGTTCGTGATTCTGGTCGGCGGCGTCGGCGTGCTGGGAACGGCGATCGCCTACGCGATCTGGCCGACCGAGCAGAAACTGATGCTCATGCGGCCGCTCTCGCTGGCGGCCATCTTCGCGGCCATCTGCAGCTCGTCGGTGGGGCTGGCGACCGCGCTGCAGGGCGCGGGCCTGGCGAAGGAGATGAGCGTCGAAACGATCGGCGTGATGCTGGTGGGCCTGTCCGAGTCCCTCATCCCGCCGTTCGTCGCGTTCGGGTTCCTGGCGGTCGCGTGGCTGCTGGTTGCCGTCGGCATGCGGCGCCAGGCGTAAACCGGGGACGGGGCGGGTTATTCGCAGAGGCGAATTCGGCGCTGCGAATAACCCGCCTCGTCCCCGGCCTAGTCGTCGAGTGACCGCGTGTTGGTTTCGCGCATCGGCCACATGATCGCGAGGCCGATCGCCCCGTACAGCATGATGTAGTACGCCGGCGCCAGCGGGTGGCCAAGCGTTTCGATGAGCCACGACGACACTAGCGGCGCGGTCCCGCCAGCCAGCGCCAGCGTGATGCTGTAGGCGAAGCTCATCGACGTCACGCGCGTCCTGAGCGGGAAGATCTCCACCACCATCGCGCCCTGCAGCCCGAGCGCCATCCCGATGGGCACCGCCAGCAGCATCTGGCCGAGGATGAAGTCGGTCGGCGCGCCGTAGAGCATCATCTGCAGCGAGAAGTAGATGCACGCCATCACCGCGACGGTGAGCGTCATCATCAGCTTCCGCCGCCCGATCTTGTCCGACAGCCAGCCGCCCAGTGGCTTCGAGATCAGCACCACGACGAGGCTGAGCGTGTTCGCCAGCAGGAACTCGGACCCGTGTGCCGACGCGAGGCTTTTCCGCCGCTCCACCGCGTAGGTGAACGTCAGGTAGTAGGCCGCGTTGGTCATGGCGACGATGCCGAAGGTTTGGAGGACGGCGAGCCGATCGGCCCACAGCGAGCGGAAGATCGGCGGGCGAATGGCCGCGGCCTTCAGGCCCTGTTCCGTCTCAGTGATTCCTCGGCGCAGCAGGTAGCCGACGATCAGAAACACCACGCTGCCGACGAACGGAATCCGCCAGCCCCACGTCGACACCTGGTCGGCCGGCAGCCACACGTTCACCGCCCACGCCGCGCCGGACCCGAGGATGAAGCCGATGGTGGTGCCCGCCGCCGTCGAGCTGCTTACCAGGCCGCGCATCAGCGGCGACGACTGCTCGGTGGTGTAGACCATCGAGCCGGTGAACTCGCCGCCCAGCGAGAAGCCCTGGACGAGCCGCATCAGCATGAGCAGCAGCGGTGCCGCCACGCCGATCTGCGCGTAGGTGGGCAGCAGGCCGAGGATAAGCGTCGCGCCGCCCATGAGGGCGATCGACAGCGTCAGCAGCGCGCGGCGGCCGATGCGATCGCCCACCGACCCCAGCACCAGGCTGCCGAACGGCCGCGCGAGGAACCCGAGGGCGAACACGCCGAAGGCCAGCAGTTGCTGCGCCGCGTGGCTGTTCTGTGGGAAGAACTGCCTGCCGATATCGCTGGCGAAATACCCGTAGACGGCGAAGTCGAACCACTCGAGCACGTTGCCGATGAGGCCCGCAAGCGCGGTCCGGAGCGCCGACTGCTGGTGCACCTTGCCGTCTGTCATCACACCCCCTCAGGTCGAGCGGGCATTCTACTCTGTCTCAGGCCTCACGACCGGCCCAGCGCGCCCAGCGCGCCCGCGGCTGGAACGGCGATCCTCGGGCGAAGCGCGATAGAATGGAGGTTTCGCGAGGAGCTCCATGGCCGCCCTGATTGAAGCGATCGCCGTCAAGCGCAAGATGTACTTTGAGATCGACGGCGTCCCGTACCATTGCCTCGACGCCGAGATCTCCACGCCGACCGCACGCGGCGGCCAGACGCTGGTCCGCCTCAAGATGCGGAACCTGCTCTCCCGGGCCGTCTTCGACAAGACCTTCAAGGCCGGCGACAAGTTCAAGGAGCCGGATCTGGTCGACTCGCCCGCGACGTTTCTCTACTCGGGCGGCGACCAGTTCCACTTCATGGATCAGGAGTCGTACGAGACGCTCACGCTCGGACCCGACATGCTCGGCGACGATCGGTTCCTGCTCACCGAGAATCTGCTCGTCAAGCTCCAAAAGTTCAACGGCAACCCCATCGGCATGGAGCTCCCCACCATCGTCGAACTGACGATCAAGGCCACCGAGCCAGGCCTGCGCGGCGATACGGCCGCCGGCAACGTGACCAAGGCGGCCACGCTCGAGACCGGCCTCGAGATCCGCGTGCCGCTGTTCATCAAGGAAGGCGAGCGCGTGAAGGTGCACACCGAAACGCGCGAGTTCGCCGGGCGGGCCTGAGGCCCGTCACCCCTACGGCAGCGCGCGGTACTTGAAGTTGCGGAAGCGCACCTCGCCGCTGCCGGCCGCGTAGAGGGCCGGCCTGAGGCTGAGGAAATCGTACGCCACGTTGTGGTGGTAGCCCGACACTTCCATCCGCGTGCCGAAGAGCTTCCAGGTCACACCGTCCGCGCTGTAGCGGATGGTGACGATGTGGCGGTCGTTGGTCAGCCGGATAAACACACGGCGGCCGATCTCCGGCGGCTTCGGGTTCGTCCGATCGAGCGCGGTGCGGTACGAGACGATATTGGTGTCCGACACGCCCAGGCCCGCGTACATCCGGCTGTTGTAGAACATGAGCAGGCCGGCCGTCGTGCCAGGGTCGCGATCGATCTCGACCTCAACTTCGTACGCCTGGTCACCTGGCACGCACGACAACGGCGAAGAATCGGCCGGCGTGGTTCCTTTCGCCTTCAGCACGAGCGCACGGTCTTCGTAGCGGAAGCGGTCCTTGTCCGACGTCGTCCCCTTGTAGAAGCTCCACTGCGTGCCCATCTTGTTCGTGGAGAAGTCGTCGGACAGCGCCATCCCGTGCGGCACGGCCTGCCCGGCGGGCTTTCGGATCGGCGCCGCCACATCCGCGCCGGCCCGCCTGAACCAGCCGTCCGCGGTCCACTCAATCGGTTCGAGCAGCGTCTGGCGGCCCAGGGTCCAGTAGCCGTTTTCGTAGGCGTGATAGACGGCATACCACTGCCCGCCCGGGCCTTCGAAGATCGTGGCGTGCCCCTTCGACCACCAGCGTTCGCCGGCCGACACGGTGCGGATCACCGGGTTGTTCGGCGCGTTCTCCCAGGGCCCTTCGATCGTCTTCGACCGCGCCACGACGACCATGTGACTGGTCGGCGGCCCGGCGGTGCCTCCCTCGGCGACGACCATGTAGTAGTAGTCGCCGTGCTTCAGCATCTTGGGGCTTTCCAGCGAGAAGCTCTCCGTGGCCCACTCCTCCGGGTACTGCCAGCCGTCGTACACCTTCTTTGGCTCGCCGACCACCGACAGCCCGTCGTCGGTCAGCGGCACCATGAGGCCGGCGCTGAGAAAGAGGTAGCGCTTCCCGTCCGGGCCGACGAGGTGGCCGGGGTCGATGCGACCGATCTTCAGGTCGACGGGTTCACTCCACGGCCCGCGGATGCTGTCGGCCCAGACGACGTAGTTCGATCGGTACGGCGCGCCGACGCCGGGGAAGTAGATGTAGTAGCGGCCCCTGTGCTTGACCAGGTCGGGCGCCCAGACCGATCCGACGTTCTTGAAGAGCGCGGGGCCAACCGGCTCCCAGTTCACCAGATCCCGCGAGTGCCAGATCATCAGGCCCGGGTAGGCGTCCATGGTCGAGAACGTCATGTAGTAGTCGTCGCCGTCCCTGAGGATCGACGGGTCCGGGTGGTCGCCGGCCATGATCGGATTCAGATACGTGCCGTTGCCCAGATCCGCCTTGCGCTGGCCCTCGATGCCGGACGCCCACCCGGGCGCGGCCGGCGCGCCTGGCGCCTGCGTACGTGCCGCGGAACCGGTGGCCGCGACCATGGCTGCGACGACACCGCACAGAAGGGGCCGAAATGACGTGATGTTCATAAGAGGACTAACCACTGGTGTTACCGAACGACTGGCGGCGGATCCGGAAATTTGGTTGAAAACCAGGTATTTGGAGGCCCCTTGGCGGTAATTCAACAATAGATCTTGACTTTCGTCAAGGAATGGTTTTTCCTGTCAACAGCCAGAGTGGACTAACCACTTGCTCTGCGCGAGACCGCGTTGGCTGTTCCGGTCTCGATGGCGCGCCGTTCGCGGCGCGAGCATTCTGTCTCGTGGTTGTGTCCCCGCCAGTTGCGAGTCGGTTTCGATCGCGCGCACAACCCGTGCACACGAATCGTCAGGAGGAGTGGGTCATGAGGAAGTTTGCTTTCATACTTGCGGCGCTCGGGTTCCTCCTAGCGGTGATGGTCGTGCCCGCCAGCGCGCAGGACTACCGCGCGCGCGTCCAGGGCGTGGTGGCCGACGAGAGCCAGGGCGCGATGCCCGGCGTGACGGTCACGCTGCTTAACGAGGCCACGAACGTGTCGGTGTTCAGGGTCACCGATCCGCAGGGCCATTACCTGTTCGACTTTGTCGAGCCCGGCACCTATACGGTGTCGGCGGAGTTGACGGGGTTCAAGAAGGCGGAGCGCAAGGGCGTCCGCGCCCAGCAGCGCGGTGACGTGTCGGCCAACCTCACGCTCT
>Ga0315283_10005741_pt1 | contig 10994 bp, 8 predicted proteins | sample YL17G09_0_MG_FD_204541 | JGI IMG/M metagenome (GOLD analysis project Ga0315283, IMG submission 204541) | Sediment microbial communities from Yellowstone Lake, YNP, Wyoming, USA - YL17G09_0 | ecosystem: Environmental > Aquatic > Freshwater > Lake > Sediment | place: USA: Wyoming | collected...
TAAATCTACAACTTTAACTGAAAAATTGAGCTCTTTCCCGGCAAGCGGGTGGTTGAAGTTCAGGCGCACCGTCTCCTGGTTGATCTCTGCAATCGTCGCATTCAGCTCTTCGCCGCGCTGGTCGCGTAGTTGTAAAGCCACCCCAATTTCCAGTGGGATGTCCGAAGGAAACTGGCTGCGTGTGACGTTGGTGTAGGCATCGTCGTCTATTTCTCCATAACCCTCGGCAGGGGGGATCACTAAGAGCTTACTTTCCCCGATGGTCATACCGTATAGCTGGCGCTCCAGGCCCGGGATGACATGACCCTGCCCCTGGATAAATTGAATAGGCTGGCTGTTTTCAGACGTATCGATAAGCGCGCCGTCCACTTTCAAGGTGTAATCGAGCGAGACGACAAGGTCGTCTCGGATGTTCATCAAGGTATCATTTGTAGCGTTCAAATCTTTTCTCCATAATGTATCGCAGTTTTATCCTGGGGCAAAATGCAAAGCACTGCCCCGTTGAAAGCAGAATAAACAGGTGAAGCCACAGCCTGGCCCTGTTTGTCGCCTGGGCAGTCAGGTCTTGTTACAAGCCCTTGAAGCTGATTTTCATAATCGCTATGGAAAATCGGCTGGCGTCTGGTTGCCCCCTAATTCGGAACAATTTTATCACATTACTGTTACTTCAGCCTCGATCGATTCTTGCCCGAGCGCCTGTGCCACAGAGATGCGATGATGCCCGTCTCGCACATAGTAGGTTTCACCAATCTGGATCAGCTCAACCAGCGGTAGGGCCTGGTCTGTTAGTTGCGCCTTGGCGATGCTGATCCAGCGGCCTTTGCTGCGCACCTGAAGGGGCTTGAATTTGGCGTTGAAGTCTTCGGTGCGGCCTTCGCTGCCCCGGATTTGGTTGATGCGCACAGTCTTGATCCCGGCGTAGTGGCGGTTGCTCAGGCTGGCCCACAACTTTTCCCACCAACCCTGTTTGAGGGCGTTGTAGAAAGCCTGTAAGGCTTTACGGGAGGCCTGGGCTGCGCGGTCAGCCTGGCTGTAGTAATTCACTTCTAGAGCTTGTTGAAGGTTGTAGGCGTTGGTTTCGAACATGGCTGGGCACTCCTTTGGTCACTATCTTGCTTATAGTTTACCCACCCGGAGTTTCGGGATCGTTGCCCGGCGCGTTTCGAAAAGCGTTTCGGTGAGAGCAATTTGGTTAAAAGCTGAAGGAAGCCCTGGGGAAGACTGGCCCAGGGCTGAGGGATTTGGACGGGTGATTGTGGCGCACAGAAGATGAGAAGGGCGCTTTAAATGAGAAAATTCAGGAAGGAGTTTGGCGGCCTACGGCGCCTGGCGCAGTCCCTGCTCCAATTCATTCAGATCAACCCGTGAGGTCAGATCCAGGCTTATCGGAGAAACAGAAACCACCCGCTCGGCGCGCAGCGCGTAGGTATCGGTATCGGTTGAATCCTGGTGGGAGTCAACGATCATGCGGTAGCCAACTCTCCCAGGTACATCCCAGGAGGCGCGCACTGGCGGGAGCGGCTCATAATAGCGCAGGCGCGAGACCCGCGTGACTTTCCAGGGCGTCTGCGGGGTAGCATTAGATGGTATATCCACTTTTAGCACGTCTACGTCAGGCGGCAGGCGGCGTTCGAGCAACATCCGCCCAAAGTAGGCGGTAAAGTACGCTGCAGCCGAAAAATCCACATCTTCGGAGTACGACAGGTGCAGACCGGGCTCTGTCTCCAATGAGATTGCCAGGGCAGGGTAACCCAGGGAAGCCGCCTCCAGCGCAGCGCCCACCGTGCCGGAGACTGTGATGCCGGTACCCACGTTTTCCCCATAATTGATCCCTGATACGACCAGGGCGGGTTTTTCAGGCAAGATTTCCAGGACGGCATGTAGAACGGCCTGGGCCGGGGTGCCGCCCACTGCGTGCACCTGCCAGGTTTTCCCGTTTACGGTTACCTCCAACAAGCGGATAGTGCCGTCTGAAGTGATTGGCAGGCTGCGACCGGCCCCTGAAAACTGGTCGCGCGGGGCAGCTACGTGCACGTACCCCAGCTCAGAAAGCGCTCCGGCTGCTGCCCACAGGCCGGGCGATTGGATACCATCATCATTGGTCAGTAGAATTTGACATTTTTCCATTCTTTTATCCCAAAAACCTAAACTACCGGATTTTACCCCATTATTACCTTAGCAAACCCCCCGAAAGTAGCCTGAACAAACTTGAAACCGAATTGGCTATTAGAATGCCGTAGGATTGTCCAACGCCCCGACATGCGTATAGATAGGTAGGGTTTTCCCTACCCCCCGGCAGGGTTACTCCCTATTGTATATAGATGGGAAAGGCTATATAGTTGCATCTGGATATTGACAACCTCAGGGTGGACTATAATCAAGGTTGGCAGGGTATACGGGGGTTAGGCAGCGGAGCCGCGGGGTCCGTAGTTGTTATCGGTGAGAAATAACTACGGACCCAAGTGGTTTAAATTTCTAACTTCACACGGATAACCTTTGGATCATTTCGAAACAGACCCGGCTGTGGTGGTATGGGCATTCCCATGGCCCTACCTTGTAACGGTTTGGATAGGGAATCCCCTGCCGGTTTAACACCTTAAACCAATCGCCATGCTCGCGGTCTATAAACTTATCTTCTATGTACTTCCAGCAGCGCAATGCAGCCTGGGAGAATTGCGCCTGACCGGAGATCTGGTAGGCATTGTAAAATCCCACCACTGCCTCCGCCTGAACCCACCAATGCTTGTCGGTGCTTTCCGGCTCATTTAGGCTTGCTTCGTAAAACAGGCTTCCATCCCCATCCAGGCCTTCATTGTAGACCGCCTGAGCCATCGCCACCGCAGTAGACTTTACCTTAAGGCTGAGATCTGGCTCTCCTAACGCCTCAGCAGCTTCTACCAACAGCCAGCTGCCCTCAATATCATGTCCATAGGAAACAACATCATTTTTTAGTGAGCTCCAACGGTCGTCAAAAAAGAGCTTAAAGTGATGGGTTTGGGGATCGATGACATGCTCCAGGAAGACCTCGATCAGCTCCCTTAGCCTCGTCCTGAGGGTCTCATCATTCCACACGCGCAATAGATTGGTATAAGCTTCCATAATATGCAGCAGCGTGTTCATCGATTTCCGGCAGTTTATCTCTTTATCACTCAAGCGCATATCCGCCAGAGCTCCCCACTCCCGGTTGCAGCCCTCCACGTAACCCTTAAAGGTAGGATCGTAAGCATGCGCTTCGAGCTGGTTGAAAAGCTGCTGAGCAAATTGCAGACTTTCATTTTCCCGGGTTGCCCGGTAATATTCCGATAGGCCATAGATGGCAAAGGCCTGGGCATAACTGTGCTTGCGATCGTTCACCGGTTCACCTAGATAATCCACCATCCAATAGACGCCTCCATAGGGTTTATCCCACATGACCCCGGTGAGATAATCGTAGGCGCGTTGCGCCATCTCAAGATACTCTGCCTTCCCAAACAGCCGGTAAGCTGCCGAGTATGTCCATAAAATGCGCGCGCACAGAATGGCAGACCTGGGGACCTGGTTGTGGACCTGTAAGTCATTGGTAATCGCGCCGTAAAACCCGCCATGTTCTTCATCGGGAGTGTACTTTACCCAAAAAGGCAAAATGTTACCGGAGATTTCGTTTTCAAATTCCTGCTTGAATTCCTGGTTCTGTATCGCTTGGGCTTTCATGTCTGATCCTATTAAGGAAATATCTTTCTGCAGCCTGACCGTCCGGCAGGTATAAGATCCGAGTCTTACGCCCACAAATCGGCTAAGAACCTGATTTTCTCTATGAAGTTTTTGACAGATTGCGCTGGATGAGCTCGATCCGTTGAGCGACGCTCGCCGCTGAACGCAGGCCGTCCTCTGGAGTGTTTACTACATAATCCAATAACCTGTCTACGCTGGATGTGGCGACATGGATGCGCGTGTCAGAAGAAGCATAGTAAATATAAACTGCGCCATCGGCGCGGCAGACCCAGCCGTTGCAAAAAGCGACATTGGATACATCGCCCACGCGCTCTATCCCGGCAGGAGCCAGGAAATACCCGCCAGGACGATGCGTGACCTTCCAGGGTTCCTGGAGGTCGCTCAGGTACAGGTAGAGCACGTACCGCAAGCCGGCCGCCGTGTTCCGCACACCGTGCGCCATGTGCAGCCAACCTTTGGGAGTTTTGATGGGGGCGGGTCCTTCGCCGTTTTTAGCCTCTTTGATGGTGTGGTAGGCGCGTGCCTCGATGATCGTTTCCTCATCGACAACTGCCGGGTTCATGCTGCTGGAAAGGCCCCAACCAATGCCGCCGCCGCTGCCTGCCTGGATAAAGTCATCCTGCGGGCGGGTGTAAAAGGCGTACTGCGCGTTGACGAACTCGGGGTGCAGGACAACGTTGCGCTGTTGCGGTGAACGTGTCTTCAGATCAGCCAGGCGCTGCCAGACTTTGAGGTCCTGGGTGCGGGCAATCCCACCGTGGGCTACGGCGCTGCTCAAGTCGCCGGGTGGGGCGTTGGGGTCTTTGCGTTCCGTACAGAACAGCCCGTAAATCCAGCCATCTTCATGCTTCACCAGGCGCATATCGTAGACATTCGTGTCGGGATCATCGGTCTCGGGCATTTCAACCGGATAATCCCAAAAACGAAAGTTGTTCACCCCGTTTTCGCTTTCAGCTATGGCGAAAAACGATTTGCGATCGGAGCCTTCCAGGCGGCAGGCAAGGCATATCCTGCCTTCCAGCTCAATTGCGCCCGGGTTGAACACAGCGTTGATCCCTAACCGCTCCATAAAATAGGGATTGGTCGCCGGGTTTAGATCGTAGCGCCAGGACAGGGGTGTATGTGCGGCGGTAAGGACTGGATAACAGTACCGCTCGAATACGCCGTTTGACCAACCGGGATCAATCAGATTGGGTCGGGTGATGAGTGCATCGTACTCTGCCGTCAGGCGAGCCAGTCTTTTTTGAAAGATATTTGGATCCACGTTTTTCTCCATAAATTTGTCAGCTTACTTTCGGCTAATCAGCACCCAGTGCACGTTGCGGCTCAATTTATCCTAAAAATTGCGCTGGCTGGTTTGGGTGCGCCTAAGACCTCGCCGCGCTGGCCTGGCGAGCAGCCGCCCACAGTCAACCGGAACAACCCTGGCTCGAGCTCCGGTTCACCTTGCTCGTTTATCAGCATCATCATTTCTGAGGAGATGGTGAATTCAAGCCTGCGGTGCTCACCTGGCTTTAGATGCACCCGCTGGAAGCAGACCAGCTTATTTAGTGGCACCGGAACCGAAGCCTCCAGGTCGCTCAGGTAGAACTGCACAACTTCTTCGGCTTCCACTGAGCCAATGTTGCTTATGGTGAATTCAACAGAAAGCGGCTCGCCTGCGGCCAGGGTTTCACTCGATAGTCTCAGGCCAGAGTAAACAAACTGTGAGTAGCTCAAGCCGAAGCCGAAAGGAAATTGTGGCTCAACAGCCATGTAGCGGTAAGTGCGCCCCACCATGCTGTAATCGTCGAAGGGCGGTAACTGGTCCACTGAGCGGGGGAAAGTGACGGGCAGCTTACCAGATGGGACGGCATGCCCGAAGAGCGTGTCGGCTACAGCCATCCCTCCAGCCTGGCCGGGATACCAGACAAACAGGATGGCATCCACACTGTCTTCGATGTCGCCCAGTGCAATTGGGCCGCCGCCAGTGAGCACCAGCACGATTTTAACCCCTGTCCTGCCCAGCTTGCGGACGAACTCGGCCTGAACCGCTGGCAGTGTGATGTCGGGCCGGTCGCCCTGCTCGGTTGAAGCGATGGCTTCTCCTTCTTCACCTTCGAGCAGGGGGTTGAGACCCATGCAAGCGATCACCACGTCGGGCTGGCTGGCAGGATCGAACAGCCAGTCCTGCTCGCTTGCGTTCGGATGAAACCCCTGGCAGGCCTGCCGGTACTCCAGGCCGGTCCCCTCAGGAAGGCGATCAACAATGCCTTCCAGCAGGGTCGTGAGCGATCCATTCAGACCGAAGTAGTTACCCAGCAGCGCGCCAACCTCCGCAGCTGATGGCCCAAGCACCCGGATGTTGCGCACTCGATGGTCGAGTGGAAGGAGGTTGTCCTTGTTCTTGAGCAGGACAATCGATTCAAGAGCAGCCTGGTAAGCCAGCGTGCGATGGGCTTCACAGCTTACCACACTCATCGGTGTTGAGGCGTAAGGCACTTGCTCGGGTGGATCGAACATGCCAAGCTTGAAGCGAGTGGTGAAAATATGGCTTAAGGCGCGGTCCAGATCGGCTTCGTTGATCAGGCCAAGCTCGAGCGCCTCGCCGAGGTGTAGGAAAGTATTTCCGCATTCCAGATCGCACCCGCTCTTAAGAGCGACGGCGGCTGCTTCGGCCGCGCTGTGGGCGAACTTGTGGCCTCGGGAAATGTCAGCGACTGCCCCACAATCGGAGACGAAGTGGCCCGCGAACCCCCATTGCTTGCCAAGCACATCGCCCATCAAATAGGAATGCGCGCAGCACGGCTCCCCGTTGACGCGATTGTAAGCGCCCATAACGGCTTCCACTTTAGCTTCGGTGACGAGCTTCTTGAATGCAGGCAGGTATGTATCATGCAGGTCGCGCATTGACACGCCTGCATTAAATCCATGGCGCAACTTCTCGGGGCCACTGTGTACCGCGTAGTGCTTGGCGCAGGCCGCCGCCTTGAGGTATTGTGGGTGGTCACCCTGCAAACCTCGTACAAATGCTGCGCCAATTTCGCCCGTCAGGTACGGGTCTTCGCCGTAAGTTTCCTGGCCTCTGCCCCAGCGCGGGTCGCGGAAGATGTTGATGTTTGGCGACCAGAAATTCAGGCCCTGGTATTGGCCGGTCTCTCCCTTGCGGCGAAGGGCTTCATGGAACTTGGCTCGCCCTTCATCGCCAATTGCAGAAGCGATCCGTTGCACAAGGGAGATATCCCAGGTAGCTGACAGGCCTATGGCTTGCGGAAAGACGGTAGCGCGGCCATTGCGGGCGACGCCATGCAGGGCTTCGCTCCAATAGTTATAAGCCGGCAGGCCCAGCCTGGGGATTCCTGGCGCATCGTTCATCAATTGGCCGATTTTTTCGTCGCGTGTCATGCGGGCAATCAGATCCTGTACCCGCTCGGGAAGGGGCCGTGAAATATCCAGGTAAACCGGTGAAACTGCCGTCGAAGACGGAAGGTTGTTCATTTTCCTCCAACTCGGCTCGCCAGGATAGGAATGACCTTCTAACCTGAAAGCTAGAGCTCGGAATTCGACTTGACAAAATCCAGTACCTCGTTGATCCGGCAAAACGCCAGTGCGGTCACCGTGTCGGCTCCCCCGTAGTAAATCGCAATTCGTCCGGTGGGGTAGTCAACCAACGCCGCGCAAGGGAAAGCCACGTTTGGCACGTCACCCACACATTCATAATAAGCCTGGGGTGAGAGCAGGTATGGGGCGGTGCGGTAAAGCACTTTCCAGGGCTGCTCCAGGTCAAGCAGTGCTGCGCCAAAACTGTAGACGTAACCATTGCAAGATGTCAACACGCCATGGTAGAACAATAACCAGCCCTCGGGGGTCTCGATCGGCGTCGGACCGGCGCCTATCTTCGTGCTCTGCCAACCGTCCGTGGGTTGCATCACGAAGCGGTGCTCGCCCCAATAGACCAGGTCGTGGCTCTGGCTCAGGAAAATATCTCCAAAGGGGGTATGCCCGCGGTCGCTGGGCCGGCTGAGCATCATATACTTGCCATTGATCTTGTGCGGAAAGAGCACGCCATTGCGGTTATAAGGCAGGAGGGCATTCTCGATGAAATAAAATTTCTCGAAGTCGAAGGTATAACCGATACCGATGGTCGGGCCATGGTAGCCGTTGCACCAGGTCACGTAATAGCGGTCCTCCACCCAGGTGACGCGCGGGTCATAGCGGTAGATATAACGCCCGACTTCCGGATCGTTATGAATAAAATCGATGGGGGTAGGTTCCAGCTTCCATTGCACGCCGTCCGTACTGAAGCCACGGTGGATATTCATTTCGCGCTTTTTATTATCGACACGGAAGACGCCGGCAAAGGCGTTATTGAACGGTACTACGGCGCTGTTAAAGATGCTATTCGAAGTTGGAAGAAGGTCTCGGGGAATAATTGGGTTGCCGCTATAGCGCCAGAGGATGTCGCTACTGCTCGCAGGACGTTCTTCCCAGGGAATATTTGACAGGCTGGCGTGGGTATAAGGTGAGGAGGGTGAATTGGTCTGCATGCTTCGTTATAAAGAGAGATTAATGACGCAGGAAATCTATGTCAACTTCAATAATTTTGCATACGCTTCATCCCACCCAGCACTACTGGCTGGGTAGTAACTTTCAACGTCGAATGACTTACGCACTACAGCCCGGGCTTCGGCCAGCGAACCGAGGTGGCCCAGGGCGATGGCCTGCATGAGCACGTTACCAGTGGCGGCGGCCTCCACCGGCCCGGTCACCACTATCCGCCCGGTGCAATCGGCGGTGAACTGGTTCAACAGGCGGTTCTTGGCGCCACCGCCGATAATGTGGATGGGGTCAAGGCGCCTGGAGGTCAACTCCTCGAGATGCCACAGGAGATGGCGGTATTTCAGCGCGAGGCTTTCCAGCGCCACGCGCACGATCTCGCCTTTGGTTTGTGGCACCGGCTGGCCGCTCGCGGCGCAGAACTTGCGGATTTTTTCGGGCATATCGCCGGGGTGGAAAAACAGGTCGGCGTTTGGGTTAACCACGGCCAGGAAAGGCCGGGCCTGGGCGGCGAGATGGGTGATTTCGTCATAACCCAGGGCCTTGCCATGATCCCGCCAAAAGCGGCGGCACTCCTGCACCAGCCACAACCCCATAATATTTTCGCATAAAAGCCAGGTGCCGAACACGCCGCCTTCATTGGTTATGTTGTAGGCCAGGGCCTTTTCTCCCAAAACGGGCTGGCGGACTTCTGCGCCCATTATGGACCACGTCCCGGAACTGATCCAGGCGAAATCCTGGTTCTGGGCCGGGACAGCAACCACGGCCGACCCGGTATCATGGCAGGCTGGCGCGACGACGGAAAGCGCCCCTGCGCCGGTTTCCTCCGCCACTTCAGAGAGTAGTGCGCCGAGGATCGTACCCGGCTGGGTCACGGGGTGAAAGAGTCGGGAGGGAATGCCAAAGCCTTCGAGCAAGTCCCTCGCCCAGTCACGTGTGAGCGGGTTAAGACACTGCGTCGTTGTCGCGATGGTGAATTCGTTAGTGATTTTCCCGGTTAGCCAGTAATTGAGCAGGTCCGGAACCGTAACAAATGTTTCGGCCACCTCAAACAGCGGAGATTTACCCAGCGACATGGCCAGTAACTGGTAGAGCGTGTTGAGCTGCATGAACTGGATACCGGTCTGGGCAAAAATCTCGGCGCGAGGCACACGCCGGAAGGCTTCGTCGAGCATGCCGTCGGTGCGGGCGTCGCGATAGTGGAAGGGATTGCCGAGCAGTGTTCCGTTTTTATCCAGCAAGGCAAAATCCACACCCCAGGTGTCGATGCCGATGCCGCCCGGGTTTGCTCCGCTTTTAATAGCGGCAACAATACCAGTCTTGATTTCGCTCCATAAACGGAGCACGTCCCAGTGGATGCCATCCGGCAGTCGCACGGGACCATTGCCAAAGCGATGGACCTCGTTTAGGGTCAGTTTATCGCCATCGAGCGTGGCAACCATAGCCCGCCCGCTTTCAGCGCCGAGGTCAAGAGCGAGGTAAGTCTGAGAAAAGGTGGATTTTTCGCTCACCAGTTAGAGTGTCATTTTCCCTGAACAATGACAGCCGGACTCACAGCCTTTACCTGGCTTTCAATCCAGGGATAAGTCCGCTCGATCCCGGCTTTTAATGGGAATTGCGCCTTCCAGCCCAGAGAGTAGATGCGTGCGTTGCTAAAGTTGCGCGAGTGCACGCCGATTGGTCCCTCAACGTGGCGGACATTGATCTGTTTCCCGGCGACCTCTGCTACTGTAGCAACCAGTTGGTTGACCGAGACGTATTCCGGGTTGCCGATATTGACTGCCCCCTCCAAATTGGAATGCATCAACCGGTAGATGCCATCGACCATATCATCGACATAAGTGTAAGAGCGAATCGCTGAGCCGTCGCCCCAGACCTCAATCGTCCCGCCGTCTTCCACCTCGGCCACCTTGCGACAGATTGCCGCTGGCGCTTTTTCTCTTCCACCACGCCAGGTGCCCTCTGGACCATAACAATTCTGGAACCGGGCAATGCGTACGACCATGCCCCGGTTGCGGGCGTAGGCCATGGCCATCCGCTCCGCATACAGCTTTTCCCAGCCATATTCGTTATCTGGGTGAGCGGGAATGGCTTCCGCTTCGGTCATTTCAGGTTCGCCTGGCAGCATATCCCGGTAAACGCAAACCGATGACGAAAAGAAGTAGCGCGGAACACCCAGCCGAGAGGCATTGTGGGTCATGTGGATGTTAATCAGGGCGCTGTTGTGCATAATTTCGCACTCGGCGGAATGGATAAAACCCATCCCGCCCATATCGGCAGCCAACTGATAGACTTCGTCAAACCTGCCTTCTGAAAGGGTTAATGATTCGATACAGTTTTCTTCTACACGCAGATCTAACTGGAGAAATTCGTCGGAGGCGCTGGGCGCAAATTCGTGTTGTTTAATGTCTACCCCGCGAACCCAATACCCTTCTCGTTTCAGACGATTCACAAGGTGACCACCGATAAAGCCTCCGGCCCCACATACAAGTGCAGTTTTCATATTTTCAGTCTCCTAAAACCTTTCTAATCGACTCTTGGTTGGTGCGATTGGGTGCAACTGGATCAATCACTTTCACGGCGGATGAAAATTTTCAATGCGTTTTCGACCGGTTTCTCAGACACCAGGATCAGGTATCCGCCGCCGCCTGCCCCAGAGACCTTCCAACCCAAGGCAATGTACTGGTATTCTTGAATCAACTGCTCGATCAGATGATTGAGCATATTGGGAAACATGGCCACCTGGG
>Ga0315283_10005742_pt1 | contig 10992 bp, 21 predicted proteins | sample YL17G09_0_MG_FD_204541 | JGI IMG/M metagenome (GOLD analysis project Ga0315283, IMG submission 204541) | Sediment microbial communities from Yellowstone Lake, YNP, Wyoming, USA - YL17G09_0 | ecosystem: Environmental > Aquatic > Freshwater > Lake > Sediment | place: USA: Wyoming | collected...
TTGTTTTCAAGGGAGAAGTAGCATGGGAAATCAGATTGTGATGACAATTTTAGAAATCGCTGTTTTGTGGCTGTTTCTTTTCGCTACCCACTAAAAACAATCTCTTTATTTGAAGATCCTCTCTTTCTTTAACTTCCTAACCGGAATAGGCTAGAGGAATTCAAAAGAGATCTGTAATTATTATACCACTTTTAAATAAAAAAATATATTATTTCTTTATTACTACTTGACTTCTCCTTGCTATTTGTGTATAATGAATATGAAATGGCAACATATAGAAAACCTACATGAATTCAAGGAGTTACAAGCATGGCAACACGGGGGGCATATGGATTCAAGTTGAATGGTAACTTAAAAGTTACTTATAATCATATGGATTCTTATTTAAGAGGATTAGGATTAAATATATGTGGATTTATTAAGTATACTTCAATACCAGAAATGAAAGACATATATAATTATATTCAATTAGTTGATGGATCTTCAATTCCATCAAAACATCAAATTAATAAATGTGTGGCTATGGGATTATTTGATCATACGGTTGGTTCTAAAAAGAATACAGATTGGTATTGTTTGATACGAAACACTCAAGGGTCACTTACTACTTACAAACATAGACATGTTCCTTGGATGATTAATAGTTCTTCATTTTTAAAAGATAATGCTTTTTGTGAGTTTGGTTATGTTATCAATCTTGATACTGAAATACTTGAAATTTTTTCTTATGGTGATTTGTATTTAAGTATTCCACTTCAAGATATTAAAAGAACCACAGAAAAAGATATTGAAAGATTTTTTAAACTGGAAGAAAAGAGGAGACTTCAAGATGCTTCTTTCTAATCCAGAATTAAATAGTATTTTACGAAGAATAGTGCTTGATCTCTCTATCGTTGGGTTTGAATCAAATTGTAGTAAATATAGTTATATAAAGTTATGGCGACCACTAAAAATATACATGGTTCCAGGATCATTTAATGTCAGACCTCCAACACCAAGAAATCCAAAAGCATTTTCTGCACATGCAAAGAGATTTAAATATCGTAAGTTATTGTTTTTTTCTAAACCAAATTTGTTTTTTGAGGCTGCACATTTAGATTCTTGGTTTTTAAAAAATGCAGCCTCTCCAGTTGAGGCTCTCTTTGCAGCAATTATGTCCTTGAATATGGATAATTCAATCAGATCGTATGGGAGAATTGATTTAAGAGAACAGTATAATTGGGTAATAAAGATATAATTAATATGGAGATGAAACTTTCTTTAGAACAGTTAGAAGAAATTGTGGATTGGATTGATAAAGTTTTGCCTTTGGATATAACTGTTATGGGATATTTAGGTTATGGACAGAAAGAGACCATGTTTGGAAAACGTCACTATACGATAACCGGCAAACACAAAATATGGATGCCATTTCCAGACTTTATCCTTCCATCCTCACAAGATAGACAAAGGAATTATTATCAAACACGACCGTATGCAATTGAATTATTTGGGTACTCTCCAGAATTATTTTTTAAGGCAGCACATTTAGATTTTGTATTCCTGGCATTAGCATCCTCACCCCAGGATGCTTTAATTGCTGCAATTAGTGAGGAGATAGTTACTGATAAGTTAAAGTATAGACATTATGGATGATTATAATTTAGTTGTAGAAATACTCATTTAGAGAAGATGGCAGAATTGATTTAAGAAGGTAAAAATAAAATTAAACAATTAAAATTATATAAACTTGACGATTCTGTATATGATAGAACATGGTTTGTAGTAGCATATAACAAATCAAATGCTAAAAATTTACTACTTTAGGTGGTTGATAATATAAATATCATAAAAGTATTTGATTGTACAAAATCCTATTTAAATTTTGCTCAAACATCAGCATGTACACAATTAATATTAGATCAAAATATAGAGGGTATAGTTATTTTGAAGAAAATTTATAATTGGAAATTTATAAGATAATCTTCAATCACCCTCTTGACAACCTCTTTCCTTTATGTTATAGTGGAGCCATGAGAAAGATTGATCAAACCACACCAGATATTAAAATTTCGTATGACTATGTATTGTCTAAAAGACAAGTTCGTGTGAATGGGCACCATGCGAAGCATTATAAATCTTCTTGTAGAGATTTATATATTTATAAAAATATTATTATTAAAATCGAGGATAAATGGTCATATGATCATATGTGTCAATGTAGAAATGAAGTATCTCTGTGGAAAAAGATTAAAGTTGAGGATAGAAAACATTTTGCATCAATTTTAGCCTATCATATAGAAAGGTCACACAATAAAACATCTTGGATAGCACAACAAAGGTGTATTCCTCGTAAGGGGAGAACATCAAAGAAACATAGGGATACAATATACAAAATAGCTGAAAAATATAATTTAAAAGATCTTGAGTTTTTTCCACCTTGGAATTGGACAGTTACCAAAGAAGGAATTCCTGTAATTTTTGATTATGGACTTTAACCAGTAAAAGGAGTAGTTTTGATGGAAGCATTGCTGCGGTCGATGCAGAGGACAATGGAAAATTTCGTTGAATTCATGAAAGTAACCGCTGAAGCGTTTGAGTCTCTTGGGAATGTTATTCAACATCTACACAACTCAATCACTACACTTCAATTCTGGTGTGGTGGTCTTAGTGTCTGGTGCGTTGTTATCACAATCTTGATGTCTTATCACATCTTGTCTACCAGGAAATAGGAGGACGTACCATGATGACATTTAATTCATTCGTTGTTCGATGTATGCATTGTGGAACTCAAGGTATTGCCTTTCCTTCTTTTGATCACCAAACTTGGGAAGCAACACTTGATTGTGGGCAGAAAATCAGATGCTACGGAATTCTATTTTCGTCACACGCTATGCATCAACTTGGTGGTTGTAAATGTTCAATTGAATATGGACAGAATAATTCATTTAACAGATTACTTGACAACCTTCACACATAATGGTATAATAGAATCGTAAGCACAAAAGGAGAACAGGGGTCATGTCTACAATTAGCAAGAATAAATCTACACCAATATATAAACTCCCTAATGGTCAAACTACAAAATCTGTTCAAGTAAGACTTCAAGCATGGAATAATATTTATTCAATTCTTGAAGAAGAATTGGACTTACATTGTATAGGTTTTGATCCCGATTTTCTTTTTGAAGATTGTCATATTCATCAAACAGTTACTATTCCTTTATGGCTGGTTAATAAAATTGTTAGTATGCGTAATAAATATAAAGAACAGGCAGACGAAACTCAAGATTTGTAAGAATAAAGGAGAAATGTAATGGCTGACGAAGTAAAGACCCTTCCTACAAATGCTCAATTTGCAAAGATAGTTCTTGTACCACTTTGTACCAAGTTGGGTCTAGATCTTGTGCTTGCTACTACCAGGCAAGCATCCAAATATCGACGTAAGAAGGGGATGATTTTTAACAAGTCCAAAGAATTACATAACCTTCAAGAATTGCGGGCAGCACTTGAGGATATCAAGAAATGACAACTTCAGATCTCTCAAAACGAATTAGATCTTATGAAGATGTCACACGCAGCTATCTATATAAGAAACTGCCTGTTATTATTCGTGTTGATGGGAAATCGTTTCATAAATTGACAAGTTTTCTTGACAAGCCACATGATTTACGATTAATTCAGGCTATGAATCTAACAGCACTCGAAGCATGTCATTCATTTCAATGTTGTAAGTTTGCTTATCTACAATCTGATGAAATATCATTTTTACTTTCAGATTTAGATACTTCTAATACTGAAATGTGGTTCAATGGAGATATCAGAAAGATCTGTAGTATTTCTGCTGCAATTGTTTCTGTTTCATTTACACATATTTTTAATGGGTTAATAATTCCTGAAGTGGATGGTTTATTTGATTCAAGAGTATTTAATCTTCCTATTCATGAGGTAGAAAATTACTTTATTGAACGACAAAAGGATGCTGTCAGAAATTCAATTCAAGGTTATGCTCAATCTTTTTTTAGTCACAAACAACTTTATAAATTAAATTGCAAACAACTGCAAGAAAAAATGTTTACTGATAAAGGATTTAATTGGGATGGTGTTAGTACGCAATTTAAGCGTGGAAGATGTGTTGTTAAGGATAGTAATGGTAATTGGATAGTAGATAATGAGATTCCAATTTTTACTCAGGATAGAGAGTATATTAGATCTCGATTAGTAATAGGAGTATGATCATGAAGAATCAATCTCAATATCCATTGTATACTGTAACAAAATGTAGGAAAGACGATACTTTTTATGGTCCTGTCCATTTTAGTTCTGATGCCAATACAACTGCATGTGGTCTAAAAATAGATTATCATTGGTATATCATTACTAATGATTTTACTGGTAAAGCAACATGTCAGAAATGTCTCACAACCCCAAGGTGGGTGAAGGAAAAGTAATATGCCATTTGGAACTCCCGATTGCTATGACTGTCTGTATAGATGTGATATTCCAGGTGATGCACATAGTTGTTGTACCCATCCAGCAACTAAAAATTTAATTGATAATCCATTAGCACAAATTATGGGTATCTTTGCTAGTGTCGGCAGGGTATCGCCTATCCTGGCTGACTGTGGGCTGCATATACAGGCAAATTTACATGGTATCAGGAAAGGATGGTTTAATTGGCCCATAAATTACGATCCATCGTGGCTCGAAGCATGTGCGGGTTTCACAAAGAAGTATCCCGATAAGATATCTGGTATATATTAATGAAAAATAAAACAGTTAGAGAACAAAAAAAGATGGTGCAGTATAAAAGACTTGAATTAAAGAAGAATCTATTAGAATTGCTTGACAAAATTGCAACATACAGGGATATTCGTTGTATGTTTTATAGTAAATCAATGAAAGCTATTGTTAAATATTATGGGAGAAATCATCCTTCTGAAGGTAATGATTTGTATTCATTATATTATATCTTTAAATGGAATCCACAAATGTTTTTCAAGTGTATGGACTTTGACACACAATTGGTATACAAATCGAATAATAGATATGAAGAATTACTTGCAGCATTTACAACTTATATGATGTTCCATCCTTCAGATGTAAAGTATACGAGTATCCTGTCAGGAGGAGTTCGCTGTTCTAAATCAGTTAAAAACCTAAATAGGGTATGTATTAGAAAATGAAACACTTACTTTTTAACTACAATTTGGATGTTTTTATCCAAGGACTTCTAAATGAAGTTTCCAAAGGAACCGTGTCCAAAAAGGATAAAGGTGAGTTATCTCTTTTTAGCTATACTCCTCTTTGCCAACATGACAGAACTTGGAATGATTTTTCTCTTTGTGCTAGAGGTTTAATCCTTCATCTTCCTACTAACAGTATTGTTGCTTTGCCTTTTCCTAAGTTTTTCAATTTTGGTGAAAGATCTTATGATATCTCTAACCAGTCTTTTACTGTTTCCGAGAAATTAGATGGATCACTAGGAATTATATATTACTGGAATAATAGATGGAATGTTTGTACTCGTGGATCATTTAATTCAGAGCAATCTAAGTGGGCAGAAGCATGGCTATATGAGAACTGTGAACTTGAACTAATGTTGAAGGAGATTACTTATCTAGTCGAAATTATCTACCCACAAAATCGTATTGTGATTAAGTATGATTTTGAAGGACTTGTACTATTAACTGCCTATTCTACTTTGAATGGTAAAGAGTATGATAATAAACTATTAGACTTTCATGCCGAATCAGTTGGTTTTTATCGACCCAAGTATTATGAGTATTCATTTGAACAATTACTAGAAGTATCCAAAGCATTAACTTCTGATAAGGAAGGATTTGTTGTACATTTTGATGATGGAGTTCGTTTGAAGATAAAAGGTGATGAGTACTGTCGTGTGCATCGTATAATCTCTAATGTCACTCCACTTGCAGTTTGGAATTCTATGATGTCATGTGACAACCTGGATGAGTTACGTATTCAACTCCCAGAAGAATTTAGAAGTGATTTTGATTTGATTGTGCATTTGCTTGAGACTAAGTTTTATGATCTTCTTGATGATTTGAGGTATGCAAGGGAAAAGACAGACAACCTTACTGATAAAGAACTTGGTCTGCTTTTGAATTCACCAGAAGCCAAGACTCTTTTTTCTGAGCAACAAAGACGATTTCTGTTTGCTATTCGCAAAGATGGATTGCTATACTATGTCAATGAAAAAGGAATAATGAGAGAAAAAGTTTTTCGCAGTTTTAGACCTGATGGAAATAAATTAGATGGTTATATTCCTTCTATTGGAATGAACCGTTTTAAAACAGAGGACTTAGATAATGATTCTTCCAAATAGGGTTTTTAGTACACATACAATAGAATGTGTTGATGAGGAGTTCGAAACTTTAATTTGTAAAGTACTGCCTTTTTATTGTTTAAAAACAGATACAATATATTTTAAAGATCCAATAGAACTAGGTACCTTAGAACTAAGTACCTTAGTTGGATCATTACAAGATGCTTATAAATTACTTTTTACAGATCCATATTGTTTTTTTTCATCATCTTCTTTGAATACCTTTTTTCTTTCTCAGTCTATATCACTAAAAGAATCTTTGATTGCTGCTATTATTGAACTTGATATTATTTTTCCCAGTATTACTATGTGTAAAGTAAGACGACTACACGATAATTTTTATAATTATTATTTTTCACGATATGATCATGATACTAAACACTGGATAGACTATTCTATTGTGCAAAAAATGAAAGTAGATATGAAGGAATTTGAGACATGATCGAAGATGTAATTTATCAAATTTGTTGCCATAATGAGTGGTGTAGTGGACCTGAAATATGGAATTATACAAGAGAGCGTCCGATTGAACCTCTATGTTGTCCTATCTGTGGCTGGATTGCAATGCACGGGTCGGGAATTAAAAAAATAGATCTGACACAAAACAAGGAGTATTGACATAGTAATAAATTTATGATACAATTTTAGCATCGGTGTGGTCCACCGACAACGGCTCAGGCATCAATGGTTTCCCTTCCCCTTTCCTGTTGGTGCTTGAGCCTTTTTTTTCAAAAAAATCTATCAAAACCTCTTGACAAGTGAAGTGATATTTGGTAAGATGGGACTCATGGATGTCAATAAGTATATCAAGCCATTTAAGTACCCTGGTTTATCTGATTCACCTTATCCTGGGTACAACATAAATATTCAGTATTATATTATTCTTAAATGTACTTTTTCTGCTCATTCAACATACAGTAGCAAGTACCCTTTTGATAAATTAATTTACCGTGAGTTATGGTGTTCTATACCTCGAACTCAACTGAGTAGGATTATTAGTTTATCAAGTACAAATAGGTGGGTACTAAAACCTGAATTTACATATCCAGAACAATTTATTTCTTTTCCTGCACCTTTCAGGTATCATATTGTTGAATCCAAGAAATTTGCTAAACTTGTTTTTCATTCTCATCCTGAGATTTATTTTAGATTACACAAATTAGACCATGAATTGCTTAACTATACTGAATCAAAAGAAGAGGCATTGATTGCAGCCATAACCAAAAAGATGATGGAGGAATAGAACAGTGTTTTTAGAAGATATTAAAGAATTGAAATTGAAAACTGTTTGTCAACTACAAGAAGAAGCAGCAGAATCAAAATCTGTTGTCCAAGCATGTCACCTTTTAAGTAATAATATGAAAACAAGAAAAGGAGAACCTCTTTTTATAACGATTAAAGAAGATATGAAATTATTTATCAAGAAACGAAAAGAGTATGGAACAAGTGTTTTTATGCGAATTATAGTTAATCCAGATGGAACAATAGAATAAATGGTTACTTGACAACTATCCTATGATTTGCTATACTGTGATCATTGGATGGGAAAAAGTAATAGAAACATTAGAAAGGAAAGAGGGAAACGAAGATGAAGCCAAGTATGATTAAAGAAGCAGTAAAGGTTCATTACAAGGCAAAGCAGCCCATGTTCTTGTGGGGTGGTCCTGGGGTTGGAAAGTCTCAGGTTATCAAACAGGCAACTGAGGAACTTGAAGTCAGTCTTATTGACCTCAGAGCGGTTCTTCTCGATCCAGTTGACCTTCGTGGGATTCCTGCTGTAAATGGGGATCTTAAGGCACATTGGTGCCCTCCTGCATTCCTTCCTTATAGTGGGAATGGGATTCTCTTTCTTGATGAACTCCCTGCTGCCCCTCCTCTTGTTCAGGCAGCGTGTTATCAGTTGGTTCTTGATCGGAAATTGGGTGAATATACCCTTCCTGATGGATGGTTGGTTCTTGGTGCAGGGAACCGTGAGACTGACAAGGCAGTTGTTCACAGGATGCCTTCTCCTCTTGCCAACAGGTTTGTGCATCTTGACTTTGAAGTTGATTTGGATGATTGGGTGGAGTGGGCACTGAATCATAACATTCAAACTGAAATCATTTCGTTTATTAGATTCAGACCTGCACTTCTGTCTAACTTTGATCCTATGAAGAACGAGAAGGCTTTTCCTACTCCTAGAAGTTGGGAGTTTGTGTCAAAACTTCTCAATGTATCTCCTTCATTTGATCTTGAATACAGTCTGTTTACTGGGTGTGTTGGGAATGGTGCAGCCACAGAATTTGCAGCATTTATGAGGATTTGCAGACAACTCCCAGATCCAGACATGATTCTGATGAATCCAGAAAGGGAGAAAGTTCCTACTGATCCTGCAACCTTGTATGCTATCTGTGGTGCGCTGTCTGCAAGAGCAAGTGAGCAAACTATTCCTTCCATCGTGAAGTATGGGAATAGAATGCCTGATGAGTTCTCGGTTCTTCTGATTCGTGACTCAGTTCTTAAGGATAAAAACGTAACCAGAACAAGGGCTTATATTGAATGGGCAACCAAGCACAAGGATGTTCTTATCTAAAAAGGAAATGGTAATGGACCCTTTAAGAGAGAATTTAATTTACATTATCAATAAACTGAAGAAAACCGAGAATGGGTGGTCCGAACTTGCATGGATACCAAGTGTTGAATTGCTTGAGGAGGTGCTTAAAGATCTTGACAAAGAGCGGGGAGAACATACTGAAACAATTGCCTGTTATGAGGCTATGAAAGAAGGTGTACAAGTACGGATAAATGATCTTGAGCAGAAAAATGCTGATCTTCGACAGGAACTACAAAACAAAAAAAATATTGGAAAGATCGGAGAGTTATACTAAATCTCTTGACAAAATCTTTGTAAATGTGTATAATAAGAAACAGATAGATAACTCCAAACAAAAAAAGGAGAAAAGGAAATGGGAAATCTACTTAGTGAAAAGGCAATGTTGGTTAGACCTTCTATCAGTATGTGGACTGCAAGGAAGTACGACAGAACTGTGAGTGATGAAGTGGCAGATACCCACAATTCTGAAAAGGACATGGGGAGATTCAATAAGGTTATCATCTCCCCGGAAGAAATCAAGAAGATCCAAAAGATTGCCAATGAAGCAAGGATCTTTCATTACTATCGAACTCTTCCTTGGAGTGATGAAGGATCAAGAATCCTTCCTTGTGAAGCCTATATGGATTATATGGCAAAAATGGGAGAATACAAGTCAAAGTTTGATGGAGTAGTCCAATCTTTCTTGGATAAATATACTACTCTTGTTGAAGAAGCAAAGGTCAAGTTGAACAGTATGTTCAATGTCAAAGATTATCCTCCCGTTGAACGTGTTGCAGATAAGTTCAACTTCTCTATGGATGTTTACCCTATTCCAGAAGCGGGAGATCTTCGATTGCAGATGCAAGAAGAAGAAGTTGCATCTATCAAGAAGGATATTGAGAAGAGACTTGAAGATGCACGAAATGTTGCCATGTCTGATCTGTGGGCTAGACTCTATGACGTTGTGTCTCATATGGCAGAAAAACTCCATTCTCCAGATGCTATCTTCAGGGATTCCCTTATCAGTAATATCTCTAAACTGTGCAGTATTCTTCCTTCTCTTAATATTGAGTCAAGTCCAGAACTTGAAGCTATGAGAAAAGAAGTAGAACACAAACTCTGTTCTATTCCTGTTGAAGATCTTAGAAAGGATACAGAAACGAGACAGGCTGCTGCAATGACTGCAACTGAATTGCTCAAGAAAATGTCTGGATACATCGGACAAAACTCTTGACAAACATCCACCAATATGCTATCATATCTTTAATGGAGAAAAGTTATGAATGAAATTATGACTCAAATTGCTACTCTTGCAGATCTATCAGCAAAAGCCCTTACAGCGATACAGATTATTCTTGAACAACATGGGCAACAGATTAGCTTTCTTCAATGGTGGAATGTGGGACTTACAATAGGTTTTCTAGTTCTTGGATACAAAGTGAGAACTCTTTCCAACAAGGAATAACTGACATGGCATCACCAAAGATCTCTGCTGCTGACAAGGTAAAGAAAGCAAGAGCGGGGTTGATTCTTCAACAACCTTTCTTTGGATCTCTCGCTCTTAGGCTTACTGTTGCAGAAGATAAGAATATCCCTACAGCATGTACAAATGGGATAGAGATGCTTTATAATCCCAAGTGGATTGATACTCTTACCCTGGATGAAACAAAGGGTGTTATTGCCCATGAAGTACTGCATTGTGCTTGTGCTCACTTCGCAAGGATGCAAGGACGAGAATTGAAAAAGTGGAACGTGGCAGGTGACTATGCAATCAATCCACTTGTCACTGATGCAGGAATGGCACTCCCACAAGGAGGCTTGACTAATCCCGCATGGAAAGGTATGAGTGCAGAAGCAATCTATCCTTTGGTTCCTGAACCTCCTCCCGACGATGGGAATGGCAAAGGAAATGATCCAGGTGGTTGTGGTGGAGTAAAGCCACAATCAGGTACATCACCATCCGATCAATCCAAGTTGACTGAGGAATGGAAAATTTCTGCTGCTCAAGCAGCACAATATGCAAAGTCTTGTGGTAAACTCCCTGATTCCCTTAATAGATTTATAGATAAACTTCTTAACCCTCAGATTGATTG
>Ga0315283_10005743_pt1 | contig 10992 bp, 4 predicted proteins | sample YL17G09_0_MG_FD_204541 | JGI IMG/M metagenome (GOLD analysis project Ga0315283, IMG submission 204541) | Sediment microbial communities from Yellowstone Lake, YNP, Wyoming, USA - YL17G09_0 | ecosystem: Environmental > Aquatic > Freshwater > Lake > Sediment | place: USA: Wyoming | collected...
GACGGCGGATGCTTCGGTGTCCCTGAACCAGTCGGTCGGTTCCGACGGCGACGGCGAGCTCGGCGACCTGTTCGCCGACCGCAGCGCGGTCGATCCTGCTGACGAGGCCGACGAGACGTTGCAGCGGCTCGAGGTGCGTCGCGCTGTCGAAGCTCTGCAGGAGCCCGATCGCCGCGTGCTCGAGCTCCGGTTCGGGTTCACGGGTGAGCAGTGGACGCTCGAGGCGATCGGCAAGGAGCTCGGCCTCACGCGCGAGCGTGTCCGCCAGATCGAGTCCCGCGCGCTGACGCGCCTCCAGCATCAGCTGAAGGACGTCGTGCGGGCCGAGGGCGGCGACGTCGTGCTCGCGGCGTAGGAGCACCTACCGGGCAGGTACGCGGCATCTCGCCGCGAGCGGTGGGTGAGGCTTCAGCCTTACCCACAGCCTGTCTCATCTGGACTGAACGAGGGCCTGCGGAAGCAGGCCCTCGTCGTTCTACCCGGTGTTCCGCAGCGCCGCCGCAATCCCCGCAATCGAACGAAGCAGCGGCCGCTTCGCCGCCTCGTCACCCCCACGCCACGCGCGCAGCAGCTCGACCTGGATCGCGTTCATGGGATCGACGTACGGGTTCCGCAGGCGGATCGCGCGCTGCACGACCGGATGGCGGTCGAGCAGCTCCTCGGCCTCGACGATCGCGAGCACTGCCTCTACCGTCCGCCGATGCTCCTCGGAGAGCGCCGCCCAGAACCGGTCTCGATCGGCGCCAGCGGGCACGAGCGACACGTACGACTCCGCGATCTCGAAGCTGGACTTGGCGAGCGTCATCTCGAGGTTCTCGACGAGCGCCCGGAAGAACGGCCACTCGACGTACAGGCGCCGTAACCAGGTGAGCCGCTCGCCCTTGAGGCCGTAGGCAGCGAAAGCAGAGCCACAGCCGTACCAGGCGGGGAGCAGGCAGCGATTCTGCGTCCAGGCGAAGACCCAGGGGATCGCACGCAGGGCCTCGAGCTCACCGGCTGCTGCTGCTTCCGGCCGCGACGCGGGGCGGGAGCCGATCTCGAGCAGCGCCAGCTCGTCAACCGGTGTGAAGGAGCGGAAGAAGGCGGGAAACGCCGGATCGTCCCACACGAGGCCCCGGTAGGTCGCGAGCGCGACGCCGGCGAGCTCGTCCATCGTGTCTCTGGCACCGGCGTTCGGCGGCTCGAGCCCCGCCACGTCCGGGAACATCGTCAGCAGAGTCCCCGACACAGCCGCCTCGAGGTTGCGCTCCGCGAGACCCGCGAGCCCGTACTTGAACGCGATGGTCTCGCCCTGCTCGGTCAGCTTCAACCGCCCATCGACGGCCCCACGCGGCTGAGCGAGGATGCCGGCGTGCGTCGGGCCGCCGCCGCGCCCGGCCGATCCACCACGGCCGTGGAAGATCGTCAACTCGACGCCACGATCGGTCGCAACACGCGTCAGGCTCTCCTGTGCCCGGTAGATCTCCCACTGGGCGGCGAGATAGCCGCCGTCCTTGCCGGAGTCCGAGTAGCCGACCATCACTTCGAGCCGCTGACGCGGGCTGCGATCGAGGATTTCCTCGACGAGCGCGCCGGCGCCGCGGAGATCCGCGATCGTCTCGAGCAGCGGAACCCCCTCGAGGCGAGCGCCGGCTTCGGCGGCGAGATCCTCGGCGGCAAGGACGTCGTCGGCCGAGCGTGTCATCGAGACGATGAGCCGGTCGACGGCGGCGAGCCCGTGTCTCTCCTGGGCCAGCGCTGCTGCAGCGAGCGTACTGCGCAACCGCTCGTCCGGGGCGCGAACCGCCGTCGCGTGGATGCGAATGTCGAGCTTCGCGACGTGAAGGCCGAAGGTGCGCACGCGCGCGCGGAGGTCGGCGAGGCGTCCGTCGGCCATTCGCGCGCCCCGGTGCTCCCGCAGGAGCCCATCGAGGGCGTCGAGCTCTGCGAGCAGCGCGTCGCCGCCCGGATAGGAGTCGGAGCCGAGCCGCTCGTAGACCGCTACGAGCGCTGCGCGAAACGGCTCGTCCGATCCCGCGAGCTCGGGCACCTCACCGATCACGGTCGTCGACATCCCCCACGCCGCACCGATCGCCGTCAACTCGGCCCGGTAGAGGTGACGCGCCAGCTGCCGCGCTCGCTCGAGAGCGTCGAGAATCGTCTCGGCTCCGACATTCGGGTTGCCATCGAGATCGCCGCCGATCCAGCTGCCGAACCGGAGTGCGCCGCCTGCGTCGTGCAATCGCGCTCCGAGGGCACGCTCGAGGTCGGGGATCGCGTTCCAGAAGCTCTGCTCGAAGAACCAGAGCCCCTGGCGGATCTCGTCCACGACCCGGGGCCGCTTGGAGCGGATCTCGTCGGTCTGCCAGAGAAGCGTGATCTCCTCGGCGAGGCCGTCCTCGACCCGTTGGCGCTCCGAGGGCGGAGTGCCCTCGTCGTCCAGGCGCGCGAGATGCGCCGCCACGCGACGGTGAGCCTCGAGCACGGTGCGGCGGGTCGCCTCGGTCGGGTGCGCCGTGAGAACGAGTTCGACACGGAGCCGGACGCCTGCCGCCTGGAGCTCCGCGTCGTCGACCCCACCTTGGTCGAGCTGCGCGAACGCCTCAGCGAGGGACTCGCGAGGGATACGTCCCTCGGCCTCGTACTCGCGGCGGCGCCGGATGCGATGGTGCTGCTCGGCGATGTTGACGAGCTGGAAGAAGAGCGCGAAGGCTCGCAAGACGGCGGCCTGCCGGTCGTGGTCGAGCGCAGCGACTGCCTCGCCGAGCTTGTCGCGCGAGCCGCCGGCGCGCGCGTCACGGGCAAGAGCGCGGATCCGCTCCTCGTCGTCGAGCATCTCCTGCCCCTCCTGCTCGACGAGCACGCGCCCGAGCAGATCGCCGAGCAGGCGCACGTTGGCTCGGAGCGCTGTGTCGGCGGACATGCTCTCACCCTAGAGAAAGGCGAAACCCGCCCCCGCGGAGGTCAAGCGTTCGGGACGAGCTCGAAGCGGTCGAGCCATGGCCGGGCCTGCAGGAGCTCGAAGATCCCCCGGGCCTCGTCCAGCAGCACGTCGGCCTCGTCGGACCGCCCCTCGGCGACCAACCACTCGCCGTGCTCGGTCAGGGTTGCAGCGAGCCAGTAGGGCATGCCGATCTCGCGGAACTTCTCGGTGGCCGCCTTGAACCCGCTCTCGACGCCCTCAACCGTGCCGCGGGCGGCGGCGAGGCGCGCGTTCGTCCGCTCGCCGAGCGCGACGAGCGAGGGCCACACCTCACCGCGCCTCAGGCCCCCGAGCAGATCGAGAACCTCCTCGACCTGGGCCAGGTCCCCGAGCGCGAACGCCGAGTCCACCGCCTGGGCAAAGCCGATCCTGACCAGTGGGCTGTCGGCCCCTGTCGTCAGACCGGACTGCACGGCGTCCTTCGCGAGCTCGAGCGCCTCGGCATGGTTGCCTTCCGCCTCGCGAACCACGGCCATGACCGCTGCCCGACCTCCCGCCCGCTGAAGATCACTCGAGCCCTCGTAGCCGGCCGACAGCTCCTCGAGCTTCTCCAGACCTGCCTGAATGCCCCGGTTGACGCAGATGGTCGGAAGAACGGCCATGAGCGCGCTCATCTCGCCCGTGACGTCCCACGACGCAACATCCCCGGCTCGCTCGAGGGCCTCGTCCCAGCGTCCGGCCATGAACAACGGGTACGGCATCGCCTCCCGGATCAGCTGCTCCCACAGCAGGTTCCCGATTCGCTCGGCCAGATCCAGGGCACGATCGTGGAGCGCGATCGCCTCGTCGTACCGGTCCCTGCCGTAGGTCAGCTCGGCCAGGTTGTAGAAGGCGCGGAGAGCGGCAGCCGGCCGATCGTTGACCAGGGCCACCGTGAGGGCATGACTGAGCAACGCGATACCCTCTTCCGGCCGGGCGCGGGCGGTGGCCACGATCCCCTTCGTGTTGAGCGCCTGCGAGATGACCTCCGGGATCCCGAGCCCTTCGGCGATCTCGAGCGCGGCGTCGACCCGCTCGGCAGCGAGATCGATCTCGCCCTTGAAGTAGTGGAGCCGGCCGAGCTCCGCGGCCAGGGTTGCGAGGTCGGCGTCCGGCTCTTCGTTGCGAAGGACCTCGTACGCCTCCTCCATGCGTGAGACGGCCTCGTCGACCAGTCCCCGGTGCGACCATTCGACCTCGCCGAGCGCCGCGGAGACACGGGCTGCGGCGTGCGTGAGCCCGATCGACTCGAACGTGGCGATCGCCTCCACGAGGTGCGCCTCCGCCTCCTCCCCACGCCGCGCCTGCCAAGCCAGAGCACCGGCGCGCTCCAGGAACGCCGCCCGCAGGGAGGGCTCGTCGGTCAGCGCCAGCGCCAACTCGAGGTAGCGCTGCGCCTCCGCCGGCGCCGCAAGTGACGCCGCACGCTCACCCGCCGCCGCGAACCGCTCACGAGCGGTCGTGCGGATCGGCTCGGCGTCGTCGGCATCCGGTGCAGCCTCGTAGGCGCTCAGGTAATGCGCCGCGAGGACCTCGACGATCTCGTCCTCCTCGCCGACCCAGCTCTCCTCGATGAACGCCGCGGCCGCGAGATGCCTTGCCTTTCGGTCCTTCTTCGACAGGGTATCGTAGGCGACCTTGCGCATCAGGTCCTGGAGGAACCCGTACTGTCCGCGTTCGGGAGAGCGAGGGTCGGCCTGGAGCGACAGCACCTCCTTGCGCAGGAGCGAGGCGAGGAGCGGCTCGACCTCGTCCTCGGTCATCCCCGAGACCCGCGCGAGGCCCTGCTTGAAGAACGTCTTGCCGAGAACCGCGCCGTCCTGCACGACCCGGCGCTCATCAGGCGCGAGGCCGTCGAGCCGCGCCGCGATCAGCGCGTGCAGCGTCTCGGGCACCTCGAGCGACGTGATCGGCCCGGTCGGCGAGTAGGCGTCGCCCTCGCGGACGAGCAACCCGCGGTCGAGGAGCATCCGCACGGTCTCGACCGCGTATAGAGGCACTCCCTCGGCTCGATCCAGGATCTGCACCCTGACGTCCTCGGGAAGCCCCGGCACGAGGCCCGAGAGCAGCTCCTCCATGGCGGAGGCCGGCAGTGGCTCGAGGTAGGTCGAGGAGAAGCTCCGCTTGCCTGCACCCCACGACGGGCGGCGGTCGTGGATCTCGGGGCGGGAGAGAGCCAGGATGAAGATCCGGTGACCCCTCGACCACTCGAGCAGGTACTCGACGAAGTCCAGCAGGCCCGCATCTGCCCACTGCATGTCCTCGAACACCATCACCACCGGGTACCGCGACGCGAGCCGCTCGAAGAACGTGCGCCAGGCGGAGAACACGTTCTCCTGGTCGCCCGCGGTCCCGCCGTCGAGGGCGAGCAGGTGCGCCAGGCGCGGCTCGACCCAGCGGCGCTCCTCTGCATCGGGAATGAACTCCTCGAGGGTGGAGCGAAGCTTCCCGAGGGCAGATTCCGAATCCTCGTCCTCGGCGATGCGGCAGCGCATCTTCACCATGTCCACGAGCGCCCAGTACGCGACGCCCTCACCGTAGGACAGGCAGCGACCCCGGTGCCAGAGGCTGTCCTCGGCCAGGCCGTCGACGTACTTCTCGAACTCCCACGACAGCCGCGACTTGCCGATCCCGGCGATCCCCGTCACGGACACGAGTGCCGCTTTCGACTCCTCGGCCGAGGCGTGGAACACCTCCTTGATCAGTCGGAGCTCGCGGTCGCGCCCCACGAACGGCGCCTCGAGGCCGGACGAGCGCTGCGCCCCGAGGGAGCCGGCGACGACCCGTACCGCGCGGAGCAACCGCACCGGCTCGGCCTTGCCCTTCAGCTCGTGGACGCCCGCGTCCTCGAACACGATCGAGGCCTCGGCGGCGCGGGCGGTCGACTCCCCAACGTAGACCTCGCCGGGTTGGGCGGCCGATTGGATCCGTGATGCGGTGTTGACCATGTCGCCCGCGACCATGCCCTCGCCCTCGGCGCCGAGCGTGACCGCTGCCTCGCCCGTCAGAACGCCGACCCTCGCCCTGAGCTCGGGCGCTCCGGCCTCCTCACCGAGCGCGGCGACCGCCTTCGTCAGCTCGAGCGCGGCGCGAACGGCCCGCTCGGCGTCGTCCTCGGTGGCAACCGGCGTCCCCCAGACGGCCATCACGGCGTCGCCGATGAACTTCTCCACGGTGCCTCCATAGCGGGTGATCAGCGTGCGGCAGGTCTCGAAGTAGGAGGAGAGGATCTCGCGGACGTCCTCCGAGTCGCGCGACTCCGACAGCGTCGTGAAGCCGACCAGGTCGGCGAAGAGGACGGAGACGAGGCGCCGCTCGGCGGACGGGAGCTCGCGAACCCGAGTCGTCGCAGACGCCGGTGCGATCGTCGAGCTCGTGAAGGCGCCGAGCGGGGCGCCGCAGTCGCCGCAGAACCTCTTCCCCGGCTCGTTCGCCGCGCCGCACGCCTGGCACGTTGCTGCGAGCGGTTCCCCGCAGTCACCGCAGAACCTCTTGCCGGGTTGATTCTCGCCGCCGCAGCTGCCGCAGATCATCCGACTCTCACCCGCGGAAGCGACAGGAGCTCGAGGCGCGCGAGCCACGGAGTGGCACCGAGCCGCTCGAAGATCTCACGAGCCTCCCCCACGGTCTCGTCGGAGGGTGTGTCGTCACGTCGGACGCGCAGCTCCGCTCGCTCCGTCAGCGCGACCGCGAGCCAGAACGGGGTGCCGATCTCCCGGAACAGCCGTTCCGCCACGTCGAGCCCTGCGTCGGCTGCCACCGGGTCGTCGGCCAGCCTGGCCTCCAGGCGCGAAAGGTGCGCGGCGAGGAACCGCATCCGCTCGCCGGGGAGGACGCACCGCATCCGGTCGCAGAGCCGGGTCGCGGTCGAGGTATCGCCGGCAGCCAGCGCCGACTCGACCGCCTCGATGAACCCGGTTTTGACCATCAGGTGGTTCATGCCCCATCGCTCCCCGGCCTCGAACGCGATCAGGGCAGACGCGAGTGCCTCCTCGTTGCGGCCCTGCCCGCGGAGGACGACGGCCCGCCCGGCTGCGTACACCGACCGTTCCTGGAGATCGGCGGAATGCTCGTACCGCTGGAAGGGCAGCAGCACTGCCCCCGCGATCTCCAGCTCGCCACGGTTGACGTGGATCTCGGGCAGCCCGAGCAGCAGCCCCACGATGTCTGCCGGGGCGCCCACGCCCGGCTCATCCACCCACTGTGCCGACTCGATAGCCTCCTCCCACCGGCCGGTGAGCGCGAGGACGTACGGCCGCTCGCTGAGCAGCGCCATCTCCCAGAAGCGGTGCCCGACGCGCCGTGCGACCGCGAGTCCGGCCTCGTACTCGGCGAGTGCCTCGGCGTACCGATCCCGGCGGACCAGGAGCTCCGCCAGGTTGACAAAGGCCCGCAGGGCGGCAGCCGGGAGATCGTGCTCGAGGGCGACGGAGAGGGCGTGGCGATACAAACCGGTGGCCTCCTCCGGACGGCCGCGGCTCATAGCGACGTTCCCCTTCGTGTTGATCACCTCCGAGATCGTCTCCCGCAGCTCGAGCTTCTCCGCGATATCGAGGGCGACCTCGAGCCGATCGGCCGCGAGGTCGACCTCGCCGAGGAAGAACTGTTGCCGGCCGAGCTCCGCTGCGAGCGTGGCGAGGTTCTCGTCCGGCTCTTCGTTCCCGAGCGCCGAGAACGCGGCTTCCATCCGCGCGACCGCCTCCTCGAGACGTCCTTCGACGCGATCCGCTTCGGCCAGCCGGGCCGTCACGCGGGCAACCGAACGAGCCTCCCCCTCGGCCGTGTACAGGGCGAAGGACTCCTCGAGGAGGTTGCGGGCCTCGACGTACCGGGCCGCGACGAGCGCCATGTGGCCCGCCCGCTCGCAGAGGCCCGCCTTCACGAGCGGACTGTCGGTCAACCCGGCCGCATGCTCGAAGTACCTCTGCGCCTCGGCCGGCGCGGCGAGCGACGCAGCCCGCTCACCGGCGGAGACGAGATGCGTCCGTGCCTGGTCCCGGATTTCGACTGCGTCCTCGGCCTCCGGCGCCGCTTCGTACGCGCTGAGGTAGTGCGCGGCGACCACCTCGACGATCTCTTCCTCCTCGCCGCTCCAGCTCTCCTCGATGAAGGCAGCGGCGGCGAGGTGCTTCGCTTTGCGGTCCTTCTTCGAGAGCGTGTCGTAGGCGACCTTGCGGACGAGATCCTGCAGGAAGCCGTACTGGCCACGCTCGGGCGATCGGGGATCGGCCTGAAGGGAGACGACCTCCTTGCGCACCAAGGAAGACAGGATCTGCTCGGCCTCTGCCTCTGGAATATCCGACAGGCGAGCGATCCCCTGCTTGAAGAACGTCTTGCCGAGAACCGCCCCGTCCTGGACCACCCGCCGTTCCTCGGGCGTGAGGCCGTCGAGGCGGGCGGCGATCAGCCCGTGGAGCGTCTCGGGCACGTCGAGCGACTCGATCGGCCCGGTGGGCCGGTAGACGGAGCCCTCCCGCGCGAGCCTCCCACGGTCGAGCAGCATGCGGACGGTCTCGACCGCGTACAGCGGCACGCCCTGGGCCCGGTCCATGATCTGCATGCGCACGTCCCCGGGCAGGCCGGGCACCAGGCCGCCGAGCAGCTCCTCCATCGCTTCGGCGGAGAGCGGCTCCAGGTACAGCGAGGAGAAGCTCCGCTTGCCCGCACCCCAGGTGGGGCGCTTGTCGGCGAGCTCGGGCCGGGCGAGGCCGAGGATGAAGATCGGATGGTTGCGGGACCACTCGAGCAGGTACTCGATGAAGTCGAGCAGCCCGGCGTCGGCCCACTGCATGTCCTCGAAGACCATGACCACCGGGTAGCGCTCGGCCAGGCGCTCGAAGAAGATGCGCCACGCGGAGAACACGTTCTCCTCGTCACCCGTGATCCCGCCGTCGAGCGCGAGGAGGTGTGCGAGGCGGGGCTCCACCCACTGGCGCTCCTTCGCGTCCGGGATGAACTCGTCGATCGTGGCGCGCAGCTTGAGCAACGCCGACGCTCCGTCCTCCTCCTCGGCGATGCGGCAGCGCATCTTCACCATGTCCACGAGCGCCCAGTAGGCGACGCCCTCGCCGTAGGAGAGGCAGCGTCCCCTGTGCCAGAGACTCTCCTCGGCCAGGCCGTCGACGTACTTCTCGAACTCCCACGACAGCCGTGACTTGCCGATCCCTCCGATCCCGGTCACCGAGACGAGCGCAGCCTTGCGCTCCTCCGCCGATCCGTGGAACAGCTCCTTGATCATCCGGAGCTCACGATCGCGCCCGACGAACGGCGCCTCGAGCCCGGATTGGCGGAGCGCCCCGAGCGAGCCGGCGACGACGCGGACCGCGCGATGCAGGCGCATCGGCTCGGCCTTGCCCTTCAGCTCGTGCTCGCCGGCGTCCTCGTAGACGATCGAGGCCTCCGAGGCACGCATCGTGGACTCGCCGACGAGGACGCGTCCGGGCTCGGCCGCGGACTGGATCCGCGACGCGGTGTTCACGAGGTCGCCGGCGACCATGCCCTGTCCCTCGGCGCCGAGCGTGACGGCCGCCTCGCCCGTCAGCACGCCGGCCCGCGCTCGCAGTTCGGGCGCGCCGGCCTCCGCCCCGAGTTCGGCCACAGCCTTCGTGAGGTCGAGCGCGGCCCGAACGGCGCGCTCCGCATCGTCCTCGGTTGCGACGGGCGTGCCCCATACGGCCATCACCGCGTCACCGATGAACTTCTCCACGGTGCCGCCGTAGCGGCCGATCAGCGTGCTGCAGGTCTCGAAGTAGGAGGAGAGGATCTCGCGCACATCCTCGGAGTCGCGCGACTCCGAGATCGTCGTGAACCCGACGAGGTCGGCGAAGAGCACCGACACCAGCCGTCGCTCGGCGGACGGCTGCTCACGGGGCGAAGCTGCTGGAACCGCCGCCGCAGCGCCGGCACCAAGGAGCGAGCCGCACTCACCGCAGAACTTCTGGCCCGGCGGGTTCTCGGTGCCGCAGGACGAGCACGTCGCGCCGAGCCCCGTACCGCACGCGCCGCAGAACTTCTGGCCGGGAGCGTTCTCGTGACCACAGCTTGGACAGGACATCGGGCAGAGCCTACGCTGCTCGCCTAGCGCCCGTAATGTTGCCGAGCAGATTGCAGGCCCTCCTGCTCGACGAGCGCGCGCCCGAGCAGATTGCCGGGCGGTCTTTTGGCAGAGCTACACGCGATTGTCGCCGTCTTCGCGCGGCGGCACGTCCTCTCGAGGCTTGCCCTGTCCGAGTCACCCGACCAGCATCATCGGTTGCTCTCGGTGCTCGCGTTCGTTGCGCGTCGAGAAATGCGAAACCCGCCTCGCAGGCGGGTTCCGGATGGAGCCGAGGGGGATCGAACCCCTGACCTCCAGAGTGCCACTCTGGCGCTCTCCCAGCTGAGCTACGGCCCCAGACCGCCGAATTGTAGCCCTTCGAAGGCGAGTGCGTCAGCCCAGTTGATCCCCAATTGCTGGTTGTTGAGGGTCGGCCGCAGCCGGAGTTGGATCGTTGCTCGCCCGTTGAGGCTGTGGATCGGGAAGTAGAAGCAGCGGTCGAGATCGCTGCAGTACGCAGCGATCGCATCAATCTCATCTGAGGAGTAGCCGCGTTTCAACTGCCCACTTCGCGTACGCCGACATGAGTAGCAGCGAACGCTCACGACATCCCCGACGAGCGTGGCCCATTTGCACTGAACACGGATGAGACCGGGATCCAGATCAAAGATCAGGTCGTACCGATCGCCGTCCGTCAACGGCTTCGAAACGCTCAGCCCGAGCCTTATCGCCGCGAGGACTATCGCCGATTCCGCGATCGATCCCTTGCGATCGGTTGACCACTCCATGTTCTCAATGTAGAGAACGGATCGGACGGTATCGTCGCCTCACCGGGCAACGCGTTCAGGCGCTGGCAGCCTCGAGCTTCGGCACGTCGCTCCACAGATCCTCGAGCCGGTAGAACGCGCGCGTCTCTTCGGTGAAGACGTGGAGGACGGAGTCGTAGTAGTCGGCGATGATCCACGTTCCCTCGCGCTCGCCGGCGACGGCGCGTGGCAGGAGGCCGTGATCGCGC
>Ga0315283_10005745_pt1 | contig 10988 bp, 23 predicted proteins | sample YL17G09_0_MG_FD_204541 | JGI IMG/M metagenome (GOLD analysis project Ga0315283, IMG submission 204541) | Sediment microbial communities from Yellowstone Lake, YNP, Wyoming, USA - YL17G09_0 | ecosystem: Environmental > Aquatic > Freshwater > Lake > Sediment | place: USA: Wyoming | collected...
GTGATCTATTCCCTACACTATAAGTCTATCATACCCCAGGCAGAAGTCAAGCGGAATTGTGCCAGATTAGAGGATTCTAATGTGACAAAAATGTACACAATGCCCCAAATTGCTCAAAATTGTACACTGGTGGAATAGTACGCTAGCGGAGGATTTGCTTGCGGCAGACACCGCAGACAAGAGCAGTCCCGAATTGATACCGGACAGGGTGTGAACAGGTGACTTCGCCAGGCCAGCCTTCCACATAGACCCCTAGGGGCCGCAGGTCCAGGCGGTCGTTGAGGACCCTGATCTTCTCGCGGGCCCTCAGCGCCTCGGCCTGTGTGGCACCGCGGGCCTCTGTCAACCGTGAGAGTTTCTCAATGAGACTGCGGGCCTGGGCGTCAGTCATCGTCGATCAACGGCTGGGCATCACATACCTGGTGGCATCGTGAGCATTTCTTCCACAAATACTTGACACCTTCATGGGTGATCGTATTGAAAAACCACAGGTGTCCAATTCTGGCACAGTTAGCGATATAGGGAATCCCCCAACAGGCCTGGTTGCTGACCTCAGACTCAATATGACTGCGGCGACCATCATCCAGAAACCCACTCATGCCAGCACCGTGCGTATCAACCCGATACAGTCAATCACGAGGAACCCCGCGTATAAACAGGAGAATCCCACAGAACCGCGGGACATCGCGGACCCCAGGAGCACGACACTCGCGGTTTCCCATAACACATAACAGAGCAGCATGGGAGGGTGGGGCGTCGTCGCCATGAGAATCAAGGCGACCACGAGGCTAATCATCATGCCCGCGGTCTCGGCACACAGTCGGACCTTGTGCGCCTTCCAGTCGTTGTGAATAAAGTCTTTCACATGGTCACCACGGTTCTTGTACCACATGATTGTACCGGGCCCCGCAGTCTGCACAGTCCGTCCAGTAGTAGGTCGACCCATAGGAGCGTTCAGCACAGGGGTACTGCATGGGCTCAGGGTGCTGGCAAGGACCCAGGTGACCATTGTTCCGCTCGCGGACCGCGGAGGCATAGAAGGCTTGCATCATGAAGTCCTTGGCGGTGTCATGGAGGGCCTGGAAGTACGCGCGGTCACTCATAGGATGATCCCTGTCTCAGAGGCATCATTCACCGCGGCCTCTCCACGGGTCCTCAGCAGCAATTTGTGGTCCTCAGTGAGGTACAACTGGATACCGCGGACATCTTGGCAGATAAAATCAATTTCTTCCGCGGTGAATGTTTGTTCCCCACCGAGGCGAAACAATAGGCACCCCAGGATTAAGCGCACTAATCGTTCACTCTCCAGGTCCTTCATGGGTTCCTCCAGGTGCATCAACAGACTGTGGCATTTTGAGGGTCACTCCGTCGCTCCGTCGTGGGGGCCCAAATCGGTCGAGGGAGGGACCAAATCGGTAACCATGAGTCCCCCGGCCCCCCTGTCACCAATGGACCACCTCGGTACATTCACAGATCGGTAGAATCACCCCATTCCTCCCTGTTTCGTCGTCTTCCCGTTCTTCTTCGATGGGGTATAATAATTCAATTCTGCCACGACCGCGGGCATGATCGCGGAGGCATACCAGAGAATCGTGTCCCGGTTCACATCGGCCGTGACCATGTCCACCAGATGGGTCAACTTCTGAAGCAATCGAGCCTTGGAGCCTTCCGTGAGAATCAGTTGGCTCATGATCGGGCCAGCCTGTCTCGAACCTCTGCCAACGTCTGGGTCCGTCCAGGGACGCCATTCTCAAAAATGACCCTCAGGGCCCCTTGGGTGGCTTCCTCCCACGGGGTGACCTCTTCCCTGAGCCTAAACCCTGTGGGCGCCTCGGCGGGGTCCACGCACAACAATCCCTTGGCAGACTTCTTGAGTCCAGTATCCGTCTTGGGGTTCTTGGAGATCGTCACGCGCCGTCCCTGAATCAGGCCACTGGTCGCCTTCATGGCCATACCAAAGGTGTCCCTGGTCACATACTGGTAGGTATAGGAGCCAATGCCAAACACCACGTTGGTACTCGCAAAGCCTTGTTGTTCCAATCGATCAAGAATGTCCTCGGCCCGAGCATAGGTGATACTATCCCCATAGATGGCGCCGATATGGTGGTCGAGTTGCTGGTAGCCCTTCGAGTTCACGGTCCCCCCAAACAAGTCCCACAACAGGCGAATCGTGCCACTGGCCTCAGGGGTACCGAGGGCGGCATCAGGGTCACCGCAGAGAATCTTGACAGGATCGCCTGAATCAGGTCGAATCACCACTTTGCCATCCCGCCTCATGATGGTATCCTTGAGCCTCGGCAGGGTCTCGGTCAGAATCTTCCAATAATCCCAGGTGTCTGAGACAATACTGACAATGCCAGCGGGGTACACCTCGGTGATCAAGCGTCGAAAGGTGTCGTGTTCTGAGGCTTCCCCACCCATGCACATGATGCTATGCTCGGTCGCAGGGACGCTGCCCCCGATCAATTCAGTCTCAGCCGTGGCACCGTAATAATCTTCCGCGGCATCCAGGGCGGGAATGGTATCCGTCCCGGTGAAACTGAGCAAGTGACCCAGCCCACAAATCGGGGCTGATTCATCCATCCCGCGATACGAAAAATCATGGCCTTGCCATTGGACCGCCTCAAGGAGATCGGAGGTCTTGTGGGCATACGTATCCAGAAGCCTCCGATAGCTATGGGCAATCGTCGCCGTGGTAATGGGGTGCCAAATCACATTCGACATGAGTGATTCCACCCAATTGGTCAACCAGAAAAAGTCTGGGTGGGTGTTCCGAATGGTCAAGAACGGTACACGCATCGGGCAGCGGGAACCTTCAGGCAAGGCTTTGATCATCAACGGCAGATAACCGAGATCATGCAGGTCGCCCCAACGGGCGGAGGTCACGGCATTCGGTCCCAATGCGGTATCCATTCGGCGCTGATACTTCTTGAGCACCGTGTCTTTATCCGCTTGGAAGAATTCAGTCTCAAACCGATGGACCAGGTACTCTTGGATAAAGTATTGCAGTCCAAACACCACCACTCGATCAATCTCAGGGAGGCGTGATCCTCTTGCGGTGATATTCGAATAGACTTCGGTGGTACCCACAGGATATTGCGGAGGATGGGTCACCTTATAAAAATCGCTGGCGTGAATGATTGAACCTGTTGTTTTCATGCTACATCCCCCCTGTCACAAACCTCGATGACTGATCGTTGACCACATGCACCTCATCAATAACACCATCAAACACTTGCTTGCCCTTGGTACAGAAGCCATGTGTCGCATATAGATGGACCTTCTCAGCCCCCATACCCCGCAATTCTTTCGCTAATTCAATGAATGTGCGGCCGCCGTCGATGATATCATCGGCGATGACATAGGTGATAGGCACGTCTTGATCCCCTATGGTCACCGTGCGAATCAATCCAGAGGCATGAACCACGGTTCCTGTGATGTTGCCGGTGGCCGTATTGCGTTCTTTGCTTGCCTCAATAACACCCAGCAATCCATCAGGATCGGCGGTCTGGAGTGCCTGGGCTAGCTTATGAGTCTTTTTCAAGGCCCCGGCATCAGGTGCCACCAGGTAGAAGGGAGTCTTGACATGCAAACGAATCAGAGGCGCCAACAGGTCCCACTGATTCAGCACGATGCAATTATTGAGGAGTGCGGGAGTCACATCAGAATGGGGGTCTTGAATCACCACGGTCTTAAAATTCAGACCATTGATAAGGTCGCAAAAGACTTTGAGACTAAAGGCTTCACCGGGGTTGTTGCACCGATCCTGCCGACTAAAGGGTACGTAGGGTATATAGAGTCTGTGGAGTGACGCTCCCTTGCGCGTGACTGCATCACAGAATAACAATAACTCAAAAATATCTTCATTCTTGGTAAAGATAAAACGCACATCAACGCTCCCTGTCTCTGGAGCGGCAACGCATTGAACGGCGACTTGCATTTCACCCACAGGAAAATTGAATGTGTTATGTGATAGATTAGACGTGATCATGTATTCCTCATCTCCAACATGCTATAAGTATAGCATAACACACCCTACGTGTCAAGTGTTGTTTTTGTCTATAATTTCAATCTGTTGAGAGTGTTCGTGCGTCAAGTGTACAGGCCCGCATAGGTTAGCCTGCAAACACCATTGTCACGGCCGCGGTCAGTACAATCGCGGCAACAAATGCCATAATATTAAAAATCGTTCTCATGATACTCCTCAGTTAATCGTGTTCGTATTCTTCCACTTCCATGCTGTCTCGCGTGACGCTGATCCGAGAATGGTCACCAAAGACCGATTTGAGAATGTCCTCAGCCTGAGACAATGAGGTTTCTGGTTCTTCTCCGTAGGACTCAAACTCGTAGTCGTCGTCGTCGTCTTCAAAATCTGCCTGTGTAGGAAACACACTCACAGCACCCATTGAAAATACACACGGGTCGCCATCATTGAAATAGGGCGTGTATTGTGTCCATCTAACCCCATACACATCAGGGCGTTTCTCAAAGTATTCTTTGAAGAAGGACTTGACCGCCTTTTCCCCTTCCGCCTTGATTTTCTTATCAAGTGCTGCCTTGGCTTCAATGAACGGAGAAAAATGATCGATAGATATTTTTACTTTTGATTTTTCTTTCATGATTAGTCCACCATTTTTATCGTGCGTTTTGTGATCTTCGGTCCACCCAGCCACGAGTACATGGGCATTCCTGTTAAGTAATCCTGTACCGTGGGTATTTTTCCCATATCATCAATGACGTGTTGTTCGCCGATGTCGCGGACTTGGACAACCTTACCATCTGAGTTGGTGATGGTGGTGCCGAATACGCGCTCTGCCAGATAAATGCCGAATGATGAATGGAGAATGGCGCGGTGACGCATATCTGGTACGTGGGCCTTGGTTGAATCGAAAAAATCATGAATCTCCTGATAATCTTGGACTGTGCCCCCGAATTTTCTCACGCTGACTTGACCATGTAGATATGGTTTCATGATTTTTCCTTGCTGTATGAATGGAGTTCTACTGTTTGTTGTCTCTCCAACCATTGTCCATTAACATTGCGTTCATCAAGCATGATCTGTTCAATTTTTCTTCGTGGTACATTGAAGAAGGACATACGCAACGCGAGTGACATGGCGTAAGTGTCCCCAATTGCTTTTGCCAGTTCACCATAATGATTCGTAGCGTAGCAAAATACATGAGGTCCAAGCACAGGGTCGCCGTCAATCTTCGAGAAGGACCACCCAACAGACTCAATAAGTTCCTGTAATTCCTTTATGCGATGGGACTCGCAGGACACAGTCACATGACATTCAAAATCCATGATTATGATTTCTTGGCTTTCTTTGTCTCAAGAATCTGCTTGGTGAGTCGGTCGCGTTCGCGCTTGGATGCACCTGGGGCACTGTCGAGCTTCTTGAGTTTATTCTCAAGGGTGAGCGAATCGTGCTGCTTCTGCCGATCAATAGCCTGTTCGTGCTTCTGTCTCACGGTTGCTTTCACTTTCGTTGCCATGATTACTCCTGTGTCCTCTGATAAATTGTTTTCACAAGTCGAACAATAGCTGACAGCCCTAGAAGGAACCCCACCACAGAAAACGCAATGATGTAACATTCTAGAGCTATCAGTATCATTTTATCCTTTAGTCATCGATCTTAACATGGTTCTTGTTACCAATGATACCACTGTTGCCATTGTTATTGAAACTGTTCTTCAAGACTGGCCCTGAATTCTCCGTCCCTGTTCCACCCTTGCCGCCAGTAGCAGTATTGGTGTTAGTGTTAGTGGTATTTGTGGTAGAACCTGACCTGCCGATACCGTTGCCAATCAACGCAGCACCCCCGACAATCGCGCCAGCCTGTAGCACAGGTCCAGCGATACCAGCCACATAACCAGTAGATACACTATTCCTAGCGATAGCCAAGAGTCCTGAATCTTCTACGCAATTGACATAATCCGTTGAGGAGAATACCTCAAGGGTGTGAGTGGTGACAGCCTCACAATATTCCAGCCATGTGAGTTTGTCGGTAGGAGCGAGGGCCCGAACATCAGCGACCGTACGCATACCCAATACCTTACCCGCATGGGCACCGGTACCCTCTCTGACCACCACGAAGTTCTGGCTACTGCAACCAAAGGATACGAGCAACAGAATGGCACAGATGAATGCACTGATAGAACGAACCATATAAACCTCCATAGAAGAAAAGAAAACCTACAATGCTAGTCTAGCACACTTCGTCGTCTTTGTCAAACCCTATTGATAGGATTAGCTCGTCGTTTGGGTATGCGCCTTGATTGCGATGATTGTGGTGTAATTGAAAGAACGCCATTCTTGTTTGTCCACATCAAAGACGGTAATCAATTGCCAGGGTCGCGCGGCTTTTTCAACGAGAGGAAGGGCATTACCCTGGTCGTCAATGGTTGGGGTAGGCTTCGGCCGTTTCTCAACAGGGATCAAGTGCTGAACCTTCGTGCAATTCATTACCCGCTTAGTGCCATCCTTCTTGGTGAAGTGTACTTCCACAATTCCCTCGTGAAGATACTTGTCAATTGTGGCTACACCGACTTTAATCAAATCGCTATCAATAATCATGTTGATTTCTCCTTTTTCATTCCTTCATAAAACACATCAACCCCCTGCGCGTTTTGCATCACAAATCCATAGCCTAGTGTGTGGTGCGACAGCATTTCTCTGAGGGTCGCTTCGAGCATCGCGGCTGAGTGTTGGTTTTTTCGTATCATGATTCCCATGAATCCAGCCCCGGCGACATGGGCGGCATAAACAAACGCATCGGTGAATGTTGAGGTAAAGGGTTTCTCGATATGGACTCGTCCTTTCCGTACCGAAGTGAGGAGAACGTGGTACGCTTCACGGTCATTGGGAATGTTGGGGTCACCAGGCAGTGGTCCCCATTCACGGGTCACATCATCAAAGTAATCAAACACGATTTCTTTTGTTACGCGGTGCTCATAAAAGGCAAAGCCATCAAAGGTCGCGGGTCGAATCTTCGCCGCCGGAGGCGTTTTCATTTGCATCCTGCGGTGCGTCGAATCCATGTTATGACCGTGTTGACCCCATTCATGAGGAATATGGTAAGGGTGCTCACTGTGATCAGGCTACCAAAGAAAATGGCAATGACAAGGAATGCCGCCGTGCCGAATCCAAATGACACAAACAGAATCACAAAAGGCAAGGCAATAAACCCAGCGACTATCGCAGCTAACCAACCCAGAATTGCGAGTAAAAGATCCATAACGTCCTCCAATGTATGAATAGTCTAACATAGTCAAGTGGGGTTGTCAAGAAGAATATCAAAGCGGTAGATTGAGGCGTTTCTGTTGTCTTATCGCGCGGTTGGCTCTGGATTCTTTCGAGACAGGGTGACCCATCTTGGCCGCAGATATCCGAGCCTTGGCTTCCTCTGTTTGTTTTTCAAGTCCCGAAAAATGTTTATTGGCTATATTTCTGTTGAAATACTTAGGGCTTCCATCGGGGAGTTTCGCTCTCAATACATCAGCTTTGATCTGTGCCTCATACTCCTCATAAGTCAATTGGCATTTGCCCACACATAGGGAGATAATGCGAAACACAAACTTATCTTTGCCGCGCTGCTCGATAGCTTCTTGTAACGGTTCACATGATGATGTATATTCGCGCCAACCGCTGTCTTTGAACCTAGAGGGATTCGTTTTTGTCTTTGTGCGCTTATGGCGGAAGAATTTTTTGCCGATGTATTTTTTTCCAGTGTCGATCTCTTCAATTTCATATAGAAATCCAAAGAAATCATCGGGATCGAATTCGATATCAGTCTGCCAATGCCCACGATCACAGATCATCGTCATCATTCCATTCACCCAAGGAATCGTCTTCTCTATCGTATTCACCTATATTTTCATCGCCAGGTTCACCGCAAAACGGACAGTAGAGAGGGGTGGAATCGGCCTCATCGTAGGTCAGTGCGATGTGGCGGTTGCATGAAGGACATGTGGCTGAATAGGTCATGCTACTGTCCCCCAATCATTCGCAAGCAGGTCAGTCTGCGAACACAACCACGGCACCACCATACCATCGGCGGTTTTCATATCTACATGTGCATGGTACTTGATCGCTGTGCCTTCAGGGTAAATGCCTAATAGGGGTGGCCTGTTGACCAGGAAGGTTGAACCGGGTACTAAAAACAAAAACATATTTTTCCCATTCCATCCCGCCCGAGCCACCTTATGCCCAATTTTGAGATTGACCAAAGCTTCACTGAAACTTCCATTAGTCATAAATTTCTCCTATGTAATGTGCAATCTGTTCAGCACCTTCATGGTGCAGTCAATACACGATTCTCTGCACTAAGCCGGGATGCAGGGTTTCCAAATACCCTCAGCGCATAATACACCATATTAGCACGAGGCAGCCCCATGCCATCCTCACGACAAATGGTGTAGAGTTCTTGGTCTGCAAGAATGCGGCATACATTCTTATCGAGGAATCCCAAACGAATCATCTGATACAGCGCATCATGCACAAGGGAACCACGCATGAAATTCTTGGTATCGATGGTGGGTCCACTCGGTCCATCCCAGGCATACCCCGCCTTGATAATCAATTGCTTATTGAGGCCTAACCACACAAAACCGGTCTCATATTCTTCGGGAATATCAGGAAACGCAGAACTTAACTGGTGCACATAGGCTTTCTCTAGCTGGTACTTATACCCTGCGCGATATGTAATCTTCACAACTTCACCATTTTGGCAAGTTCAATAATACCTACTACGGCATCATGGATCATTTGGTTGAGTTCAAGATTCTTCTTGAGCGCAATGATGGTTTTAAGTCGTTCGACATCAGCCATGATATCCACATAATCCTGCTCGGTGATTTGCTGTGTCTTTAGTGATTCCTCAACCTCGGCAAGAAGAATGCCGATGGTACGCACCTGTTCATCGTCGTGCAATAACAATTCCTGTATCATCGCCGTTTCCCTCCCGCAGCTTCGGCTAGTGTGGTGGCCATTTGTTTAATGATTCGTAGTTTCATTTGACAATAATTCTTTGGGGGGTCTTGATTCGTCCGGAGCGATTGAATAGATGTATCCATCAGGTCAGCCCCCTGAGTCATCAGGTCATTGTTCGGAAGATGTTTTGAGTACAGGTTCGCCCGGAGCGATAAGGTAGCGAGTTTCTGGGTTTCATCTGAATTACAAATACCTTCCGATGCTGCGATGGCAACCTCAATGTAATTGACATACTCAGTCTCATGGTATGTAGGCGGGGTAATGATTGAGCACCCAAATGACAGGAGTACAATAAGAACCAGGGGGCACATAGCTAGCATAAATGAAGTAATGAACATAGGTGTTTTCATAATTGGCAGACTCCTGAAGGACATTCCATCACGGCTTCTGTCCCTGTAGTGTGAGTTTCTTTGAATCGTTTCTTCGCGTCCTTCAATGGGATCGCAGACAATGGGGGTTCCTCAACCTCTCCTGCGGCATTGATATACCCGCGTGTTTTCTCGCGGTAGAAGGTGGTCCCCTTGAGATGAGGAAGATACTCAAGCCATAATTTTTCCATATCCTCGATTGGGTAATCGTGCGGGATATTGATTGTTTTCGACACCGCGTTGTCACAATGTTTCTGAACAATTCTTTGCACTTCCAGGTGGTCGCGCACTGTAAGATCATGTGATCCCACAAAATGTTCCACTGCCTTCTTCTGCAACATAAACTTTTCGAAGAGGGGATGGAAGACTAATTCCATCTTACGAACATCCCCTTCCCAATAGCGGCGTTCATAGGCAGGGGCAAACATCGGCTCAATCCCACTCGAACAGTTTTCACTGAGGATACTCACGGTGCCTGTGGGGGCTTGGGTGAGGATGGCACAATTACGAATCCCATGCTCACGGACCAACGAAAGAGTTTTGGAAGGCATTCGTTTCATGAACCCAGACTCCACATGCTTGAGAGGATTGCAGAGAGGGAAAGCGCCCTTCTCAATAGCTAACAACACACTGGCCTCGTAGGCAGCTTTACTAATGAACCGGTACAGCTTATCCACAAACTTATTGCCTTCTTCAGATCCATACCGATAGCCTAAGAGTGCAAGTGTATCGGCTAGTGCAGTGGTACCAAGTCCAATGCGTCTGAGTTCGCTGGATTTGATTTTCATTTCGTTGAGCGGGAAGTGATTCACCGAAAGAGCATTATCAAGAAAGCGTACGGCGAGTCGAATGGTATCACCCAAGGCTGGGTAATCGATGTCGTCACCCACCACAAATCGGGAGAGGACAAGATGACCCAGGCAACACGGCTCCATTGCTGACAGTGCCAATTCCCCACAGGGATTCGTGGTGACTAACTCTTCAATGTAATAGATGTTCGATTCATGCTCAACCAGTTCCCAATTGAGAAACCCAGGCTCGGCAGAGTTGTAGGCATTCTTGACGATGGTATCCCACAATGTTCGTGCCTTGATCTGCCGCTTGTATTTTCCCTTCCAATGTAGTTCGATTTCCCCATCATCTTTCACGGCTTTGATAAAGGCTTTGGTATGGCGGGAGCGCACACTGACATTCGCATGGGTGAGTTCACCTTTGACCAATTTTGCTGATAGGAATTCTTCTATGTCGGGATGAGAAAGGTCGAGGGAGAACATAAGTGCGACACGCCGTTGACCACCATTACGAATGGGCTGAGCGCATCCGTCGATGAGCCGCATGAGTTCCACGGCACCAGGCGCGGCCCCTCTTTGCCCGGCAATGGATGCACCACGGGGACGAACATCACTGAAATCATCTCCACAACCACCTCCTGTCATACTGGTCACGATCATGTCATAGGCAGACTTCCCCCACCCTTCTTTTGAATCTTTATTGGGGTCGAGCACAAAACAATTCAAGAGTTGCGGATTGGTGCGCCCTGAGTTATACCAAATACGACCACCAGGCACAAACAAATTCTTAACAAGCACGTCATAGAATCGATCCACATAGATTTTCTGCTTGTCAGGA
>Ga0315283_10005746_pt1 | contig 10988 bp, 8 predicted proteins | sample YL17G09_0_MG_FD_204541 | JGI IMG/M metagenome (GOLD analysis project Ga0315283, IMG submission 204541) | Sediment microbial communities from Yellowstone Lake, YNP, Wyoming, USA - YL17G09_0 | ecosystem: Environmental > Aquatic > Freshwater > Lake > Sediment | place: USA: Wyoming | collected...
TATTCTGTGCTAGGTTATAAATTAATTTAGGCCCAACTGATAAACATCCTTATGTTTTGCTTGTGTTTAATGATATCAAAGATTCATAATTTTTGTTTATATTAGTTCAAGCAGGGTGATGCTCTGATTGAGCTTTGGACTTTTTCTGCTGTCTAACCTCATGATTATACTGCACTATTGTTTCTTCCAAGACTTTTCGTGCATTGTCAGAAGGCTTTGAAGCACGAACATCAATTACCTCAAGATAATTATCTTTGAATGCTAGCCTGAAAATTCCTTCGCGATACTTATTCTTTATATCGTCAGGCACATTCTGTATGTTTTCAAAATACTTGATTTCCCCGGTCAATCGGTCATAATGAAAGTTTGCTCCTGTGCAGGGATTTCCTTCATGCCTACCAGCATTTCCTCCAAAGCTCTCACCCGTGACAAGAGGCATCATGTCTCCTGTTTCATTTCCTTTCATCTTCTTAAGGTTTGAGCGAACAATTTCATTCATAGTGCTTATTCTCAAAAAAAGAAGTATTTAAATGTTATCAAACTAGCGATACACATCAGTAACTTTTTTGTTCCTGCTGTCAAGAAATGCTTCAACTACAAAGCGCGGCACAGGCATTCTGTAATAATCATCTTTTCCTCTCCTGTGCAAGCTAACTAATCCGCCGAGATCTGCAATGTGCTCTTCACTGTCAAACACCTTGAAAGGGTCGAGATTGAATCCTTGTGACTTGACGTATTGCGTGAATTCTTTTTGCTTGTCTAAGAAGATGAGTGAATGAGTTGACTCGTGGCCTGTGGCAAAAATATTCTCAAGATAGCCGTGGTCTCTTATAAATTGAATAGCTGCTTTTTCACAGCTTGTGAATTCTTTATTCCTGCTCTCAAGCTGCAATGATTTCCCTCCTCCTACAAAGGGATTATTTTCAGGAGTATGCTTTTCTATTTCAGGGCACATTAATTCCCTGGCTATCTTGCTGTAATGTTTCCTGATACTGTCCACAACTCCATCATTCCTGAAGTAATAGCCAGGCTTTAGCCTTGTCTCTAGCCCTAGCCCTGGAAGAACTATTTTTCCTGTCTTAAAACCTAGTTTCTTTAAGTCCATTCATGGTAATGAGCTTTTCAGGTTTATAAACTTTTCGGATTAATAATTACTAAATAGTAGTTAAAAAATCTAAAAAAATTTGTTCATTAGGAAAAGGATTATAAAGAAAAAAACACTCCCAAAGCAAAAATGGTGAATATCGACCCTAAGAATCCACAGCATTACATCGGCTCAAAATACGAGGAGACAAAAGACCTTGATATCAAGGACCTTGCAAAGCTGGTAAGGGCTGAAATCAAGGACAAGGTAAAGCAAGGAGAATTCCCGCGGGCAGATTATTCTGTCAGGATAAGCAGGTATAACTTTGGGCGGGGTATGGATGTTAATGTGACTATGACTTACGCTTTTAAGCACAGGAACAAACCTGCAGAGGATGACCTTCAGGAAGACATAAGGAATATACTTAACCAATACAACTATGACGCAGGGGACGCCATGATGGATTATCACGACTCAAAATTTATTGGATTAATCAACGTCTGGTATAAACATGAGAGAGATAAGTAAACAACAACAGGTTTCTTAAAATTCAAAACAAAATCAAAATATTTATATACTCTCTCTCGCTTAAATCTTTTAGTCAATAATCATTTAGGATCGTTTTAATAATAATATTTTGGGGGGATATTTTTTGAAGAAGACCATTAGCATAGACACGCCTCTGGCAGAGCTGACTCTTCGCAAGTATGAGAAGCCAAAGGATTTGTCAAAGAGAGAGCTGGTCAGGAAGATATGCCTTAGCCTGGGCATATTGCAGCCAGGTGACTCAAGGGATGTCATGGTCGATGTTCTGCAGGTGATGCTTGAAGCTGATGATGAGCTAAGCTCTTCTCAGGTCGAGAAATTGACAATCAAGAACAGGGAGAAGCACAAGCTCAAGATGCTCGGAATAGCCCCTTCAAATGTCAGGCGCCAGCTATTAAGGTTAAGGGACTTGTTCATTGTAGAGAAAATCAGGAATAATTACAGGATTAAGGAGAAGAGCAACCTGCTCAGCCTGTTCGAGGAGAACATTGAGAAATACTATCTTAACAGCATAATGACAAGAGTCAAGGAATACTTGAAAGAAGCTGATAAGACATTCTAGAGTTAGCCTCGCCGGCATTGACCATCAGGTCAACTCAAAAGCATCAGCTTTTGTCGATTGAGGGGACTTAAAACTAAGTTAAAGTTGATTAAGTTAAAAAGAAAAATAATTTACTAAACTAAAAAAATTAACAGGCCCCAGGCGGAACTGAAATAAATCTATATTATATTCTCTTTCTTGATTATCCTCTCTAGCGTAGGGTTGATTATATACTCGACAACATAATCTCCTTTCCTGCCAGGAGTGAAGTATACATTGTTAAACCCTCTTATGTTCGAGGGCTTCCCAATCTCTGCAGTGTAGGTATTGATTGTGGTATATGCAGGGTGAAGCACTACGAGGTGGCCGTCAGCATAGGCTGATCCTGCCTGGTGCCTGTGCCCTCCGACAACGATGTCTGCATCATTGTTCTGCCTTCTGAGGTGCTCAAGCATGCCATATACCTCGTCCTGGCGCGAAGGGAACTTGTGCATGCTGAAGAGCTTCTGATTCCCTTCTAGTTTCAGAGTGCCTGCTCCGCCTGCAAAAACAATCAGCTGGCCATTGTCAATATATGACTCTGCAAACTGGTTTGCCAATTCAATGGCTTCATCTTCTGTCGGAGCTGAATGCTTGTGATGGTTTCCTCCTGTCAATCCTACCTTCCCTCCTTTGGCAAGGACATGGTCAAGGTAAGGCTCTTTCATCATTATCTTGAACGCGTGTTTTTGCTCTGAGCTGTTATGTACTACAATCTGGTAAAGGTTGGTCATCGACCTCTTTGCTATGGCCGCAGCTTTCTCTTCGCCAGAAAGGCTTTTGTCAGTAAGTATTTTCTCTAATACCTTCCTGAATTTTGCCGGTATCAATCCCAAGTACCTTGCTGCGTTGCTGAACATCTTCTCTTCTGTGCCTTGAAGTATCTCATCCCAGAAAACATAATCTGGCAAGCCATGCTCCTTCTGGTACATCTGTGAAGCAATTATGAGCTGGTCCTTAGAATAGTTTCCCGGCGTGTCTGCGTCACCAAGGTGGAAGTCTCCTGCAAATTCCATCTTCTTGAAGTTGGTCTTGATAGAATCCCTTCTCTCATTTATCAGCTTGACGAGAATTTCCTTGTTGCGCTTTGACAGTTTCTTGTCTCTCGCAAGTTGTTTTTTATAGACGTCAATCTCACTTGCCAGCGGGCCGTAGTCTGCGAGCCTGGCTGAATCAATTATATGGAAGCGGTTCACGCCGTCATGGTCCTCTGTGTGTATGACTGCTGCAGATGCAAATGGTCCTGCCTGGAATCTTTTGGTGTGCCAGTTCTTGAATGCATGGGCGACCAGCCACTGCAGGTCTGGTATTGACTGGAGTGTGGGCAGGTTCACAAGATATGATACGGGATTGTCCTTGATGAATCCTCCTTCCATTATGTGCTGGGAATCCTTGAACCATGGCTGTGTCCTGAAGCCACCGCTCATGTGCCCTCCGAGCAAGACTATGTCTGGCTGTGCCTTAAGGTCATTGAACAGCTTCTTAAGCACCATGTTCTCAAAGTTCATCTCGAGCTTAGCCTCTTTTATTGCTCTCGGCCCAATGCTGTCAGAAAAGGTTTGCTTGATGTTATGGATCAGGAATAGGCTTTTGTGGCCATAGGCCGGCATTATTTCCTGGTAATCAACTTCCACGTTGGCTTTCAGCTCAGTCCTCTTTCTCAGGTCAGTTATTATGCCTGTATGCACCTCAATGTTCTTCCTTGGAGAAACATGGACAACTGGCTTTGGCTGCTGCTTTAGTTCCCATCCAAAGAAATGGTTAGTGTACTGGTCCTTTGCTTTCTTAAATGCAAGCTCGACTTCGTCTGCGAAAACAGGGTATTGCTTTGTAAACCAGGTCACGCCGCTCCTGGGACCGTGCATCAGGTTCTCTACCCATGACATTGAAGAGTTAAAATCCTGAAGCTTTGACTTCACATTTTTCTCTTCAGACTTCAGCTCTTTCATTTCTGCAGTTAGCTGTTCCAGCTTGGTGTTCATCTTCTTCACAGAATCTTTCTGATGATAAGCCTTGGAAACAAAATCACAGGCGTCTTTAATAACATCGCCCATACAGTTAGGGCTCGCAGCTCCTAGCTTTCCTCTTTTGGTAAGGAAGAAGTGGGATGCATGCTTTTTCAGCTGCTCATCATAACCGCAATCCTTGACAGTATCTGTAAAAATCTTTTCTTTCTGGGATTCCATCATCGAGGCATAGAAGAAATCTTTTACCTTATATTTCTGCTCTTTAACCAGGCTCATGTTCGTGATCGCATGGCGTATATAATTAGTGTGCAGCATGTCCTTGAAAAGCTGGGTATGTATATCTTTAAGCTCAGCATAGGCCTCTACTTTGCGCTCAGTTATCTGTTGCTCTTTTTCCTTAGCCCATCTCTTTGAGTACTCATCCTCAATATAACTTATGTTTTTCCTGTCTTCCTCTCCGAGCTGGATTCTCAGGATGGCATGCACTGACAGGGTGTCCATGAGTATTTTAACCTTGTCTTGTGCTTCTGTGAATGCATCTGTCAGAGTGGTTATCTTCTTGCGCTCAGCATTGTTTATGTGCTTTCGGTAGAAATCATCCTCAAAATCATTGCTTATTCTTTTCTCAAGCTCTGTCTCTGATATTCCCTTCTCAGCCGGGCTCCTCTTCACCCATCCCAGGAACTTCAGATCATTAACATTGCCTTTTGAGGCAAAGGGTGGCATGTGGGGAATCACTCCTCCTTGTATTATTACCTGCTGTATGTTATTGGAATAATTATTGACATCAAGGTAGAGGGCAAGGCCTTTCATAATATTATCATCATCATGGGCTTTGGTCCCAAAGCATGGCTCTGCCAGGTATAATGCACAATAGGAATAGTCTTTATGGGATTTTTTCAAGGAGCCTTCTTCAACTATCAACTTTTCCAGGACCTGGGGTGCAAGCCCGTATCTTTTCTTCCCAGTAAGCTTGTCTGTTGTGAATATCAGGTCTATGCCGTCTTTTTTGATGAGCTTATTCACCAGCCTTCTCGCAACAGACAGGCCAGGCAGCTTTAGCTGGTCTTTTATCTCATCAATTGTTGGCCATTGGCTTGAATCGAGAGAGTGGCTTGTCAGGTATTTGTAAACCTTGAACTGGTCGCCCTTAAGAGCAATTACCTCTGAGCTCGCTTTCTTTTCATCAGAATGATTATTCCTTATTTTATCGTCAATGACAGAAACCATGATACACCCTCCCTATCCTCAGGACTATTAAACTCTTGATAATATTCTGCTTGTGGTTTTTTGTTTATAAGTATTTATTGCAGCAAACATATATGTTGAAGCACAACATTTTTTTCATTACCTAGTTATGACTAAAAATACAATTTTTTTCAAATTAGTTTCAAGCACAAGGTCACATCTGTTTTATTCACATCTATTGTATTCACATCTGTTTTATTCTATTCACATCTGTTTTATTCATATCTATTTTATAGTAGTTAACCATAGAAAAGCTTTTATACTTCAGCAAACAAAAGCAATTGAAATGAATGGCCGGGAAGACAAGGGCAATCTTGAAAGGATTGTTTCGCAGCAAGAAAAGATTGTCTTGCAGCAAGACATTGAGCACGGGATAAAAAAAAGCATCAACGGAGCAAAAATTCCCCCATTACCTGACTACGTTGATGAGATAAAATCATTTCTAGATGAGAAAAAGAAGAACAAGGCCAAGCTTCCCTTTGTCAACCAGGAAAAGATCCTTCTCCAATTGGCAAGGACATTATCAACAGGCTATCCCTACTGCGTCCTTGTAGGAGAATCAGGCATTGGCAAGTCTTTGGTGCTTAACTATGCCATAGACATTCTCACAGGCAAGGTCAGCCTTGACGAGCTCAAAAAGGTAATGCCTGAAGCAGTGCCTCTTTTCAAGAAGATAATTGACCAGGCAAACAAGTTCGAGCACAGACAATACCTCTCTTTGCCAAACCTGAAGGACCCGATGAATGTCAGGACAATTGCATACACTGACCAGGTAAATATCGATAATGATTATGGCCACATTGAAACATTCTGCTCTGCTGTGAGCAACCTGCTCAACACCTATCCAAATGATAATAAGGACAGCCTCCACCTTAGCTTTAGCAATTCTGAGTTCAAACAATATGTGAAGAGCAAAACCCATGAATTTCACCATGCGGCCTACAGGGATTTATCAGATAACATAAGGAATAATACAAAGAAGGATTCTAAAAAACAAGAGCCTGTGGCTTTTATCGAGTTTGAGCTTCCCAAGAAGCTTTACTCTAGCAAGAGCAGCATAACTGCAGATATTGAAATCATCGGCATAAAGGCATGGAAACAAATTGTCGACAAGACTATTAGCAAGCTTAACAAATTAAAACTGGGGATTTCCAAGCCGCTAATAAAGGATGAAGAAGAAATATTAAAGAGAATCGAGCGCAAATACAATAGCCTGGTCTATGATTTGAGCAGGATTGATGTGGGGGGCCTTGGGGACAAGGATAAGGAAGCTGTTCTCAGGGAAGAGTTTGAAGCTTATAACAAAAAGATAATCCTGCCATTGAAAGAGAAATATGCGAAAGGAGTTATAAAAAACCAGGGAGGGATAATCACAGAGCTTAACTCTGCTGTGAACACCTATAGCCCAAAGCACAAAATAAGCCAGACCACTATCAATGACATAATCACCAGGCTGGAAGACCTGAAATCGAGTTATATCTCTTCTATAAAGGAGGAGAAGACCAAGGAATGGATGGAAAGCGTAGTGACCTATTTCAAGCAAGAGAAGAAGCTTCTCCAAGAAAACCTCATGGAAATGTTCAAATATGCAGAGGAACAGAACGAGAAAAAAGAGGAAGAGGAGCGCAAGGAGAAAAAAGAGGATAAAGAAATTAGTGAAGAAAAAAAGGAAAATAAGAAAGTGGCTATAACATGCTTCCAAATCCCTCATGGCATTGGCACGTATATAATAAATCAAGTTATGCAGGTTCAACAGCTCGGCTATGACTTCTCCACTAGGAAAGGAGTTACATGCTCGAAGATAGGGCAAGTATCCTATGAAAGCCTGTTTGGGAGATTCGGAAATGAGGATGACGGAAAATTCGGAAATGAGGATGATGATGATTATGGAGAATCTGCGCCGCATCTCACAATTCAACCTCCCCTAGGCAGCTTCTTCAAGAGCGGAATACTGGTTTTCCAGGACTCATTCAAGAGCTTTGTCGACGTAATAACTTCTGACTCAGAAAATGCCCAGGGCATGAAGGAATTATTCCTTGAGTACTTACAGACAGGAATGCTTACAATTGAGTCTAAAGGAGTGAACTATCATTTCGAAGCCCCAAAGATCATATTGGGATGCGATAATGAGGATCCATTCCTCAGCATCAGAGGGTTCCACGTCAAGAACGAGGCAGGGCTAAGAGGAAGGATAAAAACTATTTATGTCTCTGACATTGAAAAGAACACTCCAAAAGCAAGGAGGGGAAGCCTTGAAGTTCTCTATGATACCATTGACGCTTTTGTGGTGGGCACCAATAGGAAGACTGGCTCTGAGAACAAGATGTCTATCACAGCAGAAGCTGCTAACATGCTCCTCCAGTCCACGCTTTTGAGAAGCGACATGATAAACCTTGAGTACAGGAACTTTGTCAAGGAAATCGAGGACATATGCGCCTATGCCATTTCAAAAGAAACTGATTTGATAACTCAAGAGCTGCTCAAGGAACATGTCAAGGAAGGAATCCATCCTGCTTTCTTCATCCACATTGACAAGGAAGAGGAATACGGAGGATACTTTAACCTTCCAATGAATCAGCCAGGCCATATCCATGGGCTGGGTGTCAAGGGCTCTTTGCCAGGAGGCTTGGTCAAGGTCCGCTCATATTTTGCTCCAGGCATAAAATCAAGCGAGCGCACCAATCACTTTGAGCTGATTGACGTCAAGAGCGAGATGGCAGATGAGACAGCTATCAAGGGCTATGAGCTTGCAAAAGATTTCACCAAGAAGATAATAGCCAAGGCCATCAAGGACGGAAAGAACCTTTGCTTTGATAATGACTGGCAGATAAAGACTCACTTCTCAGAACACTGGGAAGGCATAGGAGGGCCCTCTGCTTCTCTTGCCATTGCTGTTAGCATGATATCAGCGCTTGCCGAAGAGCCTGTTTATAGGAACAGGTTTGTCACAGGCACAATCGACCCAATGAACGGCGAGGTTGGTGCCATTGGCGGAGTGTATTTTAAGGGATTGGTGCCTTTGCGAATAAGCGAGCTTTCTAAGAAGTTCGACGAAAAAGAGGAAATGTATTTCCTTTTCCCAGCAGTTAATCTTAGAAGTCTCCAGAGCAACCTGATATTTGACCCTTTTGAGTTTGAGAAAAACATTGTCGCCATGCCCATACATAATTTTGAGCAGGCATATTATTTATTCACATGCGGGCCAAGGATAAGCAATGATGACTGGGTCAATTCTGAGAAATACGGCAAGCAAAAGCTTGAGGACACTGTGAGCAAGATCAAGTATCGCTTCTCTGACAGTTATCAAAAGATTTTAAATGTGAAGTGAATTCTTTCTAGCAATGGTATACGAACCTCAGGAAGACTCTTATTTACTCTTGGAGCAAGTGAAGAAGCTAGCCCATGGCAGGGTGCTGGACATGGGAACAGGCTCAGGAATACTTGCAACTGCTGCTGCTGACAAGGATGATGTCACCGAAGTATTTGCCGTTGATATTGACGAGCAGGCTGTGAATGAGTTAAGGGAGAGAAAAGTCAAGAAAATTAAGATTGTGCGGTCTGACTTGTTCATGAGCATTGGCGGAAGCTTTGACGTGATAATCTTTAATCCTCCCTATCTTCCTGACGAGGAAAGGGATTATGATGTTGCTCTCGCAGGCGGAAAAAAAGGGCATGAGCTTATTGAGAAGTTCTTGCATGGTGCAAAGGATTACCTTAACAAGGACGGCTTTATCCTAATTGTTTTCAGCAACATGACAGGAAAGGAAGAAGTTGACAGCATGATTAAAAAAGAAGGTTATTGCGCAGAATTGCTTGACACCAAGGGCGTGGCTTTTTTTGAGGAGTTATACGTATATAAGATTTATCTTAATCCAAAGAAGAAAATGATGTGAGGTTATTTTAATAAAGAGGTTAAGTATATAAGAACAAATAATAACAGCAAGCCAAATATAACAAAGAGGATGAAAAATCCTAAAGCATGCGGGCTTGACTCCATATCATAGGTTAATGGATATCGTATATAAAAATTTTTGCAAAACCAAGTATGAAAATGGAAATATACGCTAGAGGAAAGAGAGGAGTAGTGTACAAGCAGGGCGAGGTTTGCATTAAGGAGAAGAATCCTCGCAGCGAAGTAGACACCTTGAAGAACGAGTCTGATTATCTGAAGCTGTTGAACACCAGGGGAATAGGCCCAAAATTCATAAAATACTCTGATGGCAAGCTTTACAGGGAGTTTGTTGACGGCATAAGGATATCTGATTTCTTTGAGCAGGAAGGTGATAAGAAAAAAATAATCAGCGTGATAAAACAGGTTCTTGAGCAGTGCAGAAAGATGGACTTATTAGGAATGAATAAGAAAGAATTGACTAACCCATACAAAGACATACTGATAACAACTGATAACAAAAGCAAGGTAAAGCCTGTGATGATTGACTTTGAAAGATGCCATGAGACCAAGAAGCCCAAGAACGTGACCCAGTTCATGCAGTATATTAATAGGAACAAGCCAACCCTTGAGAAGAAAGGAATAATAGTTGAAAAGCAAGAGATGATAAGGCTGGGAAAAGAGTACAAGGAAAAGAATGATAAGGAAAGCTTTAATAATATCCTCAGTTTAATTAGATAAATAAAGGCTGTCCGCCGATTGAGGGCCACAAAATTAAGTTTAAGTTAAAATAAGTTAAGTGAAACGAAAAAAATTAACAGGCCCCAGGCGGAAAACGAAAAATGACTGACATTAACATTTTCAAGGCATATGATGTTAGAGGGATTTATCCTTCTGAGATTAATGAGCAGGCTGCTGCTGATATTGCCAAGGCTTTTGCTTTTTATCTCAGAGCTAATAAGCTGGTTATTGGCAGGGATGCAAGAGCTTCTTCTCCCTTGCTTTACAAGGCTATTGTGAACGCCCTGGTCGAGGTTGGCGTTAGTGTGGTTGATGTTGGCGAGTGCACTAGGCCTCTGCACAGCTACGCTATTGCAAAGAAAAACTTCCCTGGCGGCATAATGATTACTGCTTCTCACAGCCCTGCAGAATACAATGGGTTTAAGCTTATCCAGCATCCTTGCTTCCAGCTCTCAAGCCCGGGAGGAATGGACGAGGTCAAGAAGCTGGTCATGAATCCTGATGTTATCAGGGAGGCTCAGCAGGAAAAAGGCAGTGTTGTTGAGCTTAACATCCTTGATGAGTATGTTAATGAGGTTGCTGGCGAATTTGTTGATCTCAAAGCATTAACAGTTGTTGTTGATTACGGCAATGGCATGGGAAGCTTGACTGCAAGGCTTGTGTTTGAGAAGCTGGGAATAAAAGTCATTCCTCTTTACGAGGAGATTGACTGTACTTTCCCTAATCATCCTTCTAATCCTGCTGAGGAAAAGAATCTTGAGGAATTGAGAAAGACTGTCCAGATGCAAAAAGCAGACTTGGGAATTGCTTTTGACGGTGATGCTGACAGGGCTTTTATAATTGATGACACTGGAAGGATTATCTACCCAGACATTCTCGCAGCTTTCCTTATACCATCTGAGCTCAAGGGCAGGAGCGAAAAAAGAGTTTATT
>Ga0315283_10005748_pt1 | contig 10985 bp, 13 predicted proteins | sample YL17G09_0_MG_FD_204541 | JGI IMG/M metagenome (GOLD analysis project Ga0315283, IMG submission 204541) | Sediment microbial communities from Yellowstone Lake, YNP, Wyoming, USA - YL17G09_0 | ecosystem: Environmental > Aquatic > Freshwater > Lake > Sediment | place: USA: Wyoming | collected...
CGAGGCCGCACTCGTGGCGCGCGAGGCGGGCGTGCGGATGCTCGCGCTCACGCACGTGTCGACGCGCTACTTCGGCCATCAGGTGGTCGAGGAAGCACGAGAGCTCTTTCCGGCGACCGAGGTCCCGCGCGACTTCGACGTCATCGAGATCCCGTTCCCCGAACGGGGCTCACCCGAGCTCATCCGGGCCGGTGCCCAAGCGCGTCGAGGTGTCTCGGGGACCATCGACGCTGACACGGCTGGTTCAGTGGCAGTCGCAGGCGAGGCCGAGTCCGACGTCGGCAGGACTCGCTCCGCGATCGAGTCGTTGACGGACTCGGACGACCGGAACGACTGACTTCGCACTCGACGGGAAAGCGAGCGGAGCGGCCGCTTTAGGTCTGGCGCATGGTCTAGACTGCCTCAGTCCTTTAACCCGGTTCAGTGAGACTGGAAAGGAGTGAGATGACCGCGCACGTCCCCGATCGCGGGCCACGGCGATGCTGCTCCTCGACGTCGACGAGATTGCGAAATCCCTCGCTCGCATCGCTTACGGAGCGGATGGGCCCTGGCGGGGCGTTCGTTCCCTCGCTCAGGGAACACAACTCGCTTTACGGGATCGGCCCGGATCGCGTCCGCAGCGGTCAGGGGGTCATGCATCCGGGCCCGATGAACCGAGGGATCGAGATCGACGCGCGGGTTGCTGATTCCGCTGCTGCGCTGGTAACCGACCAGGTGCGCCCCGGGTTGGTCATCCATATGGCCGCCCTGTACGACCTCTTGACCGTGGCGATCGTCGAGGCTCCGCTTCACATGGGGATGGCATGACGCTCTTCTGCGCCACTGGACGAGGCGACAGCCTCGCGGTCCAGGGACGTGTCGTGTCCCCGACACAGGGGATCGACACGACGCCTCGGATCGCAGGCACGGCGTTCCTGTCCGGGCACGACGGGGACAGGCCTGCGGCCGTCGCGGTCTTGAGTGCTCTGGCCGGCGTCGGGTTCGATCTCGTCGCCACCGAAGGCACAGCCTGCACGCCGCGGGCTGCCGGGCTCCAGATCGAGGAAGGCGTAGCGGCCACCGTTCATGCGATCGCGCACGCGCGCGCCGAGTCGGCCCTGCTGCTGCAGGAGCGCATCGGGATCGGGGTCTGAGCTGCCTATTGACACGTTGCTACTTGGCGGTCGGGAGGCCCGGCGACAGCAGCTCAGAGCTCTGGGGTCGGAACAGATCGGGCCGTACACGCTCCTCCGACTGGAGCGAGGAGAGCTCGAGCCCGGGGCACCTGGCCAGTTCTTCATGCTCGAGGCTCCCGGAAGACTGCTCCCGCGCCCGATGAGCCTGTGCCAGGCGCCGCCCGGTGAGCTCACGTTCCTGATTGACCCGATAGGGCCGGGCACGCGCGCGCTCTGCGCGCTCCAGCCCGGCGACGCGATTCACGCTCTCGGCCCGCTCGGAAACGGCTTCGACCTTAACGTCTCCCGGCCGCTTCTCGTCGCAGGCGGCATCGGAATTGCGCCTATGCCGTACCTGGCATCGGCGCTGGGTCATCCGCCCGTCGTTCTGGGTTTTCGCACCGAGCTTCATGCCGAGGCGGCCCGTCTCCTGCCTGGGGCAGAGATCGTCGTTGAACCGCGCCTCGTCACCGAGCTGATTCCGGCCGATCCCGGTGACGTTCTCGCCTGCGGTCCCGAACCGATGCTCGAAGCCCTCAAGGCACGGGTTCCGGGTGCGCAACTCGCCTGGGAAGCTCCGATGGCGTGCGGGTACGGCGCCTGCCATGGCTGTGTCGTCGAGATCGATGGCCACTACCGCAGGCTCTGTGTCGACGGACCCGTCCTGCGCCAGGTCGCGTGACGATCCCAATCCTCAACGCGAGCGGCTGCCTCGACGCCCTGACCGCGCCGGGCGTTGCCGTGCAGCTCGACGCGTTCGTCAGCAAGACGGTCACTCCGCTTGCCCGTGAGGGCAATCCACCACCGCGCATCGCCGAGACGGAGGCAGGGATGCTCAACTCGATCGGGCTGCAGAACCCGGGAATCGATGCCTTCATCTCGACGAGCCTGCCGAGACTCGCGGAGCTCGGCGTTCCGCTCTGGGTCTCGGTCGGCGGCTTCTCGGCATCGGACTACGCCGAGGTTTGCGAGCAGCTCGACAGCGAGGAGTCCGTCGAGGTCATCGAGCTGAACCTCTCCTGCCCGAACGTCGAAGAGGCGCCGGAATCCACGGCCGAGCTCGTCCGTGTAGCGAGGGTTGCCACCACGAAGCCCCTCTACGCCAAGCTCTCACCGGCGACGCGGGACGTCGCCGAGTGTGCCCGAGCGGTCGCCAGCGCCGGCGCTGACGGTCTCGCGCTAGTGAACACCATCCGTGGTCTCGCGCTCGATGCAGCTACACGCCGTCCGAGGCTGGCTGGTGGGCCGGGTGGGTACTCGGGGCCTGCGCTTCAGCCGATCGCGCTCGCGTGCGTCTACGCATGCGCCAAAGCCGTAGACCTGCCGATCGTAGGAATGGGAGGCGTGACGTCGGCTGACGATGTCTTCGACCTCGTCGCGGCGGGGGCGAGCGCGGTCGCGCTCGGCACGGTTCTGTTCTCGGATCCTCTGTCGCCGGGTCGCATCCGGGCAGAGTTGGAGAGTACAAGGGCGGCCTCGCTAGTCGTCTCCGCGCGTGAGATTCACGGTTTCGCGCGCGACTCCGCCTCCCGACACGCTCTGTCAGCGGACTAGACAACGACAAAAGACCTGCAAATAGGCTAAAACATTCCCGCTTGACCACGGATGGAGTCTTGGTAGACTCGTCCGGCTCATGGTCACGACCAAGACGCACGCACAAGCCCCGGCGCGCTCCCTCGACCAGAGGATGGAGGCGCTCCAACGGGCGAACGACGTTCGGGTTCGGCGTGCGCAGCTCAAGCGAGACCTGAAAGGCGGACGGGAGAGCGTTGAGGGCATCCTGCTCGACCCGCCCGAGTACGTCTCGACGGCCAAGGTCTTCGACATGCTCATGGCTGTCCCCAAGTTCGGGCGGGTCAAGGCTGCGCGGCTCCTCAATCAGTGCCGGATCAGCCAATCGAAGACCGTCGGCGGCCTCTCCGAGCGTCAGCGCAACGAGCTCGTCGAGCTCTTGAACCACCGCTCGTAGAGGGTGATTGTGAGGGCGAGCGCAGCAGCCGCGGAGCGGGCGCCTTCGGCGATTCTCGCGCGACCTGAAGTCCGCGCAAGCGGATTCCGGGCTTGCGCAAGGTCCTAGCTCGGCGGTGCCTCCGCTGCCCATCTGTGTCATTACGGGGCCTTCGGGCGCGGGTAAGGGCACGCTGATCAAGGGGCTGCTCGAGCGCGTTGCGGGCCTCGAGGTCGCCGTTTCCGCGACAACACGCGCTCAGCGGCCGGGAGAGATCGACGGGCACGACTACTGGTTCCTCTCGGACGAGGACTTCACACGCCGCGTCGATGCGGACGCGTTCCTCGAGTACGTCCCTTACGTGTCGGGGCGCCGCTACGGGACGCTCCGGTCGGAGATGGAGCGAATAGCCGAGGACGGTCGGATCTGCGTCCTCGAGCTCGAGCTGGAGGGAGCGCTGGCGGTGCAAGCGGAGGTCCCAGGCAGCGTCACGATCTTCATCGCTGCAGACGTGCCGGAGCTCGAACGGCGACTGAGGGGACGCGCAACCGAGAGCACGGGTGAGATCGGCGAGCGCATCGACCTCGCGCGAGCGCAGCTCGAGCAAGCTCATCGCTTCCGCTACATGGTGCGAAACGACGACGTCGAGCGTGCTACGGCGGCGCTCGCGGCGATCGTCGAATGCGAACTCGCCCGCGCAGGTAGCATGGGCCTCCGATGATTCATCCGCGAATAGACACTCTGCTCAAAAAGGTCGATGGCTCCCGCTACACGCTGGTAATCGTCGCCGCGAAGCGCGCGCGACAGATCAACAACTACCACCACCAGCTCGGAGAGGGCATCGGCTTCGACGAAGCACCTCCGCCTCTTATCGAATCCCGCTCGAAGAACTACTTGACGATGGCGATGGAAGAGGTCGAGCGCGGGAAGATCACGTATCACGTTCCCGCCTAGGGCCGGATGAGCAAACACTCGCGCCGCGGCCGCGAAGCGGACGCCTTCAGGGATGTTGGCGCGACCGGAATCCGCGCGCCAGCGGACGCCGGTCCGCGCTGTTAGGGAGGGTAGCCCGTGGGACGGGTCCTGCTCGGCGTCACCGGGGGGATAGCGGCTTACAAGGCTTGCGCGCTCTTGCGGTTGCTCGTCCGAGCCGGGCACGACGTCTATCCACTCATCACGGCAGGTGCGGAGCGATTCGTCTCGGCTGAGACGTTCTTCGCTCTCGCACGCAAGTCACCCAACGACGACCCGTACCCACATCTGCAGCGCGCAGACGTGCTCGTCGTCGCGCCACTCACGGCGAACACGCTGGCACGACTTGCCCACGGGTTGGCCGACGACCTACTGACCGAAGCGGCGCTTGCGCATGCGGGGCCGGTTCTCGTCGCACCTGCGATGAATGCGCGGATGTGGGCGCACCCGGCCACCCAGGCGAACGCTGCGACGCTTCGCGCCCGCGGTGTCGAGTTCATCGGGCCGGTCGAGGGGCAGCTTGCGGAAGGCGAAGAGGGACTTGGCCGCATGGCGGAGCCCGAGGACATCCTTGTTGAGGTCGAAGGACTTCTTGTCGATCGCTCTCGGATCTCGGACACGCTGCGCGGCAAGCGCGTGCTCGTCTCGGCAGGCGGGACCCGGGAGCCCGTCGATTCCGTCCGCTACATCGGGAACCGCTCGTCGGGTCGCATGGGCGTCGCGCTGGCCGAGGAGGCGCAGCGCCGGGGTGCGGATGTGACGCTGCTCGCTGCAAACCTTGCGGTCCCCGCTCCGGCGGGTGTGACCGTCGTCGAGACACCGACGGCTGAAGATCTCGAACGAGAGGCGCTGGCGCGTGCCGACTCGGACGTCATCGTGATGGCCGCGGCTGTCGCCGACTATCGGTCTCCTTCACCATCGACGACGAAGCGCCCGAAGGATCGTGCGCCGTGGACTGTCGAGCTCGAGCCCACCACGGACGTGCTCGCGGCACTCGGGGCTGCGCGCAGGCCGGGCCAGGTGCTCGTGGGCTTCGCTGCAGACAGCGCCGACTCAGGGCTCGAACGCGCTCGTGAGAAGCGGGTCGCGAAGAAGGTCGATCTCTTCGTGTTCAATGACATCGGTCGACCGGATATCGGCTTCGACGCTCCAGACAACGAGGTCGTTCTCGTCTCGGAGGACGAGGAGAGAGAGGTCGCGAAGGGACCGAAGCAGGTCATCGCGGCAGCCGTGCTCGACGAGGTGGAGCGGGTACTCTCGAAGAGATGACCGACGGAGCTCGCGCAGGCGAGGCCCCGACGTGGGGTCTCGGTACGACCGAGACATACGACCTCTTCCAACTCGGGCGCACGCACCTTCGGAGCGGTACGCCCGCACAAGCGATCGTTCCTCTCGAGAAGGCCAAGCGGCGAGAGCCGCAGTCTCGCTCGATCCGCGAGGCGCTCGGAATCGCCTACTTCCGTTGCAGCCGCTGGGAGGAGGCAGAAGTCGAGTTCCGCGCCCTCGTCGAGCTCGCCCCGGCCGATGAGTTCGCTCAGCAAGCGTTGGGTCGCACGCTCGTGAACCAGGGTCGGCGCGAGGAGGCGACGCCGCACATCAAGATCGCCCGGTCGCTGCGACCCCGTACGAGCAGCGAGGGTGAGTCTCGGGACTGACTTGTTGGCGCAAGACCGGAATCCGCTAGCGCGGAGTTCCGGTCGCGCGGAGATCCCTGAAGGCGGCCGCGTCGCGGCCGCGACGCTTCTGTTTCAGCCAAAGCCTCTGGTGGTCAGCGCAAGACCGGAATCCGCTCGCGCGTATTCCTTCAGGGCACCCGCGACACGGGTGCACGTGGCGGCGTCAGTGATCGGTGCCGAGGATGCGCTGGATCTCGGCGGCCGTGGTGACACCTTCGAGGCAGAGGCGGACTCCGTCCTCGCGCAATGTCTGCATCCCCGCAGCGACTGCGGCTCGGTGGATCTTCTTCACCGAGGCTCCGTCGTTCACGAGCGCACGAATCTCCTCTGTCACGCGTATGACCTCGAAGATGCCGATCCGACCGCGAAACCCGGTTCCGTCGCACGTCTCGCAGCCCCGACCTCGAGCGAGTAGGCGCGGCCCGCTGCCTTCGAGCGGCTGCCCGAGCTCGGCCAGCTCGGGCTCCGTGGCGTAGTACGTCTCGCGACAGTCGGCGCAGACCCGGCGGACGAGCCGCTGGGCGACGACGCACGTAAGGGCTCCTCCGACGACGCTCGGCTCGAGACCCATGTCCACGAGGCGGCGAATCGCGGCGGCCGCACTCGAAACGCGTAGGGCGGACAGCACGTGGCGACCGGCGAGCGCGGCCTGGAAAGCGACCTCCGCGGTCTCTCGGTCGCGGATCTCGCCGACCAGGACGGCATCGGAGTCGTTGGCGAGGAGCGCGCGGAGCCCGCTGGCGAACGTCACACCGCTCACCTCGTCGATCTCCACCTGATCCACGCCGTCGAGGAGGCGATCGACCGGACCCTCGACCGTGGCAACCACGCGGTCGGGCGTGTTGAGCACGTCGAGAGCGGCATAGAGCGTGGTGGTCGTCCCGCTTCCGCTGGGACCGCACACGACGGTTGCACCGGAGGGCATCGCGAGAGCTTCATGGATTGCGTCGACCGCGCCGCCGGTCGCTCCGAGGTCGGCCAGCGCGATAGGAGTAGCCGCCTGCTCTCGAGGGAACAGGGTGACCTTGTCGCCCTGCTTCGTCGGCAGGACGTCGACGCGCATCGCTGCTGAGGTTTCGACGCGCTCGACGAGCGACTCCAGATCTTCCTGCCCGACCACGCCGAGCTCTCGAACGAGACCGTCGATCCGCGCGCGAACCGTGTGCCAATCGCCCTGGGGTGAGAAGTGGATTGCCGAGGCGCCAAGTGCGAGCACGTGTTCGATGGCTGCGTCGAGATCGTCGGCGTCTGCGTCGAGATCGTCGGCGTCGAGCTCGACGTGCTCGTCTGGCAACTCGGCTGACCCGATGGTTTCCTCGAGGTGATCGTGCTCGATGGAGGTGACCATTGCCGCCGGCTCGGGCGTCTCGTCGGCCGTTTGTGCCTCGAGGAGCTCCTCGTCGTGTTCGAACTCGACGAGCGCAAGCGTTGCCTCCGGCGCCTGGTCGATCGCCGGGGTCTCCGCGAGATCATCGCTCCCCTTTACCTCTGCGAGGAGCGCCATGGTGAGGTCATCGGCAAAGGTGTCGGTGGTTTCAGGTTCGTCATACCGATCGGCTTCGGGCTCGGCGAGCTCGACTTCGTCGTTGGTGAGCTGGAGCTCATCCGTCCAGGTGGGCCGCCGCTCGACGGTCTCCTCGTGGGTGAGGAGCTCTTCGTAGGGCACGACTTCCTCGACGAACTCGGGCAGGTCGTCCTGATGGTTGGTGGGCTCCCCGGGATCCTCGACAGGAGTCGACTCATAGGCGTCGCCGGCGGGAGCGACCTTGGATTCCGCGTCGGTGTCGACGAGCTCATGAGTGTCCGGCTCCGACTCCGCTATCGACGCGTGGACGGACTCGAGCACAGCATCGATCGCATCGGGTGCAGCTACGACGAACGTCAGCGAGACTCCGAGCGCCCGGTGAAGCTCGTCCGAGTAGTAGACGTTCGTCGGATCCGCGATCGCGACTTGGAGCGACCCGTCGGCATGTGCTGCGATCGGGACAGCTGGGAACTCGCGGGCGATGTCTCTGGGAAGCCGAGTTGCGGCGACCGAATCGATTACGAGATCCGAGAGCTCGACGAATGGCAGCTCGTACTGCTCGGCGATGAGTCGTGCGACGACGGAAGGAGTCACTGTGCCGCGGTCGACCAGTATCTCGCCGAGCCGCCAGCTCGTCGAGAGGCGTTGTCGAGCCAGGGCTTCCTCGAGCTCTTCGTCGCTCAGAAGCCCTTCTCGGATGAGCATCGCTCCAAGCGGCGGGCCGAGGTGTGTGACCGTCCCCAGAGCGCCGACGTTCGAGTCTTCGTCAGGGGAAGCGGCCGTAGCCGACTCCTCGGGACGAAGCTCGAGCACTATTCCGTGCGAGTCTTCCGCGTCGGGCAAGTCGCCAGCCGCCGGAAGCACGTAGGGCCGATCGTGAACGAATGCGATCGCGGCCTCGATGGCAGCGGGGCCGACGACCGCGAAGTGAGGTGAAGAGCCAAGCGCGCGGCGGAGCTCGTCCGAGAACAGCACGGTCGCCGGGTCGGCGATGGCGAGAAGATAGGAACCGTCCGGACGGGTGCCGATCGGCACCGCCGTGAAACGGCGCGTGAGCTCCTCGTTGAGGAGGCGCGCAACCCGCAGGTCGATGTCGGACGTGTCGAGGTCGACGAACGGGAGCTCGTACTGCTCGGCGACGAGCCTGGCCACCTGTGCCGTTGTCACCATCTCGCGCTCCACGAGGATCTCTCCGAGCTGACGGCCGGAGACGCGCTGCTGGCGAGCCTCACGCTGCTCCTCGAGGATCGCCTCCAGGTCCTCCTTCGAGATCAGGCCGTCGCGTACCAGCAACACCCCGAGCGCAGGCCAGGGATGCTGTGCGGCTTCCATCGCTTTTCGTATCGACCGATTCGCGCCGTTGCTTTACCACCAGGAGAATCACGGAATGCGCGCTGTCGTGCAACGGGTGCTCGAGGCGTCCGTGACCGTTGAAGAAGAGGTTGTGGCCGCGAGCGGTGCCGGCGTCGTCGTGCTCCTCGGTATCGCGACCGGCGACACCGTCGAGACGGCGGGGCGGCTGGCGGGCAAGGTCGCGCGACTTCGCATCTTCGAGAACCAGGCCGGACGTTTCGACTGTTCGCTCCTCGACGTTCGAGGTCACGCGCTCGTCGTGAGCCAGTTCACGCTCATCGCGGACACGACGAAGGGCAACCGGCCGAGCTTTACCGACGCAGCACGGCCGGAGCTTGCGGAGCCGGTGTACGGAGCGTTCTGCGCGGCGCTCGAACTCGAGGGCCTGCATGTCGCCCGAGGTGTCTTCGGCGCACGCATGCAGGTCTCGCTCGTGAATGACGGGCCGGTGACGATCGTGCTCGACGCCTAACCGAGTGCCGCTCTCCGGCTTTGGGCTCGTGCTGGGCTCCCAGGCCGCCGTGTGCGCCCTTACCGCCTACGCGCTGGTGCTCGTCGCCCCCTCGCTCGCGCCGGTAACTGCGGTCGCTGCCGTGCGTGAGACGAGCATTCTCTTCGCCATCGCGCTCGGCGCGTTCTTGCTCGAGGAGCCCGTCGGGAGTCGTCGCGCCACCGGGGTCGCACTCGTTGCCGTGGGGTGAAAAAAGCTGACGGTGCTATCCTTCGACTCACCACATTTCACCGGTTTGGAGAAATGGGCGCCAGGCGCCCTTTTTTTGTGAGGAATCGAATGACGACGACTTACGTACGAGAGCGGACCTTGCAGGACGAGATCGCCCCGGCGGTCGAGGAGCGTGTGCCCGGAGTCGAGGTCCTGGCGGTCGAGCTGCTCTCCCCGAACCGGTTCTGCGTCTACGTAGACCACCCGGATGGGGTAGACCATGCGCTCTGCGCGCGCGTAACGCGGGCGCTCGACGCCTACCGAGCCGACTACACGATCGACGTATCCTCGCCCGGTTCCGAGCGTCCGCTACGAAAGCCTGCGCACTTCGCAGCCGTGGTCGGACGAAGTGTCGCACTGCGCACGGAGGTCGAGATCGACGGAAAGAGCCGCATCCGCGGTGCCGTGACGGATGCTGGCGAAGTCGCGGTCACCGTCGCGACGACTGAAGCGACAACGCTGCGAATCCCGTACGAGGTAATCGTGCGAGGCAATCTGATCGACGAGGGGTTGACGACATGAGCCAAGAGATCATCGAAGGCATTCAGGCGATCGAGAAGGAGAAGGGAATCGACGAGGGCATCCTCATCGCCGCTCTCGAAGACGCGCTCAGGGCCGCATTCAAGAAGACTCCCGGAGCCACACGCCACGCCGAGGTGAAGCTCGACATGGACGGCGAGTTCCGCGTCTACGGAATCGAGATCCCGGAGGGCATCGAGGAGCGGCTCGTCGAGGAAGCGCGCGAGGCGCGTATCAACGAGCTCGAGCAGATCGAGGAAGAGACGGGCGAACGGCAACACACGCTGATCGCGGACGACGACCTCGAGCTCGACTGGTCCCAGGTACCTCCAGACCAGATCGTGCGAACCGACGTTACGCCCGACGACTTCGGTCGCATCGCTGCCCAGACGGCGAAACAGGTCATCCAGCAGCGGATCCGCGAGGCCGAGCGGGCGATCATGTACGACGAGTACGTCGATCGCCAGGGTGAGGTCGTGACCGGGATCGTCCAGCAGGCGGGCGACCGCAACAACGTGCTGGTCGACCTCGGGCGCGTCGAAGCGCTCCTCCCGCGTTCGGAACAGGTCGACGGTGAGCGCTACGAGCAGGGAAGCAGGATCAAGGCCGTCGTCGCCGAGGTTCGCTCGGGGACGAAGGGGCCGCAGGTGATCCTCTCTCGTCGGGATCCGGAGCTCATTCGCGCGCTCTTCGAGCTCGAAGTGCCCGAGATCGCTGACGGGTTGGTCGAGATCAGGGGCGTGGCCCGCGAGCCGGGCTACCGGTCGAAGATCGCCGTCGAATCCCACCAGCAGGGTGTCGATCCCGTCGGTGCCTGTGTCGGCCCGCGTGGGTCGCGCGTGCGGATGGTCGTGTCCGAGCTGCGTGGCGAGAAGATCGACATCATCCCGTGGAACACGGAGCCGGCACGATTCGTCGCCAAGGCGCTCTCTCCGGCTCGTGTGCGCGAGGTCTACATCGACGACGAGACGCGCGAGGCGACCGTCATCGTCCCGAGCGATCAACTCGCGCTCGCCATCGGCAAAGAGGGGTTGAACGCCCGCCTCGCCACCCGCCTTACCGGCTGGAAGATCGACATCCAGTCCGAGGCCGAGTTCGCCCAAGCAGAGGCCGATGC
>Ga0315283_10005749_pt1 | contig 10982 bp, 9 predicted proteins | sample YL17G09_0_MG_FD_204541 | JGI IMG/M metagenome (GOLD analysis project Ga0315283, IMG submission 204541) | Sediment microbial communities from Yellowstone Lake, YNP, Wyoming, USA - YL17G09_0 | ecosystem: Environmental > Aquatic > Freshwater > Lake > Sediment | place: USA: Wyoming | collected...
AAACTCTTAATACATCTGGAGCATTTACTAGCAATATTGAAGAGAGTATTATAGTTTCTATTATGTTGCTAAAAGATGTTGAAGATAGCTGGAAAATTTTATTATTACTTGGTATTGGAGTTTTTACGCAACATAAAAGCAGTTCTTATACAGAGATTATGAAGACTTTAGCGGATCAACAAAAATTATATTTAATTATTGCAGATAGTGATTATATTTATGGGACAAATTATCAATTTTGTCACGGTTATTTAAGTAAAGATCTTGAACTAACACAAGAAAAAATCATTCAAGCGTTAGGACGCATTGGTCGTAATAATATACAACAACAATATAGTGCGCGTTTTAGAGATAATTCACAAATTATAACATTATTCACAAGATTTAATTCCGAAGATAAACCTGAAGTTATTAATATGAATGAACTATTTAATTGTAAAAATATAAAATGGAATGGTACTGAATATTTGGAACAAGAGGAAGAGGAAGGTGAACAATTAAAGGAGGAAAATTAATAAAATTAATAAAATTATATATTTATACATATTTTTTTTAGTTATCATTATAATATTAAAATATTACCTTTATTTTAATATTATAATAATATAAATGGAATCAGAAATATTAGAAAATAATGAATTAATAATTAAAGAATATGAAGATTTTGTTTCACAAAATGAAGAAATATTTCCATTAGAAAAAGAAAATATTTTTTCTAAAATACAAGAAAACTATAATATAAAAATCATTAAAAATAATGAGATTGAATTGGATAAAGAAACCTATTATAATAAAAAAGAAGATGATAGACAAACATTTTTAGAAAAAATGTTTAATAATAGTGAAACATTAAATAATGTTTTTAATCAATTTAAAAATACAACAGACCCAATTAAAATAACATTTGATAAAAATCCTGAATCAAATATATATGATTTATTAACAAAAATTCTATGGTATAATAATTTTTTTAAAAATGATCAATTAGATATTTCAATGATTAAACATCAACTTGGAAAGGATGTACATAGAGCAACTACATTTTTTAATGATAAAGAGATTGATAAAAAAATATTATCAAATATAGCAGATGAATATAAAAGGGCAGACAACTTTAATTTAATATTAATGAATTTAATTAATGACGATAATGTTGATATTTTAATTGATCCAATTTATTTAATAGATTTATTACGTATACAACAAGTAATTGGAGTCCTAAATGACACAGTAACACACAAAATGGTTAAATTAGATTTTACTATAGGAGGTGAAGGTAGTCTTATATACACCGCAATACTTAATTCAAAAGAAAAATATATGAAATGTGAATATAGTGGGAAAATAATTTCTTTTATTGATCCTGAGATTGAAGGTGGTAGTTTTAAAAGCTGTTTTAATATAAATATTACAGATTTATCTTATTCATTTGATGTTTCAATAATTTTTCCTAATATTGAAATACTACAAGGACAAGATGAACCCCAAAATGAAGGACAAGATGAATCACAAATTGAAGGTAATGGAGTTATAGATTACGTTAAAAATAATCAATCAAATGTTGCTATTGGTGTAGGTTCAGCTGCACTTGGAGCAACAGGAGCAACAATTGGAACATTATTATTAACAGGAATATTAGGAGGAAATACCAAAACATTACATAATAAACGTAAAAATAATAAACGTAAAAATAAAAAGACAAAAAAAAATAAAAAAAATAAAAAAAATAAGAAGACAAAAAGAAATAAGAAGATAAAAAGAAATAAAAAGACAAAAAGAAATAAGAAAACCAAATAAAAAAGAAATATTCAATTGCTTGATTCATTTATGTTTTGATAATATGTAAATAATTCATAGATAGAAAATATATTAATATATTATTAATATATTATTTTTTAAGTTTTCTTGTATTTTTTCTTATTTTACCCCTCTTTTTTCCTGTTATTTTTTTATGTTTGATTGTTTTACCACCTATAGTATTTCTTCTTATCATATTACTATTGTCACTTTTGATATCACTATTGTCACTTATCGAACTATTGTTTCTTTCATCATAATCACTTGGATTAAAATCATACTCCGAGAGATCCATACTTGCGGATGAATCTCGCCAAAATGTTCCTGCTCCTTCGGAGTTTGCGAATATTTTAAAACCAACCCCAATTATAAATAGTGCAAACGCTCCAAATCCTGTTATATAAATTATATTTCTTGTTCTCATTATATATTATATATGAAAATAATATATTTTATTTAGATATCGATTTTTATTTAGACATCGATTGAATTACTTCATCAATTCCATTATCAAAATCAGTTAAAATGGTCCATCCTAAATCTTTCACTTTTTGATTACTTATATAATATCGTTTATCATTAAATGGTCTATCTTCAATATGACTAATCCATTTATCATAATCTATTGTTTTAGTTATTTTTTCAATTAACATATGAGCAATTTGAGTAACAGTATATTCGTGATGGTCATCGCTACCAATATTATATATTTCTCCTATTTTACCTTTTTCTAAAATTAATTTTAACGCAGAACATACATCATTTACGTGTAAAAATGCTCGTACATTTGAGCCATCTCCTTGAATTGTAACCTGCTCCCCTTTTAAAAGTTGTTGAATAAATCTGGGTATCAATTTTTCTGGGTATTGATTAGGTCCATAAACATTATTACCACGTGTTATTATAATTGGCATTTTAAAAGAATGATAATATGATTTTGCGATTAATTCTGCTGCCGCTTTTGTTGCCGCATATGGATTTGTGGGGCAAAGTACTGAATCTTCATTTTTTTTCTCTTCGTTTTCTGATAACATTGATTCACCGTAAACTTCATCGGTTGAAATGTGAATAAATTTTTGTATGTTACCATATTTACGACACGCTTCTAATAATGTATGAGTTCCTACAACATTATCGCTAGTATATTGTAAAGCATTATCAAACGAATTTTGAACGTGTGATTGTGCTGCAAAATGAATAACAGTATCAATATTGTAAATTTCTAAAACATTAGATATTAGATCAAACGAACATAAATTTCCCTTAACTAAATGATATCTATTTGAATTACGTATATTTTCTTTAATATTATTTTGACTTGCACAATAATACATTGCGTCTAAATTAACTATTTCAACATTAGAATTTTCATTAAAGTAGTAATTTACAAAATTAGAACCAATAAATCCACAGCAACCAGTAACTAACAACTTCATAATATATAATTAATATTTGTATTAAATATTATGAACGCTTTAATTTTAATTTTGTTTATTTTCTTTCATACAAACTAACACGTCTCTTACAGCATCCTTTATATGTTTTACATTATTTACTTTATCTAATTCTAATGTAATTGTATCTAAACAATTATTGGAACGTTTTGATGCTAATATAGTATTTTGTTCATTAATAGAGAAATTTTCCCAAGTAAAATCGGGATCAACAATTTCCTTATACATTTCTAATATTTCATTATGTGTAATTAATCCAGGATTTGTTAAATTAATAGTTCCTTTTCGTTCATCTAAAGCATATTGTATCATAACTGGTAATAAGTTATCCAAAACGGTCATCGAATTTGGAATCGAACATATTTTTTTATAATTTGTTATTTTTGTTATAAAATTGCGAGAAATAATTTCACTTGTAATTGGCATTCTAATCCTTATATTTAAAACATTATCATTAAATAATTCGTGCATCAATTTATCAGTATATCCTTTTACAATAGAATAGGATGAACCAAAAAAATTAGGCTGATCGGACTCCTTAAATCCTGTTAATTCATCGCCATATAAATGATTATCATCGTACTCAAAAATACATCCAGTTCCCAAATAAGTAAAATGTTTTCCGTATTTTTTACAAATAGATGATAACAAGATTGGTCCATATAAATTATCTTTAATGTTTTCAACCAATTTTCCGGGTTTCTCCAAATAATCAATTGTTGAAATAGTTTCGCCCTCGTATACTCCGTGTGTTCTTCCAATAAATGACATCACGTGTGTTAATCCTTCAAAAGAACTAATCTCTGTTTCAACAGATTCATACTCATCTGCTCTACATTTTGATTTTACTACTTTAAAACCCATACAAACTAACAAATCATAAACTTTAGAACCAATCCATCCATTTCCTCCATACAATAAAAAATAAGGTTTTGAATTAAATTCGCTCATAATAATATTTATTTGAATTCTTTTAAATCATTATTTTTATATTGTTATTTGTTAGTTTATTTACAAACATTTTACTTTGCTTCCTAATTCTTTATAATAATAATTATTATACGGAATATTATTTGTTAACGCTTTTGCTAATGTTTTATCGCTCATTTTTAGTTCTCTAATACAATCGTATTTACACGAAAACTCTTTTACCAAATTATTATTAACATCGTATTGACCGATGCCATTTTTGTATAATAATGGTGATCCATTTATTTCTTCAAATTCTTCAATTAAATTTTCATCACAAGTATCATATAGAGTATAATAATGACCATTTGATAAAGTATTATTTTTAACTGGATTATCTAAACCAGACGAACTTTGATATCCATTTAGTTGTGCTGCAGTTTTTCTGTCAAGATATACATTTAATATTTCTGTTTTGTTTTGATTTAATTTTGCAACATATCCTAAATTTTGAACTTTAGTTTGTTTTGTTGGTTGAATTATGTGAATTATATTTGGGTCCAAATTTCTTTCAACTAACAACCATCTAAATCCACAATAAATTGTGTTTTCTTCTACTGCCTTTGAAATACTTGGTCTTTTAATATTTTTATATTCGTTCATTGCTTCTGTAACAGATTCATATACTTTTACAAGTTGAAGTGTTTCTGGATTAATTTGTTGAAGACGTGGTCCTAGATGCGGCATTTGCTGATTAAATCCTGTTACAACCTTAGTTTCTTTTTCATTAAGCTTACTTAGAATTTTTTCTATTGAGCTTTCTAGAGAACTCACTTTATTTGTTAATAGTTTATTGGTTTGAATTAGTTCTTTTAACATTTCATTATCATTATTAATAGACTGACCATTATTTTTTAATTTTAAAGTTTCAATTTCTAGTAATAATTCTCTTACCTTATAATTATAATTATTAATATTGTCGTTAATGATTTTTACTAAGATTTGTTGTGTTAGTGTAGTTCCAATTAAAAATAATTCGGTTTCTGTTTCGTGACCTAATAAATTTTTAACATTAGTTGATTGAATAGTTTGATATGAATGTAAAAATTGTTCAAAATCGTGAGATTTATCAACTTGAAAACAATTTAATAATAAAATATTATTATGTTTTGCTTTACATTCTTGATATCGGTCTTTTATACCCTTAGTGCTATGTCCTAATTTAATAATATATGTTCCATTATCATTTGATTTAACCTTAATAATATATATTATAGAACCTATGTTAGCATATTGTGTTAATAATAATCTCTCTCTTTCAAACTCTTTTTCTTTTATAATTTCTTTATTTTTAATATTTTCAATTTGTTGTAATTGATTTTTTAATTCATCGCATTCTTCTTTTGTAATTTCAAACATAATATTTTCTAATTTAATAAAATAATCATGAACCTCATCTGCCTTTTTAGTACACGCCTTTAAACAAAATTTTTTAAATGTATCAATGTTTAACATAATAATTTCTTTATTATGACCTCCTCTATTATCTTTTTTTTGCTCACCCATCTTAGTGAGCAAAACTTTATAATCTTTATCAATCACAAAATTTTTTGTTAAAACAGTTTTTGCGTGAGCTTTATTAGAAAACTCAATCCATTTCCATACATTATCTAAATCAATCACAAAATCATTCTTAGGATCATATTTTAAATAGCAGTAAAAACTAGATAAAAATAGTTGCTGTTCATAATCGGTGAAATGATGTTTTACTTTTTCAACTAATTTGCTCTGATAATCACCCGAAAATTTAGTGATTGGATTGCTTTCAATAAGATTTACAATGTCTATGCTCATAGTATACAATATATTAACAAATTGTCTTTAAGTTGTTTTTTGCTTTTAATATTAAAATACAAAATAAGTATTTAATTTTAATATTAGAATAAATAAATAAAATCCGCACCATATATGGTCTTTAGTTGGAATACGCAAGCCCTCCCATACCACTCATAATTCTCAGCACATTATAATTGGTCGCATACACGCGCACTTTAGCAGTCTTGGTACCTTCAACGGTAGCATTAGACAAGACCAATTGAAGTGTGGCATTATCAATTCTGGAAAAATTACACGTGCCTGAGGGCTGATGTTCCTCTGGTCGCAGGGCAAACGAGTAAACATTAATACCTTCATCAGGGTTTCTGGTATGAGATTGGTAAGGTTGGACCCAAGAGAAGTAAGACCCTTCACGCTCAGAGAAGCGATCTTGGCCGTTCAATTGGAGTTTAGCAGTGACAACTGGATTTTGTCCCCAACAATGCATATCGATAGAGGTCTCGCACAAAACAAAGGTTCCAGCATCAGAAACACTGGAGTTCTCGTTATGACTGCGTTGAAGACCTGCGATAGCAGCAACAAGGGTAGGGTCAATACCAACCGCATTTTCGCCTCCCATATTGGGTTGATTGTAAGGATTGTTGGGTCCGTGCCAGTATCCAGTGAATCCAGCAGGAATATCATAATCTAAAGCTCCAGCATCATCAAAGAGACCTTGGGCATCAATGTATGAACGAGAGTCTTCGGCAATGGAAGCAGGGCCTCCGAAAGCGTGGATAGCATTTGGAAGAGCATCAATTGCGTCGGTGTAATTGAAAGGTTGAGCACCGAGGACCTTGAATAAAAGAGCATCACATACAAGAGATGAACAATAATCCACGTTTTGATCAGGTTGAACAACCCAGATCAATTCCTTAACAGGATGGTTGAAGTTAAGTTTAATCTTGTTTGAAGACGAACCAACCGACTCATCACCAGTGAATTGGAGTTGAGTGATCAAATATTCGTGAGGATTTTGGGCAAATCTACGACGCTCATCAGTATCCAAAAACACATAATCAACGTATAAAGATGCGGCAACCAAAGATTGATTGTAGGCAATTGCGGCAGGAACTGGACGACCTGGAGTATATTGTTGCTCCACATATTGTGAAGCTTGAGTATTTAATTTGTAGTCACCTTTGTTGCAACTTAAAGTTGTAACCGCCCACAAACACTCATCAATTGGTCGGATATCAAGATTAATCTTGACTTCATGGTATTGAAGAGCAATCAAAGGAAGAGCTAACCCAGGATTGGTACAAAACCAAAATTGAAGAGGAACATAAAGAGTTGTCTCAGGAAGAGCATTACGAGGAGCACAAACTTGACGAGGAGCTAATGAGTCACAAGGACCATCAACTTCCGAAAAGGAAGGATCAGTAATAAAAGTGAGTTGAGTTGTGTTACCAATCATCTTAAAGTAACCACGAGTTTGCTCAGATGTCATAGTCAATTGGTTCCAGATATGCATCCAGTCACCATATTGACGATCGATTCTTTGACCACCAATTTCAACCTCCACTTGAGCAATCAGTTGCTCACCGGGGAAATCTAACCAACGAGCATAAACACCACTTCCAACGCCGGCAGCGAAGGATGCGATACCCATAAGTTGATTAATTTCGGGTAAAGTGACTTGTAAGTATGTTCTGTAAGCAAGATCACCGTTTCGGCTGATAGTGCATTGAACACGACGTCCAAAATCAGCCTGGCCATTGAATGTTTGTTCAATAGATTCAATAGCAAAGTTAGTATATCTACGATATGTTACTTTCCAAAAAGTTATTTGAGGATTACCTGTACATTTCCTCTACCTTATCTTTCGACAAGGATTAGACTATATCTTAAAACAAAATTATATTTTCTTTTATTTCACTTATATATTCAGTTTCATTTAATATAAAATTGCTCGAAAACCATTTAGTCGTTGAACCTTCTTCTTTAAATTTTTTTAATTGTTCCACAATATATTTTACTTGATTTATGTCTATTTTTTTTTTAGATGAATTATATTTTATTGTAACTGGCATTAAATTTGACCAATTCCAACATTTTAATTTTTCATCTTCTAAAGTTAAATCGAAATTACACACAGGTATAATATGATCGATTGACCAAAATGAAGCGTAATTATCCCAATTCATTTCGGCTGTAAAATTATATTCAAACCATTCTCTTAAATATTGAATATTACATCCAATATAATTCATAGTTGAGTTATTTTTATTAAGAACTGTTCGTAATCGTGCTGCTAATGATTTTTTAATTCTATAATTCATATTTGTATTATGCTCATTTTTACACCACCCCGTTTTTTGTTCTCTTAAAAATAATGGATAACAAGATAAGCAAATCTTTTTTTTATAATATTTCTTAAGTTTTGTAAAGTTTTTTAATGATTTTTCTTCATTACATTTTTCACATTTTACTAAAGTATTATTTGCTCTATTTTCTCTTGCTATTTTTTTTCTTGATTTATCCATTTCATTTAAACAACCTTTACAAGTATTACTAAATTTATTTTCATCGTATCGTCGGTATTTGTTTAATGAATAACTAATTTCACATTTATCACATATTTTTGATGTGTCAGACATTTATCTGTATATTATATATTGTATATTGTTTTTATATTGTTTTAATCTTTAAAGAAGCTTGGATGCTCATTGCCCATTTCTTCGAACTGGTTTGTTCAAATCATTTTATTCATTTTTACTATACCCAAGGTCTTTGTCTTGGCCACAATTTTCTCACAAAAATTGCTTAGTAGAATAAATTTTAGGGGTTTCAAGCAGTTTGATTTTCTCACCAGGGCTTTTCATTTAAATCAATTATGATTTTAAATCCCTGATTAACAACAGTGGTATTCTAATGAATTTCCACAAAAGGCTTTATGAATATCTTATTTTTTCGATATTCCCTGTTGTTTTTCTACCCTACAGGTTTTTAAGGTAAACATCCTGCGATGATCCCTATTATTTCTAATAGGGCCAGAGTACACCTTAAGAGATTTCAAGTCCGAATGACTATCATTAATCTCCGATTGCCGTCTACTCGTTGAACCTTTATCTTATATCAATTCGGTTTGTTGATTTAAATATTTTAATGCTAATTCTAATTTTATTTCTAATGGTAGTTTTTTGGAAAAGAAAGATTTTTCTTTTAATAAAGGATGATTTGAAACTCTATATCCTTCTTTTCCTGAATGGTCTCTATAATATCTTACATATTTTGGAAGTGCGTTATCTTCTTCTCTAAGTCGTGGTCGTTTTGGAAATATTTTACCAACATTTTTACCTATCATACTTTTTCGCTTTAAAATTTGTGTTTCTTCTGATTGACGACAAATACTTCCTCCACTTGTAAGATTATATCCATTCGGAGATAATGTATTATATAATTTTATGTAATGTTCTTCATAATAATTTAATTCATAAATATTACATTCTTTTATAACTTCAATAGTGAAATTTTCAGATCCATATTTGTTTATTGCGTTGTTTAGTTGTCTACAATAATTTTTAGTATTTGCGTCTCTAATATGATCTTTCCACCGTTGAATATATCCCCATTTTTTACCACTTGATAATTGTTTTACACATTGTCCTACATATTTTTTTCCAGAAGGACTTGTTAAACAATATATTTCACCATTATTTTCCATTATTTTCCATTAATTATTATTAGTAGTTATGTTTAAATCGTTTTAATATAAGATACTTGGCTGCGGATTGTCCAATCCTTCACATTTTTACCATACCCAAGTTCCAATCTTGGCCATCTATATATCACTATATAAATTTGGTAGTGAAGGCTCTAAGGAGTTCCCCGACAATTTGACAATCTTGCAAATCAAATTATATTGTTTCATATATTTGTTACATTTGATTTACTAGCAAGTTATATAATTGAAATATTGAAATCTCAATTCACATATTTACACTGTTTTCCTACTATGGTAATATGTGATCCATAGTAGCAGCTCACTGTTGATGCCCAGTATGTTAAGCACCATAAGCCACGAGTTGCATAAGTCCGCCTCCCATTTTATACATTCCTAAAAGAAAAAAAATTTTTGAAAAAATAATTAATTAAAAATTTTATTAAATGTTTTTAAACCTACATAATTACGTAAGTAATTTATTTATATCAGAATTGTCCTTCATAAATATGGCTAAATATTCTTCGTTAAATATCTCTTTTTTTCCTTCGTGATTTTTGGTAAATATATACGAATCTTTCTTTTTTTTAATAGACCAACCGCTGTCTAAAGCATTAAATAAAAATACCATTTTTTGAAATTTTATTTTATCTATTTCAACATTATATTCATTTTCCATTTTTATTTCAATATCCATCTATTAAAATGACATAGTAGTATTTATTTCAACTTTTAACTAAATTTTTATTTAATTATTTTATTTGTCTAAATTAAAACAATAATATTTATATATTTTGTAAATTAATAATTAAATATTTCTATGAAATAATATATATAAATATCTTAATGCCATCATTTAAACCTAAAGCAAATAAAAAAATAAAATTGTGTAAAAAATACACATCTACTCTCGATGGCAAACATAAAGAGTTTGTTAATGATTTTTTTAAAGATGAATTTGATATTATTCCAAAACTGAAAGAAGAAAGATATAGCCTTAATAAACAGCTAGAAATCGAAAATCAACTTAATATTGAACAAATTATGGAAATGAAAGATCGTATCAAAGAAATTAATGAAAATATAAAAGAATTAAAATACAAAAAAAATAATTATTTTCTTGACAATTCTAAATATATTTTTGAATATTTTGAAAATAAAAAAAATATTAATAATGTCGAAGAAACCAATAAAATTATTACTTCTAAAAATCAATTACTTTTTAATATTTTTAAGGTGAAACAAGACGATCAAAATAAAAATAATAATGAAAATAAGAATAA
>Ga0315283_10005751_pt1 | contig 10980 bp, 11 predicted proteins | sample YL17G09_0_MG_FD_204541 | JGI IMG/M metagenome (GOLD analysis project Ga0315283, IMG submission 204541) | Sediment microbial communities from Yellowstone Lake, YNP, Wyoming, USA - YL17G09_0 | ecosystem: Environmental > Aquatic > Freshwater > Lake > Sediment | place: USA: Wyoming | collected...
GGCGAGGCGCACCTGCACGCTGGATTGCAGGTCGATGTCGGCGGCGGCCACGGCTTGGCGGATGAGGTCGTCGCGTGCTTGCGCTTGCAGCATCGCGAGCGCCTGTCCCGCGGCCGCTTCGCCAGCTGCGTCGAGCCCGCGCTCGACCGTGCGCCGCCGGATCGCGCGCCGGCTGGTCAGCCCGATGCCATAGGCCGACAGCACGCCCGCGAGCGGATGCAGCAGAACTTCCCCGGCGCCGAGCAACTCGGCGACGGCACACGCGTGCTGGCCCGCTGCGCCGCCGAAACACAGCAACCCGAAGCGGGCCGGATCCTCGCCGTGGTGCAACGCGAGCTCGCGAATCGCGTTCGCCATGCGAGCGCAGGCCACCTGCAGGAAGGCTGCGGCCAGCGACTCCACGGTGTAGTCGAGCCCGGACTCGTCGCGTGCGGCCGTCGCGAGGTCGGCGATCCGTGCACGCGAGGCCAGCGGATCGATCGGCTCGTCGCCGGCCGGGCCGAAGACGTGGGGGAAGCGCTCGGGCGGAATGCGACCGAGCACGACGTTGCAGTCGGTGATCGTCGCGGGACCGTTGCGTCGATAGCACGCGGGCCCTGGGTCGGCGCCCGCCGAGGCAGGGCCGACCTGCAGGCGGCCGTCGGCGAAACGCAGCAGCGAACCGCCGCCCGCCGCGATCGTCTCGATGTCCACGAGCGGAGTCTGCAGCCGGACGCCGTCGATCTCGGCGGCGAAGCGGCGCGGGATCGCGCCGGTCGAGAGACTGACGTCGGTCGAGGTCCCGCCCATGTCGAAGCCGATGAGTCGGCGCGCACCGTCCGCCGTGCCCGCCGCAATCATGCCCACGACGCCGCCCGCGGGCCCGGACAACACGCCGTTCACGCCCCGGAAGCCGTCGGCGTCCACCAGGCCGCCATTGCTCTGCATGAACGAGACGGCGGCTTGCCCGTGCGCCAGCCGCAGGCTCGCGCAGAATGCCCGCGTATAGCGCAGCAGTACCGGCGACAGGTAGGCGTCGGCCACCGTGGTGTCGCCGCGGGCGACGTACCCGAGCAAGGGTGCCGCGGCATGCGAGGCGATGACTTCGTCGAAGCCGGCTTCCCGCGCGATGGCCGCGGCCCGGACCTCGTGCGCCGGGTGACGAAAGCCGTGGAGGAAGGCGATCGCCACCGCCTCGATCCCGGACGCGCGCGCCGACTGCAGGGCACGGCGCAGCGCGTCCTCATTGAGCGGCGTCAGCACACGGCCTTCCGCATCGACGCGCTCGGGGATCTCGGCCACGTCGCGATACAAGGGCGGCGGTCGGCGGATCGCGCGCGCGAAGATGTCGGGGCGTTGCTGGTAGCCGATCAGCAGCGCATCGCGCATTCCCTGCGAAGTGACGAGCAGGGTCGGCGCGCCCGTGCGTTCGAGCAGCGCGTTGGTGGCCACGGTGGTGCCGAGCCGGACCGAGTCCACGCGGCGGCCGTGCGCGTCGCCGTGCTGCCCGAGCAGCATCGAGATTCCGCGCAGCGCGGGGTCGCCTGGCTGGTGCGGGTCGCGCGAGAGCACCTTGCACGTGTACAGCGTCCCGTCCGGGGTGATGCCGACGACGTCGGTAAAGGTCCCGCCCCGGTCCACCGCGAACCGCCAGCCGCCTGTCACACGTTGTTCAACGTTCGGCAATTGAATCCGACTCCGGTGCAACGACTCATTCTGTCAGATTGGCAGTCAACCGCGCGCCGGGCGGGTCGCGCCCGGACGCATGGCATGATGTCTGCCGTCATGCCGAAGCCTGCAGTTCCCATCCGGCCCGCGCATTTGTCCAAGCCTCGCGCCAGCGTTGCCGAGCGCGAGCTGCGGGCCGCCGCGATCCTGGCGATCGTGCGCGAAATCCCGCGGGGCCGGGTCACGACGTATGGCTCGGTCGCGGCGCGCGCCGGACTGCCGCGGCAGGCGCGCCTGGTCGGCAAGGTGTTGTCCGGGTTGCCGCAGGGCAGCGGCGTGCCGTGGCACCGCGTGGTCGCTGCCGGCGGGCGCATTGCATTCCCGGCAGGATCGTCCTCGCGCGATCGTCAGCTGACCCGGCTGCGAACTGAGCGCGTCGACGTCGCGCATGGGCGCATCGACCTGGCCCGCTTCGGCTGGGGCGCGCCGATGGGCGATCTGGACCAATGGCTGTGGTCGCGGGGCGAATGAGACCCAAGGCCCATTCCGGCGGCAACGAAAGCCGTATCATCTGAGCTATGCGGACTGGAGCATTTCCCCCATGACCGAGCGTTACGTCGTCTTCTCTCACGGCAAGGACAGCGAACCCTGGGGCAACAAGATCGCGGCGATGGCCGAGATCGCCCGGGAGGAAGGGTTCCACGTCGAATCCGTGGACTACCGCGGCATCGACGATCCGCAGGCCCGCGTCACGCGCCTGCTCGCATTCTGCAAGGACCTGCGCGGTTCGCTGGTGCTCGTTGGCTCGAGCATGGGAGGCTACGTCTCGGTGGCAGGTTCTTCGCTGCTGCAGGCTCGCGGCATGTTCCTGCTGGCGCCGGCGCTGTACATGCCGGGTTACGACAAGATCAGCCCGCGGCCTGCCCACTGTCCGACGACGATCGTCCACGGCTGGCGCGACGACGTGATTCCGGTGGACAACAGCATCCGCTTTGCGAAAGAGCAGAAGGCGACGCTGCACGTCCTCGATTCAGACCATCAGCTGCTGGACCAGATCCGCGCGATCAATCATTTCTTCGCGTACTTCCTGTTCCAGATCGACGAATTCCTCTGAAGCAGGCGTTAGGGGTCAGGGGTTAGGCGGAGGTGCCGGTGAACCGGACGCCACAGCCGAACCTCCGACCAGCCCTTAGCCCCTTCCTCACTTCTTCTGCGCGATCGCCTTCGCGGCCATCCGGTCGATTGCGCCCGGCGCGAGTACTTTCAGCCAGCGCGCCAGGCGGCCGCGTCCCGACGTCACCAGCAGCCGTTCCCGCCGCTCGATGGCACGAATCATCAGCCCGGCGCACTGCTCGGCCGTCATGATCTTCGAGTTCGCCATCGGGTTGTCGCCGAGCGGCTGTCCATCCGGACCGAGCGCGCGCTTGTGGATTTCGGACACCACGAAGTCGGGGCAGATCAGCGTGACGGTGACGCCCGAGTCCAGCAGTTCGACGCGCAACGAGTCGAAGAACCCGATCACCGCGTGCTTGGCCGCGGAGTAGCCGGTGCGCGTCGGCACGCCGATGAGGCCGGCCATGCTCGCGACCGCCACGATCCTGCCGCGCGACTGCTGCAGGTGCGGCAACGCGTGAAACGTCGGGTATACGCTGCCAAGGTAATTGAGCCGCATCAGGCGTTCGAAGATCGACAGGTCGCGGATCTCGTCGAGACGCGTCCACATGGTCCCGCCCGCGTTGTTGACCAGTACGTCGATGCGCCCGAAAGCGGTCACGGCCGAGTCGATGAGCGCGCGGCAGGAGTCCTCGCTGGTCACGTCGGTCGGCACGACACGAGCCTGGGCGCCCAGCCTGCGGCACTCCTCGGCCAGGGACTCGAGTCGCTCGCGATTGCGCGCCGCGAGCACGAACCGTGGCCTCTGCGGGGCAAGCGCGATGCAGAAAGCGCGGCCGATGCCCTCCGACGCCCCCGTGACGACGACGACCTGGTCTGCGAACGCTGCCATCGATTCAGCTCCCTTGCGCTAGAATCCCGCCAGGAACTGTACCCCGGGGGAGCCATCATGACTGTCGCCGCCAGATTACCCCTCGTTGCCTTGGCGTTGCTAACGCTCGCTGCCTGCGGTTCGCCTGCGCCGCAACCGGCGGCCGACGCCAAAGACGAGGCGAAGGCCCAGGCTCTCGGCCGGGATACCGACAAAACGGTGCTGGACGACATGATCCAGACCCAGGACAAGGCGCGTGCCGTGGAAGGCGTGACCATGGACGCCAAGCGCGACCTCGACCAGGCGATCGACGCCCAGACGGGTGACGCGAGCGACGAGTCGGGCGGCAAATAGCCCCGCGCCGCGACCGCGGCGGAGCGAGACGATGCAGCGCATTCCCGAACCCGAACTCATGGACGAGGCCGAGCAGGCTCGCGCGTATGCGCTGGCCGACTTCGCCGAGCCCAACGAGCGTTTCGTCGGTTACTTCGAGGCGGAGTATCCGGCGCTGCAAACGGGCTCGGTGCTCGACCTGGGCTGCGGCCCCGGCGACATCGTGCTGCGCCTGGCGACGCGCCGCACCGGGCTGACCGTGCATGGCATCGATGGCTCGGCCGCCATGCTCCATTTCGCGAGCGAACGGCTGCACGAAGCGCCGGGGCTCGGCGGTCGCGTGCAGTTCATCGAAGGCGTGCTGCCGGGCGCGACGCTGCCACTGCCGGGCTACGACGCGGTCATCAGCAACAGCCTGCTGCACCACCTGCACGATCCCGGCGTGTTCTGGCGCGCGGTGTGCGAGGCCGGTAAGCCAGGTGCCGCCGTGCTGGTCATGGACCTGTTCCGGCCCGGGTCGCAGGCTGCCGCACGCGGCATCGTCGAGCAGTACGCAGCGGGCGAGCCCGAGGTCCTGCGCCAGGATTTTTTCGCGTCGCTCTGTGCCGCGTTCGAGCCTGACGAGATCCGTGCGCAACTGCGCGCGCATGGCCTCGAGGCGCTGTCCGTCAGGACCGTGTCCGACCGGCACCTGCTCGTCACGGGTCGCCTGCCCGCACGATGAGCGATTTCACCGCCTTCGAGCGGCTGGCCCTGCCGATCGCCCGGTGGCTGGTCGCGCTCTGGGTGCGGCCGTCCGTCCTGCCGGACGACGTCAAGGCGCGCCTCGGGCCCGGCCGCGTCACCGTGTACGCGCTCGAGAAGCGCAGCGTCGTCGACCTCGCGGTGCTCGAGTACGTCTGCCGCGAGCGCGGCCTGCCCGATCCGCGCGCACCCGTCGGCGCAACGAGTGTATTGCAGAATTCCCTGGTGTTCCTCGAGCGTCGCACCGGGTTCTTCGGCCAGCGCATCGACCGCCGCATGCCTGAAGCCCTGCGCGCGCTCACGGTCGCGGCCGGCAGCGACAGCCTCTTCGATCCGGAGATCATCCCCGTCAGTTTTTTCTGGGGCCGCGCGCCTGACCGCGAGCGCTCGTGGTTCCGGCTGCTGGTGGCCGAGGACTGGGACATCGGCGGCCGCTTCCGCAAGCTGCTCTCGCTGCTGCTGAACGGCCGCAACCTGCTGGTGCTGTTCGGCGAAGCGCTGCCGTTGCAACCGACGTTGTCGGAGACGCGGGGCATGCCGCGGGGACCGCGCCGGCTGTGGCGACAGCTGCGCATGCAGTTCCGCAACCAGCGCGCGGCGACCATCGGGCCGGACCTTTCCCATCGCCGCACGATCGTGGCCGAAGTGTTGCGCACGCAGGCCGTGCGCGCTGCCGTGCGCCAGGACATCCGCGACAAGAAACTCTCCCGTCGCGACGCGTTGAAGGTGGCGCGCGGTTATGTTTACGAAATCGCTGCGAACTACTCGCATGCGTTCGTCGTGTTCATGTCGGGAGCCCTGGGCCGGCTCTGGAACCGCCTCTACGACGGCGTCGAACTCGCGAATTTCTCGAGCCTGCAATCGGTCGACGAGGGCAGCGAGATCATCTACGTGCCCTGCCACCGCAGCCACATGGACTATCTGCTGCTGTCGTACGTCGTGTACCACAAGGGCTACGCCGTGCCGCACATCGCCGCCGGCATCAACCTCAACATGCCGGTGATCGGCTCGTTCCTGCGGCGTGGCGGGGCGTTCTTCCTGCGCCGCAGTTTCGGCGGCAATGCGACGTACTCCGCGGTGTTCTCGCGTTACCTCGGCACCATGATGGCTCGCGGCCACTCCATCGAATACTTCATCGAGGGTGGTCGCAGCCGCACCGGCCGGCTGCTGCAGCCCAAGACCGGCATGCTGGCGATGACGGTGCGCGCCTACGTGCGCAATCCTGCGCGGCCGGTCGTCTTCGTGCCGATCTACATCGGTTACGAGCGGCTCGTCGAAGGGCGCACCTACATCGGCGAGCTCTCGGGACGGCCGAAGGAAAAGGAATCGATCCTGGGCATGCTGCGGACGCTGCCCGAGTTGCGCAGCCGCTTCGGCAAGGTGTACGTGAGCTTTGGCGAGCCGCTGCCGCTCGACGACCTGCTGACGCACCACGTGCCAGGCTGGGACCGGCAGCAGACGGTGACGGACGAGAAGCCGGCATGGCTGTCGCCGTTGTGCACCGACCTCGCGCACAGGATCATGGCGCGCATCAACGCGGCGGCTTGCGTCACGCCGGTGAACCTCCTGGGCACGGTGCTGCTCGCGACGCCGCGGCAGCGGATGGGGGAGGGCGACCTGGTGCGGCAGCTCGAACTCTATGCATCGCTGATGCGGCAGGCGCCGTACTCCCCGCAGGTCTGGGTCACGCCGCTCGACGGCCAGTCGATGATCCGTCACGGCGATTCCCTGCGCATGCTCTACCGCCAGCCGCACCCGCTCGGCGACGTCATCGGCATGACCGAGTCGAACGCGGTGCTCGCGAGCTACTACCGCAACAACGTCCTGCACCTGCTGCTGATGCCGTCGCTGCTCGCGTGCGCGTTCCTGAACAACGCGTCGGTCACGCGCGCCGACCTGCTGCGCCTCGCGGGGCGCGTCTATCCCTACGTCGCCGATGAATACTTCCTGCGCTGGCGGGACAGCGAGCTGCCGGCAGTGGTGGACGAACTGCTCGAGGACCTGCTCAACCATGGCTTGCTGACGGCGTCGGCAGACCGCAGCGAATGGCACCGGCCGCCGGCCGAGTCGAGCGAGGCCGTGCAACTCTCGGTGCTGGCACGGCTCAGCGTGCCGATCCTCGAGCGCTACTACCTGGCGATTTCGCTGCTGCTGCGTGCCGGCAGCGGCAAGCTGACCCAGGAAGCGCTCGAGCTGCAGTGCCAGCTGACCGCGCAGCGCATGGCGATGCTGTACGAGCTCAATTCACCGGAGTTCTTCGACCGCGCGCTGTTCGGCAACTTCGTCGTGCGTTTGCGCGAGCGCGGCGTCGTCGACGAGGGCGGGGACGGCAAGCTGGTCTTCAACCCGGCCGTGCTCGAGGCCGTCGCGGCGGACGCGCAGCTCGTGCTGCACGAGCAGATCCGCAACAGCATCCTGCAGGTCGTTCACCGCTGAGCGCGGGGCTCGTTCAGGCACCTGTCGGTCCTTCACTCGTCCCGCGGGGCTCGTTCAGGCACCTGTCGGTCCTTCACTCGTCCCGCGGGGCTCGTTCAGGTACCTGTCGGTCCTTCACTCGTCATACGACTTGCGTCGCAGCACCTTGACCTTGCCGCGCTGCGTCTTGCCCTCGAGCCGCTTCACCTTCGACGCGCGCGTCGGCTTCGTCTTGCGGCGCGGTTTCGGTTCGACCAGCGCTGCCGCGACCATCGACCGCAGGCGTTCGAGCGCGTCGGCGCGATTCTGCTCGAGCGAACGCAGGCGCTGCGCATCGATGACGATCAGGCCCGCTTCCGTCATGCGGCGTCCGGCGAGCCGCTGCAGGCGCGCGCGGGCACTCGGCCACAAGTCGTCCCAGCGCGCGGAATCGAAACGCAGCTCGACGGCGTTGGATACCTTGTTGACGTTCTGGCCGCCCGGCCCGGAGGCACGCACGGCGCGGAACTCGAGCAGGTCGTCGGGGATGGCGAACGAGCCCTGGATTGCGACGGGCACCGCGCGGACTCAGTCGTGCGTCGCGACCGGAGGGGCGGGCGCCATCTCCACGCGGATCTCGCGCTGGGCCACGGGTATGGTCACGCCGCGCTCTTTGAACAGCTTCCAGATGCGGCGATTGACGTCGGATCGCACGTTGTTGACGCCTTCCTGCGGGTCCGGAATCCAGAACCGCAGTTCGAGCTCGATGCCGTGGTCGCCGAAGCCCATCAGGCGCGCGACCGGCGCTGGATCGCGGATGATGCGGGGATGGCCCTCGGTGGACTGCAGCAGCAGCTGCATCGCGAGTTCCGGGTCGTCCTTGTAGCTGACGCGGATCGGCAGCTTCAGCCGCACCTTCGGGTCGGTGTAGCTCCAGTTGATCACGGGGTTCGTGATCAGGTTCTGGTTCGGGACCAGCGTCTCGACGCCGTCGCGGTCGCGCACGACGACGTAGCGCCCGCGCAGTTCCTCGACCCAGCCGAAGCCTTCCGTCGCCGTGCCCGTGGTGCCGGTGAAGCTGATGACGTCGCCCGGCTTGATCGAGCGGTCCATCAGCAGCACGAAGCCGCTGACGAAGTTGGCCGCGATGCTCTGCAGGCCGAAACCGAGGCCGATGCCGATCGCGCCGGTGAGCACGTTGAGCGTCGTGAGGTCGAGGCCGGCCGCGTTGAGGCCCACCAGCACCGACAGGCCGACCAGGAACGCCTGGGTGAATTTCGCGATGCCGATGCGCATCGTCGGCGCGAGCGCGTCGAGCCTGAGCACGTGGCGCTCCAGCCAGCGTGAGGCCCACAGCGCGATCAGCACGAACACGCTGACGGTCACCAGCAGCTTCATCACCGACCAGACGGAAATGCGCGTATTGCCGGCCTGCATGCCGATGCTGTCGAGGACGTGGATGACCTCGTCGCCCCAGCCGAGCAGGTGCAGCGAGAGGAAGAGCCAGATCACGCCCGTGATCGCCGCCCCCCAGCCTTTGAGCCGCGCGCGCGTGCCGAGCGACACCCGCAGGATGTAGATCACGACCCGGATCAGCAGCAGCAGGCCGATGAGCTGCACCGCGACGTCGACCATGTCCGCGCTCAGCCTGACTGCGTGCAGGAAGCCGTCGATTGCGGCCAGGATGCCCAGCGTGAGCGCCGGTGGGGCGCCGATGTAGAGCAGCTCCCGCAGGCGGTCGTGCAGGTTCTCGGGCTCCGGCGCCACTGCGATGTGCGAGCGTGCGAAACGCGCTGCCCACCAGCCGAGCAGCAGGGCGGCCGCGATCAGCGCCACCTGCAGGAAGTTGTCGGGTTCCTGCAGGGTCGAGAGGGCGTCGCCGATCGCCTGCAGCTGGGTCCTCATCCCGTCACGCGTTCAGGTCGGGGATCAGCTGGCTCTCGAGGCGTGCGATCTGGTCCTTGAGCAGCAGCTTGCGTTTCTTCAGGCGCCGCAGCTGGACCTGGTCGACGTAGAGATCGAGCTGCAGGCGGTGGATCACGTCGTCGAGGTCCCGATGCTCGATGCGCAGGCCGCGCAAGCGCTGCAGGTGCTGGAACGTCTCGGTGTCGACGTTGTCCTTCTGTTCGGCCATCGCGGACGGTATTCGCAGGATCCGGTACGGGACCGATACTTTAGCCCCCGGCCATGCAAAAAGGGAGCTACTGGAGGCCGATGCTCTCCACGCGCCGCCCCTGGACCACGACGAATCCCTGCCGCCGGGACTCGCCGTCGGGCGAATAGTCGAACACGTAGGTGCGCTCGAAGGCCGGGCGTCCTGCGTCACCCCGCACGACCCGCAGCGAGCGGAAGGCCACGGTGCCGTCGAGCAGGATCCCCCCGGTTGCGACGCAGGTCTCCCGCGCTGCGTCGTTGGCGCGCTCGCGGGCACCGAGCGCGTCATGCCAGAACACGGCGAACGCCGTGCAGGCCATCAGCAGGAACAGCAGGCTCCAGGTCAGCTCCACGCGGGGTGCGTCAGAACAGCCCGGGCCAGTTGCGGGAGGCATCGCCGAACGCGAGGAAATGCGGGTTCAGCAGCGTGTCGCGCTCGTTGTAGCGCAGCGGCCGTCCGTCCAGGGTCGTCACTGCGCCACCCGCAGCTTCGACCACTGCCTGCGCTGCGGCCGTGTCCCATTCGGAGGTCGGGCCCAGACGCGGATAGAAGTCCGCCGTGCCCTCGGCCACCAGGCAGAACTTGAGCGAACTGCCCATCGGCCGCATCTCGTGCGCCCCGATCCGGGCCAGCACGCCTTCGAGCGAGTCGCCCCGGTGCGAGCGGCTGCCGACGATCACGAGCGGGCTCGCTGCCGGCCGCCGCACGTGAATCGGCCGTTCGGTGCCGTCCGCCTGCGCGACGAACGCCCCGAGGCCTGCGCCGCCGTAGTAGACGAGACCCAGCACCGGTGCCCCGACCACCCCGAGCACCGGCCGGTGCTCGCGGACCAGCGCGACGTTGACCGTGAACTCGCCGTTGCGGCTGATGAATTCCCGGGTGCCGTCGAGCGGGTCGACCAGCCAGAATTCGCGCCATTGCCGCCGGATCCGGTACGCGTGCTCGTCGGCCGATTCCTCGGAAAGCACCGGGATTTCCGGTGTCAGCTCGCGCAGTCCCGCGCTCAGGATGTCGTGCGCCGCCCGGTCCGCGCGGGTGATCGGCGAATCGTCGGACTTGTATTCAACTTCGTGGCCCGTCGCATACACCTCGAGGATGGCGGTGCCAGCGGCATCGACCAGCCTGCGGACTTCGGGCAGCAGCGACGCGAGGTCGCGGGTCACGGCGGCGTTCAAGCGCTTCTCCCGGCAGAGGACCGCCGTATCATACCGGCCCTGTCCCCCTGCCAGCGTTGCCGCAAGCGCCCGCGCCGATGCCCGATTTCCCGCTCCCCGACTGGTCCCGTGTCGACGTCGTGTGCCTGGACATGGACGGCACGGTCCTCGACCTGCACTTCGACAACCTGTTCTGGCTGGAAGTGCTGCCACGACGCTGGGGCGAAGCGCGGGGGCTCGACTGCGCCGCGGCCATGGCGCAGCTGAAGCCGCGGTTCGACGCCAAACGGGGCACGCTCGACTGGTACTGCGTCGACCACTGGAGCGAAGAACTCGGGCTCGACATTCCCGCGCTCAAGCACGCAATGCGCGAGGAAATCCGTTATCTCGACGGCGCGGCCGAGTTCCTCGACCTGCTGCGGGGCCTCGGCAAGCGCGTGCTGCTGACGACCAACGCCCACCCGATCAGCCTGCGGGTCAAGGACGCGCAGACCCAGCTGTCGCGTCACTTCGACGAACTGGTGTCGTCGCACGAGTTCGGCGTGCCGAAGGAGCATCCGGAATTCTGG
>Ga0315283_10005753_pt1 | contig 10975 bp, 6 predicted proteins | sample YL17G09_0_MG_FD_204541 | JGI IMG/M metagenome (GOLD analysis project Ga0315283, IMG submission 204541) | Sediment microbial communities from Yellowstone Lake, YNP, Wyoming, USA - YL17G09_0 | ecosystem: Environmental > Aquatic > Freshwater > Lake > Sediment | place: USA: Wyoming | collected...
GATCCTGCGGACATCACGGTGCTCCCGCACGGGATCCCGGACCTGCCGTTCCTCGACGCCGAGACCGTCAAGCCCGCCGTGGGCATGGGCGGCCGGGACGTCCTGCTGAGCTTCGGCCTGCTGGGGCCGGGCAAGGGGATCGACCTCGCCCTCGAGGCGCTCCCCGCGATCATCGCCGCGCGGCCCACGACCATGTACATCGTGCTGGGGATCACCAACCCCAACCTGCCGCCCGAGGCCGCCGACGCCTACCGGGCCGCGCTGGCCGCGCAGGCGGACAAGCTGGGGATCGGCTCTCACGTCCAGTTCATCGACCGCTTCGTCGGGCGGGTGGAGCTGACCCGCTGGCTGGAGGCGGCGGACGTCATCCTGGCGCCGTACACGGACCCGGGCAAGAGCTCGTCGGGTACGCTGCCCTACGCCCTGGGCGCCGGGCGGCCCGTGGTGGCCACCGACTTCTCGCACGCCCGGGAGCTGCTCGCGGACGGTCGCGGCGTCCTGGTGCCGCACGGCGATCCGGCGGCGCTCGCGTCCGCGATCGTGGGACTGCTCCAGGACACCGAGGGCCGCCTGGCGATGGGCCGCCTGGCTCACGAGCACAGCCGCTCGATGACCTGGTGGCAGATCGGAGCCAGGCACCGCGAGCTGCTGCTGCGCATCGCCTCGGCACCGGTGCCGAAGCGTGACACGCGCCGGCCGCCCGGCCGCCTCGCCTAGCTCCCGTTTCGGCGGCGACCGGTCGCGGACGCCGTTCCGGCTCTAGACTTCTGGGCGATGCCGACCTACCGCGCCCCCCGGGGCACCCGTGATCTCCTGCCCGATGACCGTGCCGTCTTCGACCGCCTGGTGCGGACGGCCGTGGACCTGACAGCCCGCTACGGCTACCGATCCATCGAGACCCCGCTGTTCGAGCAGGCCGCCGTCTTCGAACGGGGGATCGGCGAGGTCACCGATGTCGTGGAGAAGGAGCTGTTCCGGCTCGCCCCGCGGACCGGGGAGTCCGAGGCCTGGGCGTTGCGCCCCGAGTCCACCGCCGGCATCGTCCGGGCCTACATCCAACACGGGATGCAGACGTGGCCGCAGCCGGTCAAGCTGACCATGACCGGTCCGATGTTCCGCTACGACCGCCCGCAGGCCGGCCGCTACCGCCAGTTCTGGCAGTTCGACGTCGAGGCCATCGGGGACGCGGGTCCTGCCGTCGACGCCGAGATCATCGAGCTGGGGCACCGCTTCTACGCGGAGGCCGGCGTCGCGGGCGTGGAGGTGCTGGTCAACTCCATCGGGGACCCGGTGTGCCGACCTGGCTACATCGCGGGGCTGACGGACCACTACCGCGGCCACGCCGCCGACCTGCCACCGACGGAGCTCGCCCGGCTGGAGCGCAACGCGCTGCGGCTGCTGGACTCCAAGGACCCTGCGATGGCGGAGCTGAACGCCCGGGCGCCGCGCAGCACCGACCACCTGTGCGAGGCCTGCGCGGCGCACTTCGAGTCCGTCAAGGCGCACCTCGATGCGCTGGGCGTCCCGTACCGGGTCGAGCCGAGCCTGGTTCGTGGGCTGGACTACTACACCCGCACCGCCTTCGAGTTCTACGTGGCCGGGCGCGAGGGCCAGCAGCAGGCCCTGGGTGGCGGCGGCCGGTACGACGGCCTCGTGGCGCTGCTGGGCGGCAAGCCGACGCCGGGCATCGGGTTCGGGCTCGGGCTCGATCGCGTGGCGCTGGTCCTGGCGGAGCAGGGGGGTGCGGCCGTGCATGCCGAGCCCGGGCCACTGGCGGTGGTGGTGGGCGCGGACCCGGACGACACGGTCTCGCGCCTCCGCGTGGCCACGGAGCTGCGCTCGGCGCGGCTGCGGGTCCGGGCGGACCTCGCGAGGCGCAAGCTGGGACGGCAGCTGGAGGCCGCCGGCCGGGACGGCGCCCACTTCGCGGTCATCCTCGGGGACGAGCTCGAAGCTGGCCAGGTCGGTCTGCGAGACCTGCTGGCGGGGACCCAACGGCTCGTCCCGATCGGCGACCTGGCACGGGAGCTCGCCCGCGCCGAGGCCGGCCACAAGCACGGCTGAACCCGGCGGGGCAGGCGCGCGATGCGGCTCCTCGCCCGACTTCGACGGTGGTCACGCGACCTCCGTGCGTTCTGGGCCGCCAACCTGCACGTCGCGGGCGCGTGGCGCCAGGACCGCAACCGCCTGGTCCGCTACGTCCTCCTGACCTGGATCGTCGACGCGCTGGCGCTCGCCGCCGCCGCCTGGGTCCTGGGCCCCGTCAGCTTCCACGACCCGTGGAGCCTGGTCGCCACGGTGATCCTCATCTCGGCCGCCAACGCGCTCGTCCGGCCGATCGTCGTCCGGTTCCTGATCCGGTTCGCGGTCCTCACCTTCGGGCTCGTCTCGCTGCTCATCAACGGGCTGATGATCGCGCTCGTCGCGCAGCTGCTGCCCGGGTTCGAGGTGGGGTCGTACCTGGTCGCGTTCGGCCTGTCGCTGTATCTCGCCGTGGTCAACCTCGTGCTGGGCGCGGTCCTGGACCTCGACTGGGCGGATTCCTGGTACCGCCAGGTCACCCTGGAGCTGATGAGCCGGAACCGCGACCGGCCTCGGGATCCTCGCCCCGGCGTCGTCATCGTCCAGGTGGACGGGCTGGCGGAGCCGCTCCTGCGGTTCGCGATCCGGACCGGCAACGCGCCGTACCTCGCCCGCTGCGTGCGGGACGGGAGCCACCGGATCGCACGCTGGGACGTGATGCTGCCGTCGCAGACGAGCGCCAGCCAGGCGGGGATCCTCCACGGCGCGAACGACGACATCCCGGCCTTCCGCTGGTACGAGAAGGCGACCGGACGCCTGCTCGTGTCGAACCGGCCGGCCGACGCGGCCGAGATCGAGCGACGCGTGTCGTCCGGCGCCGGGCTCCTGGCGCACGGTGGATCCAGCGTCACCAACCTGCTGTCGGGGGACGCGGTCCGGAGCGTGCTGACCAACTCCACGCTGCAGGGCCGGCGCGGCGTCCGGAGCCAGGACTTCTTCGGCTTCTTCGCGGACCCGGGGACGGTCTTCCGGACGCTGGTCCTGGGCGTGGCGGAGGTGGTCCGGGAGCTCATGGAGGCACGCCGCCAGCGACTGCGGGGCATCGAGCCGCGGATCGCCCGGGCGTGGCCGTTCCCGTTCCTGCGTGCCGCCGCCTGCGTCCTCCTGCGCGACCTCTCGATCGGCATGGTGCTGGAGGACATGCACCGGGGCGTGCCGGTGATCTACGTGGACCTGGTCAACTACGACGAGGTTGCCCACCACGCGGGCCCGGAGCGGCCGGAGGCGCTGGACGCGGTGGCGGAGGCGGACCGCCAGGTCGGGATCCTGGCGCGGGCGGCCGCCCACACGCCGAGGCCGTACCACCTGGTGGTGCTGTCGGATCACGGCCAGAGCCAGGGCGCGACGTTCCGGCAGCGGTACGGACGGACGCTGGACGACCTCGTGCGGGACCTGATGGCGGGCGAGCCCGCGATGCTGGCGGCAACGTCGGACGTGGAGGGCTGGGGGTACGTCAACACCGTCCTCACCCAGCTGGCTGACGGGGAGGGGCGCGGCGCTGACCTCGCGAGGCGGCGCCTGCGCACCCGCGGCGAGGACGCGCCGGACGCGGTCGATGGGGTCGAGCCCGCGCCCGGCCAGGACGACGTGGCGCCGGGGCAGAAGGCAGGGCGCTCGATCGGAGCGCGGGACGTGGTCGTGGCGGCCTCCGGGAACCTCGCCAACGTCTACTTCACCACCTCACCCGAACGCCTGACCTGGGAGGTGCTGGAGACCGAGCAGCCGGGCCTGGTGGAGGTGCTCGCGTCGCACCCGGGTGTCGGGATGGTCCTCGTCCGCTCGGAACGGTTCGGGCCGGTGGTGCTGGGTGGGGGCGGGCTGCGGCACCTGGACTCCGGGCGCGTCGATGGCCTGGACCCGCTGGCGCCGTTCGGAGCGCTGGCGGAGGCGTCCCTGCGCCGCATCGATGGCTTTGGGAACGTGGGCGACCTGGTCGTGATCTCGATGCTGGACCCGGAGACGGACGAGGTGGCGGCGTTCGAGGAGCTGGTGGGCTCGCACGGTGGCCTGGGCGGCGCCCAGACCGAGGCGTTCCTGCTCTATCCCGCGTCGTTCGCCGAGCCGGCGGAGCCGATCGTGGGAGCGCCGGCCGTGCACCGGGTGCTGGTCGGATGGCTGGAGGCGCTTGGGCTGCGCGGGCCGATGTCCTGAGCCAGTGGGCCGGGGCCTGGGCCCGCGGCGGTGTGGATCGGGCTAGCGGTGGGCTAGCGAGCCCTCGCAGTCGCTGCATTCCTGGCCCCCGCACATCGACGGCGCGAACGGTGTCCGCGCCGCACCGCGGTGGTGCGCAGGGGGTCCGTGTCGATGTCGGCAGTCGCTCCACGCGTACCGGGGTACCGAAGCACACATACCGGGGTGCTGAAGCATGGCCGCGCGGCCCGCCCGGCGCGACTGACGCCGACCTTCGCCTGGGCGCAGAAATGGAGCGACTGCGCGGCCGTCGCAGGGACCCGGGCATCGGCGCTCGTGGCGGCGGGAGCTCGCGGGTTCCCCGCGGGTCGGTACCGTCTCCTGGACCCGGAGGCCCGGGTCCGCCGCCGCGCCGGGCAGGTGGCATACGATAGGGGGCCGAAACAGCCGCAGCCCGGAGACCCAGATTCCCGTGCCCGCCGATCGCGCCTCGCTCGCCACCCCGTATCGCACCCATACCTGTGGGGCGCTGCGTATCGACGACGCCGGCGCGAACGCGAAGCTCGCCGGCTGGGTGCACCGCCGCCGCGACTACGGGAAGTTGATCTTCATCGACCTCCGGGACCGCCACGGCATCACCCAGGTGGTGATCGACGCCGCGGACGCCCCCAGGGCGCACGAGATCGCCAACCGCGCCCGATCCGAGTTCGTCATCGTCGTCGAGGGCGTGGTCGAGCGGCGCCAGCCGGGCCAGGAGAACGCGAGTCTCGAGACGGGCGCCGTCGAGCTCCAGGCCCGCACGGTCACGATTCTCAACGAGGCGAAGACCCCGCCGTTCTACGTGAACGACCCGGACGCGCCCATCGACGAGAGCCTGCGCCTCAAGTACCGCTACCTGGACATCCGGCGCGAGGCGATGCAGCGCCGCCTGCTCCTCCGCAGCCGCCTGGTCCAGGCGATCCGGGAGGTCCACCACGACAACGGGTTCGTGGAGGTGGAGACCCCCAACCTGATCAAGAGCACGCCGGAGGGCGCGCGCGACTTCATCGTCCCCTCGCGGCTCCAGCCGGGCACCGTGTACGCCCTGCCGCAGAGCCCCCAGCAGCTCAAGCAGCTGCTCATGGTGGCGGGCATCGACCGCTACTTCCAGATCGCCCGCTGCTTCCGGGACGAGGACCTTCGCGGCGACCGCCAGCCCGAGTTCACCCAGCTCGACCTCGAGATGAGCTTCGTGGACGAGGCCAGCGTCATGGCCTTCATCGAGAAGATGGTCATCGAGGTCACCAGGGCCACCGCCCCGGACCGTCCGATCCGCCAGGTCCCGTTCCCGGTCTTCACCTACGACGACGCCATCGAGCGCTACGGCTCCGACAAGCCGGACCTGCGGTTCGCGATGGAGCTGTTCGACCTGGCGCCCGCCCTGCTCGCGGCCGATGGAACGCCCGCCTCCGGCTTCCGCGTGTTCGACGAGACGCTGGCCGCCGGCAACCGCGTGAAGGGCGTCACGGCCCCGGGACTGGGCGGCGCGACCCGGCGCGAGATCGACGACCTCACCGAGCTTGCGAAGCGCTTCGGCGCCCGCGGCCTCGTCCACCTCTCCGTCGGGGCGGGTGGCGAGCTCCACGGCCCGATCGCCAAGTTCCTCTCGGCCGAGACGCAGGCCGCGGTCCGCGAGCGGGCCGGCGCCGGTGAGGGCGACCTGATCCTCGTCATCGCGGACGGTTCGGCCACCACCAACGACGTCCTGGGCCGGCTCCGCGTGGAGCTGGGTGGCCGCCTGGGCCTCGCGGACCCGGAGGAGCTGGCGTACTGCTGGGTGCACCGCTTCCCGATGTACCAGTGGGACGAGCCGTTCAACCGCTGGGATGCGACCCACAACCCGTTCAGTGGCGTCGTTCCCGAGGACGAGGTCCTGCTCACGACCACCTCGGGCGACCTGGACGTCCGCGACCCCGGCGACCCGGCCGGCCGGGCGCGTGCGATGCAGTACGACGTGGCGCTCAACGGCTGGGAGCTGGGTGGCGGCTCCGTCCGGATCTGGAAGCCGGACCTCCTCGCGCGGAGCTTCAACCTGCAGGGCTACACCCTCGCGCAGATGCGGGAGCGGTTCGGCGCGATCCTCGAGGCGTTCGAGTACGGCGCGCCGCCCCACGGCGGCATCGCCCTGGGCGTGGACCGCTGGGCCGCGCTCCTGTCCTACCAGACGAACATCCGCGAGGTCATGGCGTTCCCCAAGACCCAGTCCGGCTCGGACCTGATGCTCGAGGCCCCGTCGGCACCCGAGGAGGGCCAGTACTCGGAGCTCGGGCTGCGGTTCGTCGGGGTCCCGGGCAAGCCCGCCTGACCTGTCGGTCCGCCGCGTGACCGCGCTCGGGGCCGTCGCCTCCCGTCCGCGGACGGCGGCTGTCGTCGGGGCGCTGGCGATCTCGTTCTCGGCGATCTTCTACCTGTGGTCGGGCGTGTCGCCGGCCACGGGCGTCTTCTTCCGCTGCCTGTTCGGGCTGCCGATCCTGCTGCTGGTCGCCCGCTCCGAGTGGCGGACGCTGGGTCCGATGTCACGCCGCACGATCGGGCTGAGCACGCTGGCCGGTGTCATCTTCGCGGTGGACCTGATCACGTTCCACTACGCCGTGAACTGGATCGGGGCGGGCCTCGGGACCGTGATGGGCAACCTGCAGGTGCTGATCGTGGGCCTGGCGGCCTGGGCGCTGTTCGGTGAGCGGCTGCGGCGGGAGGTGGTCATTGCCCTGCCGATCATGCTGGCCGGGGTGGTGCTCATCTCGGGCCTGGTGGGTTCGGGGGCGTACGGGTCGAACCCGCAGCTCGGGGTGCTCGTCGGCCTCGTGACGGCCGCGTCGTACTCCGGGTACCTGCTGGTGATCCGCCGCGCCAGTCCGGACCACCGGCCCGCGGGGCCCGTTGCGATTGCCACCGCGGTCACTGCGCTCCTCGCCGGGCTGTTCGGGGCAGCCGTGGGCGACCTGGACCTCGCACCCGGCCTGCCCGCACTCGCCTACCTGCTGGCGCTCGGGATCCTGTCGCAGTCGGTCGGGTACCTGTTCATCCAGGTGTCCCTGCCGAGGCTGCCCGCGGTGATCACGTCCGTCCTGCTGCTCGTGCAGCCCGTGGCGACCATGGCCCTCGGTGCGATCCTGCTGGCCGAGCTGCCGTCGCCCTGGCAGCTGGCGGGGGTGGCACTGGTGCTCAGCGGGATGGCCCTCGCGACCGGGGCGCCGGCCCGCATCCACGCTGCGCTGGCGACCCGCGGATCCGCCGCGTAGCCCGTCAGGGCGCCGGCGGCGCGATCGTCTCGAGCATCGCGACCGTCGCCTCGGCCACCTGCCGCTGCTGCTCGGCCCGCTCGATCGTCGCCTGCCCGTCGTTCGGCTGGCCCGTGTACCAGCCCATCTGCTCGTGGTTGCCGCCTTCGATGGGGACGAATACGGTGTCGGGCGGGAGCTTTGCCTGGGCCTCCGGGCCCGACATCCGTGCCGAGCCGGGGTCATTCGTCCCGAAGATCGAGACCACGCTCAGGTCCAGCGTGGAGAGGTCGATCGCGGGATACGAGGCCCAGAACGCCATCCCGTCGATCGCGTCCGGGTGGTCCGCGATGTACTGGGCCGCCATGGACCCGCCCAGCGAGTGGCCGGCCATCGCCCAGGTGGTGACCTCCGGGTGGGCGTCGATCACGCCGTCCGCCGCCCCGATCCCGAACACGGCCAGGTTGAACGGCATCGGCGTGATGACGACGAGATACCCCTTGGCGGCGATCGACCGTGCCAGCGGTCCGTACCCGGCCGCCGGGACCTTCCCGCCCGGGTAGACGATCAGGCCGGTGTCGTAGTCGCCGTCCGCCGGAGACCACTCGAGCCGCCCGTCAACCTCGGAGAACGTGACCTCCGGCGTGGACGCGAGCGAGGCGGCGGCCTCGGGGAGCAGGGGTTGGGGCTGGGTGTACCAGAGCCAGCCGGCGGCCATGACCGCGACGAGAACGAGGAGGACGAGGCCGACGGTTCGCCGGCGCGGGCGGTGGAGGCGGGCCATGGGATGCTCCGTTCAGGGGGCTGGAACGACCGGAGACAGGCGTGCGGGCCCGGGGACCGGGGCGTCGTCCGGGTCGTCGGCGGCGGCCGCGCCCCATTCGGGCGCCTGGGCGTCGGCGGGCTCCGGCGGGCCGTCGTAGGGCGGCAGGTCCGCGCGGGGGATCGAGACGTCGTGGGTGACGCCGGGATCGCCGGTGTCGATGGAGCGGACGAGAACGCCGGCCGCCGCGAGGTCCGTGAACAGCTCGCCAGGCATCCGGTCCGGCGCCAGGGCGCGGAGGACCGCCAGGTGCGTGACCGGGAGCAGCACCGGGAAGCCGTCCTCGCCGTCGAAGGCCGGCCGCCACACGGCGTCGCGGTCCTCCCCGTGGGCGGCGATCAGGGTGGTCACGGTCTCCGCGTCCACCCAGGCCAGGCGGGCCGGCCACACGAGCGCCGCGTCGGTGTCCGACACGAGGCGGATCGCCGCGTCGATGCCGCTGGCGACCTGGCCCACCGGCCCGAGCGCCTGCGCCACCGGCTCCACCAGGGTGACTTCGGCGTTCGCGAGTGCTGCACTCACCGTGCCGTCGGGGTCGAACGAGCAGACGACGACGGGGGTGGCCCCGCCCGCCCAGGCGACGCCGGCGAGCCTGCGGACGGCGGGCGTGCCGTCGGCGTCCGCCAGCGCGGATTCGGGGAACGCGGCCAGGATGACGGCGGCGACGGTCATGCGATCTCCTCGTGCACGGCGGGAGTGTAGCCGCCATCCGGGAACCTTCCAGAGATCGGGCCCGGCACAGGGGTCGGGATGCCCGTCGTCCGGCCCGACCGGCTACGCACCACGGCCCAGGCCCGTCGGAACAGGCCTGTCCCGAGGCTCGAAGCTTCCGCATGTGCGACACTTCGACTCGCCCATGAACGACGCACCCGGCGCTGCCGCGCCCACCGCCCGCCCTGCCCTCGAGGTCCGCGAGGATCTCCGGAACGTCGCGATCGTCGCCCACGTCGATCACGGCAAGACCACGCTCGTGGACGCGCTGCTCCGCCAGACCGGGGCCTTCCGCGAGAACCAGGCCGTGGTCGATCGCGTGATGGACTCTGGAGACCTCGAGCGCGAGAAGGGCATCACCATCCTCGCCAAGCAGACCACGATCGACGTCGGCGGCGTCCGGCTGAACATCGTGGACACCCCCGGGCACGCGGACTTCGGCGGCGAGGTGGAGCGCAGCCTCCTGATGGTGGACAGCGTCCTGCTGCTGGTCGATGCGGCCGAGGGCCCGCTCCCGCAGACACGCTATGTCCTCCAGAAGGCGATGGCCCGCCGCCTGCCGGTCGTCGTCGCCCTGAACAAGATCGACCGCCAGGATGCACGCCCGGCCGAGGTGCTCGACGACGTCTACGAGCTGTTCATGGACCTCGGTGCGGACGAGCACCAGATCGAGTTCCCGGTGGTCTACACGAACGCCAAGCTCGGCACCGCGACCCGCGACCTCGCCGTCCCCGGGACCGACCTGCGCCCGTTGCTCAAGCTCCTCGTGGATGTGACGCCCGCCCCGGTGTTCGAGCCCGGCCATCCCCTCCAGCTGCTCGTCACCAACCTGTCCGCCAACGAGTACGTCGGCCGGATGGCCGTGGGCCGCATCCGCAACGGCACGATCCGGATGGGCCAGCGCATCACGGTGGTGCGCGAGGAGGCCGACGACACCGCGGGCACGATCGAGCCCGGTCGGACCGTCACCCTCACCGGCACCGTGTCGAGCCTCCAGACCGCGCACGGGATGGAGCGGATCGACATCACCGAGGCGGGCCCGGGCGAGATCGTTTCGGTCGCGGGCCTTCCCGAGGTCACGATCGGCGACACGCTCACCGAGCCCTCCGACCCGCGCCCGCTGCCGCGCCTGGACGTCGACGCACCGACCCTGAGCATGACGTTCGGCGTCAACACCTCGCCGCTCGGGGGCCGTGACGGAAGGTACGTCACGTCGCGCCAGATCAAGGCCCGCCTCGAGCGCGAGGTCCTGGGCAACGTCTCGATCGAGGTGTATCCCACCGAGTCAGGCGACACGTTCGAGGTGCGCGGGCGCGGGGAGCTCCAGCTGGCCGTCCTGATCGAGCAGATGCGCCGCGAGGGCTACGAGGTCACCGTCAGCCGCCCCGAGGTCATCCTCCGGACCATCGGCGGCGAGGTCCAGGAGCCGTACGAACGGGTCACGATCGACATCCCGCCGGACTACATCGGCGTCGTCCAGCAGGCGTTGGCAGGTCGCAAGGGCCGCCTCGAGCAGCTGACGACCGACGCCGATGGCCGCGTCCGGATGGAGTTCGTGCTGCCGGTCCGCGGGCTCATCGGCTACCGCGGGCAGCTCCTGACCGACACCCGCGGCACGGCGCTCCTGCACCAGATCGGCGAGGGCTACGGCCCGTGGGCCGGCGAGGTGACGCACCGCACCAACGGCGTCCTCGTGAGCGACCGGAGCGGCACGTCCAACGCCTACGGGCTGTTCAACCTCCAGGACCGCTCGGAGCTGCTGATCGGCGCGGGCGAGGACGTCTACGAGGGGATGATCGTCGGCGAGAACGCCAGGTCGGGCGACATGGACGTCAACGCGACGAAAGAGAAGAAGCTCACCAACATCCGGACGCACTCACACGACGAGTCGCTGCGCCTGACGCCGCCCCGGCCGCTGACGCTTGAGAGCGCGATCGAGTTCATCGGCACGGACGAGCTGGTCGAGGTG
>Ga0315283_10005757_pt1 | contig 10968 bp, 5 predicted proteins | sample YL17G09_0_MG_FD_204541 | JGI IMG/M metagenome (GOLD analysis project Ga0315283, IMG submission 204541) | Sediment microbial communities from Yellowstone Lake, YNP, Wyoming, USA - YL17G09_0 | ecosystem: Environmental > Aquatic > Freshwater > Lake > Sediment | place: USA: Wyoming | collected...
CCGGCCGAACCCGACGTTGAACGACAGCGGCATCGGCCGCCGCAGTGACATCAGGTGATACCATGGACTTGCCAAAGGATTCGCTGGAGCGCAGGATTCTGGACTTCATCCAGGTGCATTATCCGATAACCGTCACGGAGCTTGCGAAGGAGCTTCACATTCAGGAGACCAAGGCGCTCCACGCTCTCAAGAAGATGGAGCTCCACGGCGTGGTCGAGCTCGATGTCCTGCCCGACAAGACCTATGTCCGGCCGATGGTCCTAAAAGGAATTAATGACAAAACAGAAACGAAAAAAGAAATTAGAGGCGGGGTCGACGACCCCGCCTACCGCTGATTCCGCTCAGACGAAGAGCGGCGCCAGCACCAGCGTGATGGTGCTCAGCAGCTTTATCAGCACATGCAGCGACGGGCCGGCCGTGTCCTTGAACGGGTCGCCGACGGTGTCGCCCACGACCGCCGCCTTGTGGGGGTCGCTGGTCTTGCCGTAGACGATGGTGTTCTCCAGGGCCGCCTTCAGCTTCTCGTCCTTCTCATCCTTTGCCGCCGCAACGAGGCCCTTTGCCTTCTTCATGATGTCAGCGAAGATGTCCGGCGACCTCCTCTTGAGCTCGGCCAGTATCGTCGGGTCATTGACCAGCGCCTTGGCCTTTATCTTGCCGAACTCCTCGATGGACTTCTTGGCATTGTCCCACGCGCCTCCGCCGTTGTTTAGCATCAGGCCGAGGAGCAGGCCGGTTATGGTGCCGACCATAAGGGTGGCGCCGAGCGCCTCCGCCCTCAGGACCAGCCCCACTACTATCGGGACCACCACGGCGAGCACCCCCGGGATTATCATCTCCCTGAGGGCGCTCTTGGTGACTATGGACACACACTGTCCGTAGTCGGGCTTCTCCTTGTAGGTCATTATGCCCGGATGCTCCTTGAACTGTCTCCTGACCTCCGTGATGACGGCGAAGGCTGCCTTGCCCACAGCCCTTATTGCGAACGAGCTGAAGACGAACACCAGCATGCCGCCCATCATCGCGCCTATGAAGACGTCCACCTTGTCAAGCTGGACATGCGTGAGGTGGGCCGCCTCGAGATAGGCCGAGAAGAGCAGGAACGCCGCCAGTGCGGCCGAGCCCACGGCGTATCCCTTGGTCAGGGCCTTCGTGGTGTTCCCCACGGCATCCAGCCTGTCCATCTTCTGGCGGACCTTCTCCGGCTGCTGGGACATCTCGGATATTCCGCCGGCGTTGTCCGCTATCGGGCCGAATGTGTCCATCGCCAGGATGTAGGCGCACACGGACAGCATGCCCATGGTGGCTACGGCGGTTCCGTAGAATCCACCCACCAGCGCGCCTATGCCCAGGTCGGCGGCACCCAGCTCGCCGAACTTGAATGCGGTGAAGAGGCCGATGGAGACCACGAGCACGGGTATGGCGGTGCACTCCATGCCGACGGCTATGCCCTGGATGATGTTCGTGGCAGGTCCGGTCTCGGACGCCTTTGCGATCTCCTGGACGGGCCTGTACTTGACCTCGGTGTAGTACTGGGTGATGTACACGAAGCCCCACGATATCAGGATGCCGACGAGGCCGGCCCCGAAGTACCACACGGAGTTGAGCATCATCATCGTCGCGATACCGAAGCCGACCGCCGCCAATAAGGTGGTGACTATGTAGCCGCGGTTGAGGGCCTGCATCGGGTCGCCGTCCTCCTTGGTGCTGACCACGAGGACGCCCACGATGGTCGCTATCAGACCGAAGGCCCTGGCCACGAGCGGGAACATGATGCCGTTTATGCCGAGTATCGGATAGAGGGCGACACCAAGCACCATAGCGCCGATGTTCTCGGCGGCTGTGCTCTCGAACAGGTCAGCGCCTCTTCCGGCGCAATCGCCCACATTGTCACCCACGAGGTCGGCTATGACCGCCGCGTTGCGGGGGTCGTCCTCGGGGATGTCCTTCTCGACCTTGCCCACGAGGTCAGCCCCGACATCCGCAGCCTTCGTGTAAATGCCGCCGCCCAGCTGTGCGAAGAGCGCAACGAACGATGCGCCGAACCCGAAGCCCACTATCATGAGCGGGGTCATCCTCGGGTCGCCTCCCATTCCATAGCCATAGTAGATGGCCGTCACTCCGATGAGGGACATGGCGACCACCGAGAAACCTGATACCGCTCCTCCCCTGAGTGCGATCTTGAGCGCCAGGTTGAGGCTGGAGCGGGCCGCCGAAGCGGTCCTGATGTTGGCCCTTATCGAGACGAACATTCCTATGTAACCAGCGACGGATGAGCAGGCAGCGCCTATGAGGAATGCCACGGCGGTCTTGATGCCGTTCAGCCAGGTACTCGAGGCGCCGATGGCCACCAGGAATAACATGGAAACCGGTAGGGCAATCATCCAGATGGTCTTGTACTGGGTGGAAAGGAACGCCTCAGCGCCCTCTTTTATGGCGTCCGAAATGTCCGTCATCTCCTTGGGGCCGGTTTCCTGGCTCAGGACCCACTTGGCCATGATGGCGGCGAACACGATGCCCAATATTCCTGCGATGGGCACCATTATTATCAGGGGCGATTCCGCCGGTGGCGTGCCCATCTTGAAATCCTTCGTTGCAACATCGATAAACTCGCCCGACACGTTGGCATGGAGCTCGTACTCCTCTTTCGCGGGCTTCCAGGTGTATGTGAATGTTCCGACCTTCTTCCCTTCGACAGTACGGTTCTCCCATGTGGCCAGATTCTCCTGGGTTATCGCATCGTACAATGTGATGGTCACGGTCTTCGGGGAGTCTCCGTTGTTGTGGATGAGGACCACGGCAATGACCTCGTCACCCTGCACCGGTTCCTCGACGAGGGTGTCTCCGACCGACGTCTTTACCTTTAGCTTGATCTCCACGGATGAAGCGGCTTCGGTCTCACCGAGAGCACTCGTCGCCACCAGAGGCACCAGAACGAGCAATACCAGAGCCAACAATCCCAATCGATACGATTTCTTGTTAAGATTCGTTTTATTCCCCCCTTTTATTGTGGCCCGCATTGGCAGTCATGCTAATATAAATTGCCACGTATTACTCGAAATAATCGATGCTGCGCCGGTCCCGGGACCGGTCCCCGTGCCAAATCTGTCCTCTCAGGCGCCTGCCATCCTTTCCTTCAGGACAGGCAGGAGCGCCGGGTGGACCTGGTACATATCCTTCTTCCCGGGAAACTCCAGAACTGCGCCGCTCTCCAGAAGGGAGCTCAATGTCTCGTCGGACGGGGTGTTGCGGTCGCGCTGGATCTGGGTGAGCCTGTGCCATTCCTCGGCGGAGAGGAACCGCTTCATCTCCAGCCTGAAGTCCTCGAGCACCTGCTCGACAGTGCGCGCCTCGATTCTCGACTTGCCCTGCATCGAGGCCTTGATGCAGCAGCTTCCCAGGAACCGCAGCAGCTCGCCGGGGTTCCCGCCGGAGTTCTGGATGAGTTGGTCCAGCGCCGAAGAATCCACAAGCTCGCCGCCGACGCGCTTGTCCACCATGTCCCTCAGGTCCGTCGCTCCCTTCGGCAGGCCACGCACCTGCGTGGAAATGTCCACGAGCGGTTGCACGGCTATCAGGTCGAACGCCTTCCGCAGGTCGCGGAATTCGGCTGAATGTAAGAGCTGGAACGGGACCGTGCAGATGGTCTTGAAGCCCAGGTCCAGCAGGCTGGATTCGAGAAGGAACATCAATGCCTGCGTCTTTCCAAGCCTCTCCGTGCCGTCGATGACGAGGAGGACCTCCCTGTTGGTCCTGGCCTTGACATCGTTTGCCAGTTCCGTCAATTTCGACGCCAGCTCGTCCCTTCTCGATTCGAGAGCGGCGGCTATCTCGGCCCTCGCCTCCTTCTTCTTCAGCTTCTCGCTGAGCTTGGCGAAGATGTCCGTGACCCCGCTGACCCCTCCCTTCTCGTCGCCGGGCACTTTGAGTGCGTCCTTGAGCCATGCGAGGAGCGATCTCATCACCGCATCGGAGAGGTTGATCTTGTCCGCCTGGAGCTTCTTGAGCATTCCAAGGCCGATTGCGGAGAGCAGCTCAGGAATGCCGGATTTCTCGTGAATGTGGTCCATGGGTATGTAGACGGGATAGAGCGTGCCGACACAATCGCGCACGACCCTGAGGAGCTCCGTGGTCTTGCCGGCCCCTTTCTGGCCGGCGAATAGGGCCTTTACAGGCCTTTTGTCCATCGCCATCCTCTCGGCGAGTTCGAGCGACGCGCCATCCTCCCTGGCGATGTAGTACCTGGCGAAGCTCTCGTCCTTGCGCAGGTCCTCGCCGCAGGCCTGGAACGCCTCCTGTAGGCTCCTCACCGTCATCTCCACAGCTCCGTCCGTCGGAACGGCTTCGCCTGAAATAAACCTTGCGGGCACAGGCCCGCTTACGGGCTCCTGCCCTTGTGCCTGGAGCCGCCCTTTTTCCCGAGAAGCGCCTTCCTCAGCGAGGCAAGAGTGCTGATCTCGAGGTCAGGTGCCGGTTCATCAGGCCCGAGCTTTTGGCCCTTGCGGTTGATCCATATCGGCATGATTCCCAGCTCCCGCGCTCCGGGGAAATCCGTCCACGGCGTATCGCCGACATAAACGCTCTCGTTTGCCATCCTGCCCATCGCCTTGAGCGCCCACCTGAATATGCGCGGGTTGGGCTTGTAGCACCTTGCGGTCTCCGAGGTCACGATGACCTCGAAGTCCACGCCCTCCCGCTTGAGAAGCTGGAGCAGCGGGTAGTTGTCCGAGTTGGAGACCATCCCCATCGCGAACTCCTCCCTCAATCCGTCGATGGCGCCGCGCACGTCCGGGAACAATCTCGAGCGCCGGGTCATCTCGATCCACAGCTCCACCCCGCTCTCGTAATCCCCCTCGATGCCGAAATGCTCGAATGTCTCGCGCAGGCTCTTGTCGTTGAGGCTCTGGGTATTGTGGAAACCCTTGAATGTGGTGGCGGCAGCGGCCCGGGCGTTCACCCGCTCCCTCTCGTCCCAGAACCTGTGGAACTCGTCGGGGTCCGTTCCCGTTTTCTCGATTTGCAGTATCTTCTTCACGCACGCGCCGTGGATGCCGTCAAGGTCTATCAGCGTGCCGTAGGCGTCAAAAAGGACGACGGAGCGCTCCATCAGCCAGCCAGCTCCTTCTTCAGCCTCTCGATGACCTGGACGGGCGTCGGGTCCGCACCTCTGAGCATCGCCAGGTAGAACGATGCGAAGTCCCCCACCACCAGCGCTGTAAGGAGCCTTGCGAGCGCGCCCTTCCCTTTCGTGTGCACCTCGCGGACCACCTTGGCGCGGTCCCAGCCCAGTTTCCGCGTCAGGCCCATCCTCTTTGCCACCCTGGGATGCTCCAATGAATCGCGCAGCAGGACGACCGTGCATCTGGCGGCCATCGGGTCCTCCGCCCAGGCGACGAGGTCGTTGTGGTCAAGCTCGGGAAGCACATCCTCCCTCGCCAGGACCTTCGCGTTCTCGTTGAGCTGGGTCCTCCAGCGCTTGGCTACCGGGGCCAGGAAGGGCCCGCAAAATATCATGGGGAACGTATCCTTGAAATCGAATGCGAGGCTCATGGCAGGGTTCGCCGGAGGCTGCGTCCCGGGCCCGATGTCCCTCATAAGCCCCTTGAGCATCTCCACCGCCTCGTCCACCTCGCCCTTGGAGGACATCACTCCCATGTCCTGCAGGACCCCGAGCACGGGCATCAGCATGTATGCGACGGCGGCCCTCGGCTGGAGCCCCTTCGGAAGCGCTATGTGTGTCTTCTTGTCGCCCATCTCCGCCAGCTTTCCTCCCGAGGAGACCGTCACGATGGTGCAGCCGCGCTTCCTGGCCTGCTCGTATGCTGAGAGCGTTTCCTCGGTGTTCCCGGAATAGCTTACAGCGAACACGAGCGTCTTGGGCCCTATGTACGATGGGATATCATAATCGCGGTTGACGAGCACCTGGGGCCCCTTCTTCTCGAGCATCCAGGCCGATAGAAGGTCCCCGCCGATGGCGGAGCCGCCCATTCCAATGACTAGGATGTTCTCCGGCTTGGGGACCCTGAGCTGGGGCCGGGGCAGATCGTAGGCCTTCCTGACCATGTCCGGAAAAGAGAGCAGCACATCGAGCGTGTTCGATTGGTCGATCTTCTTTATCTCGTCAACGGATATCGAGTTCGCCATACTCCCACCGTCCACCCGATAGCTGGGGCTATTAAGATATTTTTCTGTCGCAAAAAAGGCTGCTATCTTATCTGCACCGTCGAGCTGCAGTAAGGGCAAGTGACGTTCATCGGAAGGGCCGTCACCTGCACGGCGAACACGCGGCTGCACACGGGGCACATGTTCTTCTGGACCCGCGGCGTCACCGGAGCGGGCTGCTGGTCCGGCGCTTGCGGCATCGGCGGCTCTCCAGCCGGCGGCTTGGCTGCCGGCCCAGTTGATACCGATTGGGACACGGGCGGCTCCGGCCCTGGTGTCTCTTCCCGGGGCACGGGTCCTCCCATGGCCTCCTCGCCCAATTCCACAGCGCTCCCGTAATCACGTGTCTGGAAAGCGACCTGGGCCCTCTCGGCCTTGTCCATGCTGTCAAGCGTGAGCGAGCCCTTGTTCTTCTTGAGCTCGTCTATGACCCTCGAAGCCCTCGAGTAGAGCTGGGCCTGGTCCCTGAGCTGTCCCTCGGCCTTCAGGGCAAGGTCCCGCGCCAGCATGTAATCGCCGGAGCCGAACACGGCGCCGGCCTGCTTCACGAGGCTCTCTCCGGGTCCCGGGTGGACACCGGAATCGCGAAGGCCATCGACGCTTTTCTGCGCCTTCGCCACTGCGCCCCATGCCGCATCCTTTGTGCTCCCCTGCGCTCCCTGTGGAGGCGCCGGTGCAACCGCTGTATTTGCCATTTCCGGCTGCTGCATCTGCGCGGCCGCCTGGCCGGAGCTCTGGGCCGTCGCCTGCGCCCTTTCCTGCTCGTCCAGGGCGCTCCCCTTCGAGGCCAGCTCCTTCTGACGGTTTTCGAGCGCTCCCTCCGCCTCCGCCAGCCTTCGCTCGCGCTCGTGCAGTTGCTCGTTGAGCCCGTTGAGATTCTCTTCCTGCTTCTTGAGTTCCTCAGTGCGTTTCTTGATATCCTCTTCCCTCTTCTTCTGGTTTGTCTCGGTGTCCTTGAGGGCGCCGGCGGTCTTGATCAATATCTCCTTGGAATTCTTCACCTTGGCCTTCTCGGCCTCCAGGGCTGCCTGGGCGTCGGCCAGGGCCTTCCGGTCCCCATCGAGCTTCGTGCCATCCGCTCCGGCCCCCTTCTTCTCCTCTTCGAAACGCTTCCGCTCCTCCTCGAGCTTGTTCTGCTGCACCTCGATGGATGCCCGCAGCTCGTTGAGAGCGGTCTGGTCAATATTGAATCCTTCCTGGGAATCGGCGAGCATCTTTTTCTCGGTGTCCAGCCCCTGCCTCATGAGGTCGAGCTCCGAGGCCGCCATCTCGAGCGCCGCCCTCCTCTCATCCATGGTCTTCCGTTCGGCCTCCATTCCGGTCCCGGCATCGGCCAGGGCCTTCTCCTGCGCTGCGAGTTTCCCGGCGAGCTCCTCCGTCTCCTTCGACATTCGGAGGGCCTGCTCGCTCGTTGCCGTCGTACCCGCATCGGGCTGAGTGGCCTGCAGTTCGGTCAATGAGGCTTTCAGCTTCTCGAGCTCCTCGTCGCGCGATGCCAGCTCGCTCCTGAACACCTCTTCGACGTCGTTCTTCTCGGCAAGGCCGCCCTCCAGCTCTGCGACCCGCTGCCGGAGCGCCTCGTCCCCGTGACCTGCCGCCGCCGGCGGCCTCGCCTCCAGCTCGGCCACGCGCTTTCTCAGGCCCTCCGCCTCCGCTGCCGCAGGCTCGAGCTCGGAAAGGCGCATCCTCAGCGCCACCGCTTCCCCCGCCGCCGCCTCAAGGTCCGCCATGCGCGCATTTAGGGCTTCCGCCTCCTCCCCTCCGGTCTTCGCCTTGGCCGTTATCGTCGCCTCGATGTCCTTGAGCTTCTTCACCTTCTCTTTCAGGGCGGCCTTATCCTTGGTGAGCTCCAGCCTGTCCTTCTCGATGGCCTCCTTGTCCTGCATTATGGATTCCTTGGCCTTAGTGATGTATTCGGTCTCGAGCTGCAATGTGCGGTTCTGCTCGTCGTCCCTCGTTTTCAATTTATCGCCGAGGGCCGCCAGCTCCATCTCCTTGAGCCTGAGAGTCGTCTCCAGCTCCTCCAGCTGCTTCGCCTCCGCGGGCGAAGGCACGGCGGGCGATAGCGTCACCTTCTCCCGCTCCTCCGCCAGCGTCTCCACCTCATGGGCGAGCTGGGCCGCCTCGAGGGCCAGCTTCTCCTCCTGGGTGCGCATCTTCACCGCTTCGTCGAGGAGCTTTGCGGCCTCGGCCTTCTGGCGCTCCTCCTCCCTTGTCATGCCTGCCTCGAGCTCCCCGAGCTTCAGGGCCCGAGCCTCAAGCTCCTTCCGGCTCTTCTCGATGTCCAGTGATTCGGCCTCGAGCCCCTGCTGGAGCGCCTCTAAATCAGATTGGAACTTCGTCGCCTCATCCGCCGCCGCCTTGAGCCCCGCGTCTCTCTGGGTCGCCTCATCCGCCATCTTCTTGAGCTCGGCCTCCTTGTTCGCGGTCGCATCGTCCCGCTCCTTGAGCTTCGTCGCGATGCCGGTGAGCTTCGCCTTGAACTCTTCCTGCTTCTTCTTCTCCGCCTCGAGCTGCCTGGCCTGTTCCACCAGAAGCTCACCCTGTTTCGTCAGCTCGGCCGTCCTGGTCTCGAGAGCCTTTCCCTCATCCCCGAGCTTCGCCATCTGGGCGCTCTCGACCTCGGCTGTCCTGGTCCGGATGGCTCCCGCCTGCGCTTCCAGCTCCGCCTTCCTCGCCTCCGAGTCTGCGGCCATCTCGGCAAGCCGCGCCTCCTGCGTCCCGAGCTCGCCCTTCCTCGCCTCGAGAGCCTTCGCCTCCTCGGCAAGCGTTGCCTGTTTCGCCTCGAGCTGCTTCCTGGCGCTTTCGAGGTCCAGCGATTCCGCCTCGAGCCCCTGCTGGAGCGCCTCGAGGTCCGCCTGGAAGCTGGCCGCCTGCTCCTCCTTGGCCTTTAGCTTCACACCGATATCGATGAGCTCCTGCTCGCGCGCCTTGACCTTCGCCTCGGCCGCATCAAATCCAACCCCGCGCGACTTCACGCGCGCGTCCGCCTCCGCCAGCTCCGCCTCGCGCTCTTTTATTCTGTCGTCAGCGTCCGCGAGCTCCTGCTCGCGAACCGTGTAACGCTCCTCGACCGCTGTTGCGCCCTCGCCACGGGCCTTTCCGTCGGCCTCGGCGCTCGCGAGCGCAGCCTCGCGGGCCTTCAGCGCCTCTTCCCTTGCGAGGACATCCTGCGCCAGCGCCTTCACGTTCTGCTCGGAACCGGCAAGTGCGTCCTCCTTCGCCTTCAGTTTTTCCTCCGTGGCGCCGAAGTCCTCCTGCGTGGCCTTGAGCTTGGAGCCTATCGCAACGAGCTCCTGCTCGCGCGTCTTGACCCTTGCCTCCGCCTCGGAAAGGCCCGCTTCCCGCCCCTTGAACGCAGCCTCAGCCTCCGCCACCTCCGCCTCCCGCATCTTCAGTTTCCCATCTGCATCAGAGAGCTCCTGCTCGCGAACCTTATAACGCTCCTCGACAGCGGTAGCGCCCTCGCCCCGGGCCCTCGCATCCGCTTCCGCGCTCGCGATGGCCGCTTCTTTCTCCGCGAGCCCCTGCTCCGTGAGCTTCAATTTCTCCGAAAGCGACGCCATCTCCAGCTCCTTCGCCTTCAGGCTCGCCTCGAAGTCGGAGAGCGCCTGCTCGTTCATGTTGAACGCGGCCTCGTGCTCCGTGGCGCTCTTCTCGAGGGCCTTCTGACGCTCCTCCAGCTCGGCCCGCATCTTCTCGACGCCCTCGTCCCGCGCCCTCGCCTCCTCATCCTTCCTGGCGAGCGTCTCCTCCCTCTCCTTGAGCTTGGTTGCGATGCCCGTGAGCTTAGCCTTAAATTCGTCCTGTTTCGCCTTCTCACCCTCGATGAGCTTCCTCGCCTCCTCGAGGGCCCCGGTCTTCGCCTCCAGCTCGGCGCTCTCCTTCTCGAGACCCTGCTGGAGCGCCTCGATATCCGACTGGAACGCCTTTTGCTCCTCCTCCTTCTTGACGAACCCCGCCTCGCGCGAATCAACCTCTCCGACCCGCAATGTCAGGGCTTCTGCCGCCTTGACAAGCTTCTCCTCGCGGGACCTGTGCTCCTCCGTCTTCGTGACATGCTCCGACTGGACCCCCTTGAGCAGTTCGGAGGCCTTCGCCAGGTCCTCCTCCCGGGTCCGGAGCGATGCCTCCTGCGCGGCGAGCGCCTCGCTCTGGGTCTGCAGCGCCTCGGAGAGCTCCGCGTCCGATGCCTTCCGTCTCTTGTCCAGCTCCTCCTCCGCCGCCTTCTTCCGGCCCTCTAGCGCCTCCTCGTCGGCCTTCTTGCGCTGCTCGAACTCCTCGGCCTTCGCCCGCAGCGCATCCTCCTGGCGCCCTAGCTCCTCCTCGTTGAGGCTGAATGCAGCGTCCTGGTCCTCGAACGTCTTGTTCAGGGACGCCTCCTTCTCCTTGAGGACGGCCTCGAGCTTCGAAACGCCGGCCTCCCGCTCCTTGATCTTCTCGACATAGGATGTGAGCTTTCCCCTCGCCTCCTCCTGCTTGGCCGCCTCCCTGGCGAGCGCATCCTTCTGCTGTACCACATCCTTCTCGAATTCCTCCTTCTGCTTCGCCCTCGCCTCCTCCAGCGCCGCCGCCCCCTTGGCCAGCTCCTCCTCCTTCTGCGCAAGCTGCTGGGCCCTCGACGAGATGTCGTTCTTCCTCGTCTCCACCTCGGACGACTCGGTGACGATGCCGTTCTGCAGGCTCTCCAGCTCCGCCTGGAACGATCCCAGCTCCTCGTCCTTCTTCGCGGCGGCCTCCTCCCGCGCCCTGATATCGCCGTCCTTCCTCTTGAGGCCGGAACCTATCTCGAGGAGCTTTCCCTCA
>Ga0315283_10005759_pt1 | contig 10966 bp, 12 predicted proteins | sample YL17G09_0_MG_FD_204541 | JGI IMG/M metagenome (GOLD analysis project Ga0315283, IMG submission 204541) | Sediment microbial communities from Yellowstone Lake, YNP, Wyoming, USA - YL17G09_0 | ecosystem: Environmental > Aquatic > Freshwater > Lake > Sediment | place: USA: Wyoming | collected...
GCCGTGCACTCTTCACTGGGATGTGCCCCATCCCGCCGGGGGCCGCGCGCGGCGTCCGCGCCGCAGCTGCTCCTCTGGTCAGTCTGAGGCAGCCGGCGGATCGCCGAGGGCAGCATCGTCTCGCAGGATGAAGCTGCTTTCGGCGGCCCACTTTACGACGACCTGGTCGCCGATCGCCGGCAGCGCACCCTGGAGGTCGTCGTTAAGCTCGTGGATGGTCACGCTCTCGCCGGTCGTAAGCCTGACGATCAGCTGCGTCATGGACCCCAGGTAGACGACGTCACTGATGGCGCCCCTCACCCGAGACAGCAGTTCGCCGTCCGCATCGCCCCAGACACGCATCTTCTCGGGCCGCACGATAATGCGCGCCGCCTTCTGACCAGCGCTCTCGAGGCCGCAGATCCGGTCGCCGCCGTCGAGGTTCATGATCGCCATGCCGTCGCGCCAGGAGTCGGGCGTGAAGGCGAGGATGTTGGAGGTCCCGATAAAGCCGGCCACGAACGCGCTGGTGGGGCTCTCGTACAACTCGCGCGGCGTGGCCACCTGCTTCACGAGGCCGTCCTTCATGACGGCGATGCGCTGGGACATCGTGAGCGCCTCTTCCTGATCGTGCGTCACGTAGACGAACGTGGTGCCGGTGGCGGCATGAAGCCTCTTGAGCTCGAGCTGCATCTCCTTGCGCAGCTTCAGATCGAGCGCCCCAAGAGGTTCGTCCAGCAGCAACGCGGCAGGCCGGTTGATCAGGGCTCGGGCGAGCGCCACGCGCTGCTGCTGCCCGCCGGACATCTGCGCCGGCCTGCGGCCGGCGAACTCCTCCATGCGCACGATCCGCAGGGCCTCGGCGACACGCTCGTCGATCTCGGCCTTGCGAGTGTGCTTGACCTTGAGCCCGAAAGCTACGTTCTCCTTGACGGTCATGTGCGGGAACAGCCCGTAGGCTTGGAAGACCATGTTCACGTTGCGCTTCGCCGGGGGGACGAAGCTGACGTCCCGGCCCTCGAGGATGATGCGCCCCGACGTGGGCTCCTCGAAGCCCGCGATCATGCGCAGGGTCGTGGTCTTTCCGCAACCACTCGGCCCGAGTATCGAGAAGAACTCGCCGCCGGGTATCTCGATGGTCACGTCGTCGACGGCCTTGAGGTCGCCGAACGTCTTCGTGACCCGATCGACGATGATCTCGCCCTTGCCTCCGACTGCGTTCACAACGTCTCCTTGCGACTCACGGCGGGACCGCGCGCGCTGCGGCTCGCCTGCGGACCTCAGTCCAGCTGGTTGAGCTTGGACAGGAAGTAGGCGATCACCGCGATGACGGCCATGGCGCCGAGTAGCAGCAGGCTCAGCGCGGCACCGCCACCCCAGTCGCCGATCGTCACCATGAGATCGGCGACCGAGTTACCCAGCATGTACGACGACGTGCCGCCGACGAGACCCGGCGTGGCGAAGTCGGTGAACAGCGGGATGTAGACGAGGATCACGGCCACGAAGATCCCCGGCGCCGCCAAGGGGATGAGGATGCGGCGCCAGCGCGTGAACCATCCCGCACCCAGGTCGGTGGCCGCCTCGAAGAGCACAGGGTTGATCGCCTTCATGGCGGCGTAGATCGGCAGGGCCGTGTAGTTCACCCAGCTCGTCGACAGAACAAGGATGACGGAGAACTTGGTGAACAGGAGCCAGTCGAGCGGCTGGTCGATCAGGCCGATCCAGACGAGGAAGTCGTTGATCACGCCCTCGCGCCCGAGCAGCATGCGCCAGGCGTAGATACGTACGATCGGGTTCAGCTCGTCGACGAGGACCAGCAGCAGCAGCATGAACAGCTCCCAGCGGCCGGCGCGAAAGGCGATGAAGTACGCCAGCGGAAGAGCGATGGCGAGCTGGATGAGCATCGCCGTCGTGGCGATGATGATCGTGTCCTTGGCCACCGCCCGGTAGATGGGGTCGGTGAACAGCATACGGAAGTTGTCGAGCGTGAAGCCGGCCTCGGCCCCGTAGATCGAGGAGTGCTGGAAGCTCATCACCACCAGGATGATGAGCGGCGTCACGAATAGCGCCACCAGCACGCCGATGGGGCCGACGAGGAACCAGACCGGACGGAGCTTGCGGGCAACGCGCTGCGCGCGCGTCGAGCTCCTCGGCACGTGCGCGGCCGTCGTGGCCATCAGCGGATCGACCCGATGAAGGTGTCGGCCTTCTCACCGGAGCTCCGCGCGCCCGACCTCCACGTGATCAGCAGATACGCGAGGTAGACCAAGAACACTTCGGCCACGGACACCAGCGAGGCGATGGCATTCACGATGGGCAGATTGGATGCGTGGCGCAGGGTGGAGTACACCCAGACGGGGAAGAGCTGGTCGAAGCCGCCCACGAAGAACGTGATCTCGAAGTTGTTGAACGACCACGAGAAGGCGAGGATCGCCGCTGCCGCGAGTGACGGGATCAGGTGCGGGAGCAGGATGTAGCGGATGACTTGCATCTGGGTCGCCCCCAGGTCGATGGCCGCCTCCTCCTGGATGCGCTCGAAGCGCAGCAGCCGGGCCGACACCAGTACCGTGACCAGCGGGAACGTGACCACGATCTGCATCAGCACCACCGTGTTCCAGGACAACGCCAGACTGATCTTGCTGAAGAAGATCAGGGCGCTGATGCCGATAACCAGCCACGGCACCACTAGCGGAGCCGCCAGCAGCATGGCCGACGGGCCGCGCAGGCGGAAGCGAAGCCGGGTGATCGCGTAGCCGGCGAGGGTGCCGAGGATCACGCTCACCGGCGCGACGATGCTGGCGACGATGAGCGAGTTGCGCAGCGCCAGCAACAGGTTGGTGTCGGCGAACGCCTCTGAGTACCACTTCGTCGTGAACCCGCTCCACGGCAGTGAGAAGACGATCGAGTCGTTGAAGGAGAACACGGCGAGCAGCACCAGCGGTCCGTAAAGGAGCATGATGAAGAGGACCGCGAACACGGGGCCGCCGTAGGTGGCGAACGCGCGGCTCAGGTGGCTGCCGATAGATCGACGGGCCACGGGGATGGCGAGCGTTCCGTGCAACGCGTCCACCACGCCCGCTAGCTCCGCTTGACCTCTTGCCAAGCGCGGATCCACTCGTCATAGCCATCGACAGGCGGGGCGGCCGGAAGGATATTCTTCCAGTCCTTGACGACCTCGACGCGCTTGCGCACGTCCGGCGGCAAGAGCTCGAGGGCGTCCTGGTTGGTGATGAAGTAGCTCCAGCGCTTGGCCTCGAACGCCTCGGCCTCGGGCGACAGGTAGAAGTTGAGCAGCGCGTAGGCGGCGTCAAGGTTCTGACACGTGGCGCTGATCCCGTACCCGCATGTCCAGACGATCGCGCCCTCGGAGGCGGAGGCGAACTCCACCGGGTCGTTCTCGCGCTGCGAGTCGAGCGCGTTGCCCGGGTAACCCAGCGCAATGGCGATCTCTCCTGTGTGGAACAGGGAGACGACCTCGGAATCGTTGCTGAAGAAGGTGCGGAACTGACCGTTCTTCTTGGCGTCGATGTACAGCTTCTTCACGGCCTCAAGCTGGTCCGCGGTGAGATGCAGCGGGTCGCTGTAGCCGAGCGCCAGGGCGCCGACCTGGATCGCGGTCACCGGGTAGTCGATCATCGCGACCTGGCCCTTGTACTTTGGGTCGAAGAGATCCTTGAACGAGGTCGGAGGGGTGTCGACCTTGGTCGTGTCGTAGAGGACTCCCGTGACACCTGCGTCCACCGGCACCATGTAATGCTTGCCGTCCGGCATGGTCACCCCAGGGAGCTTGTAGAAGATGGGGAACATCCGGTCCCAGTTCTCGATCCGTGACGTGTCGAGCGGCTGCAGCAGATGGAGCCTGACGGCCACCTCGGCATTCTCTTCCACGCAGAGGTTGATCACGTCCGCCTCAAACCCGGCACGTAGCTTGGCGACGGCCGCGTCGCCGCTGTCGTACGCGCTCGTGCGCAGCTTGACGGACGGATACTGCTTCTTGAACGGCGCGATGTACTGGGGGATGAAACCGTCCTCGTAGGCGAACAGGGTCAGCTCGCCGGTCGGTTCGCCGGTGGCGCTCGTGGACGGCGACGGGTCGGCCGCGCCGCCGCATCCGGCCGTGAGCGTGACAAGCAGTATCAAGACCGCTCCGAAGAACAGTGGCAGGCTCACGCGCCTCAGGTTCATGTCGCCCCCTACGATCGGTCCATGGCGGTCGCCGACACGCCCCGCGGGCCACGCCGGCGTGCCAATGCTACCCAGCCAAGTGTCGACAGTCAACCACTTTCTTCGTCTGCCCCATACTCAGGTGCCGTCTTCCGACTGTCGACAGTTGACTCCGCCCCGTCGCGGCGGTCACACTCTTGCGGCACGTTTCGAGACCTCGAGGGAGGGTCCACAATGGCCGACGCGCGTGAGCGCCGCTTGCTGGCCGACTATTTCCTGGACGTCTGCGTGACGGCTTGGGGCGTCGCCTCGAACTCGCCGCGGCTTCCTGCCGCGCCCGACCTGCCTTGGGCCGTCTCGTACCTGTTCCGGGTCGAGCCATCCACTCTCGTCGGTCTGGACCAGGGCCCGACGGCCGCCTACTTCCGTGAGTATGAACGCATCAACGAGCGTCTCGTCCAGACCGGCGAGGGTCTGGTCGCCCTCCTCCAGGCAGCCAGGCGGCGCGCGCTGCTGGTGGACGACGACGCCCCCGACGGGCCGGACGACCCCCCGATCTTCGCCTCGAAGACGGCGGCCACCCGCGCCGGGCTGGGCTGGATCGGCAAGACCGCACTGCTGGTCACGCCCGAGTGGGGGCCGGCCGTCCGCCTCGGGACGGTGTTCACCGATGCGGCACTCACCGCCGGTGAGCCGGTCGAAGCCGCCCGCTGCGGAAGCTGCCGAGCGTGCGTCGACGCCTGCCCCGCCGGCGCCGGAAGAGACGTGGACTGGCGCCCGGGCATGGCGCTCGGACTTCTGTTCGACGCAGCGGCCTGCGACCGCCATCAGCAGCGCTACCCCGAGTTCGACACCATCTGCGGGGCCTGCACCTGGGCCTGCCCGTACACGCGTCGTGGCCTGCGGTCCGCACGCTCCCACCCTGTCGCCGCGGCGGCGCACATCGACGAAGGAGGCACACCGTGAGATTCGCCGGTAGGGTCGCTGTGGTCACAGGCGGCAGCAGCGGTATCGGGCTCGCGACAGCGCGCCTGCTCGCCGCCGAGGGCGCCGCGGTCGTCATCTGCGGGCGCGACCCGCAGCGGCTCGAGCGCGCGCGCGCAGAGTTGGCAGTCCCGGGAGCACGGGTGCTCGCAGTGCCCTGCGACGTGAGCCGCGAGAAGGACGTCGACCGCCTCTTCGCCGAGGCGCTTCGAGCCTTCGGCGCCGTCGACGTGTGCGTGTGCAACGCCGGCATCGAGACGGACGAAGACTACGCCTTCGTCGACCTTCCAGCCGCGGTCTTTGACGAGAACGTCGCGGTCAACGTGCGCGGCGTGTTCCTCACCGCTCAGCGGGCGGCGCGGCTCATGCGCGCGGGCGGAGGCGCGATCGTGATGATCGGCTCGTCGAGCGGTATCGTGGTGGACGGCAAGGACCCGTCACCGACCTACAATGCGACCAAGGCGGCGGTCCACATGTTTGCGCGCTCGCTGGCGGTCGAGCTCGCGCCGCATGGCATCCGCGTGAACGCGGTGGCCCCCGGGTGGATAGCCACCGGCATGACGGAAGAGGACGACGCCGAGACCGTGGCCGCCGCCCTCGAGAAGATCCCGCTGCGGCGGTACGGCACACCCGAGGAGATCGCCGAGACGATCGCCTTCGTCGCCGGCGACGGCGCCTCGTACATCACCGGCGCCACCATCGTGGTGGACGGCGGAGAGACTCTCACCTAACTCAGGATCGGGTACTGAAGCGGCGCCCCGCACGCCCCGACATCGCCGATCAGCAGGTGCCACTCGCCGACGTTGGCGACCACGAGGCGGTCGAGGTCCGCGCCGGCGAAGGCGACGTTGGTCGGCGTGTTCAGGGTCATGCCCAGCGGGTCGGCGGCGACCACGTCCAGGGAGCCGGCGGGCGACAGCCTGTAGATGAGGTCGGGGCGATAGCAGGCGATGTACAGCCCCCCGGCGGCGTCGAAGGCGATGCCGTCGGGCACGGTGTTCTGCGGCAGATCGACCACCGTGTGCGGCTCGCCGGCCTCTCCCCGGACGCCGATGGGTACGCGCGAGACGCCCGGCCGGCTCGACTCGACGACGTAGAGCCACGCTCCGTCACTCGAGATGCAGCAGCCGTTGGGGTACCGCGGCAGAGCTGTCGTCCATACAGTCGTGTCACCGCCGGCGACGCGATAGATGGCGCCGTTCCGCTCGTCCCAGTCGGACGAGTCCGTCACGTAGAGCGTGCCGTCGGCGGCGAAGCAGAGGTAGTTCGGCTCGATCATCGGCCGGTCCGCGGTACCGGAGGAAACGACATCCACCTGACCGGAGCGCGGCTCGACACGGACCACCTCGCGGCGCCCCTCGTCGCAGGCGTAGACGAAACCGCTCCCGTCGACGGCGACGCCCAGGATGCCCCCGCCGGTGCCGGCCACGACCGCGACATCGCCATCGAGCGACACCGAGTAGATCTGGCCGTCCTCGCCGCCGGCGTAGATGCAGCCGCTCAGAGGGTCCCAGGCGCATGCCTCCGGGTGGTCGAGGTCCTCCGTCAACATGGTGAACGCATCGAGCATGAGTCGTGCCTCCCGTGTCGTGGCGCACGGGCGCGGCCGCGCGCCGGTGGCGTGCGGCCGCGCCCTTCGCACCCTGGCGCCGCCGGCGGCGGCGCCTCAGCCTTCGTTCTCGCCTCTGAACTTCTTCATGGCAGTCCTCACCGCGTCGGCGTCGACTGCCAACTCGACGAAGCCGATGAGGTCCTGGTACAGATCGCTGTCGACCTGGTCTCGCACGTCATCTTCGAAGATGTGAACAACGGGGAGCCCCAACTGGACTCCTGCCAATGGACCCACGAAGCTCGGGTCACCTTCCGTGACCGTCGCCGCCGCCATCTCCAGCGCCCACGGATCGGCCGCCCCGAGCACGACGATCATGTCGTCGGCTCCGTAGCGGTCGACCGCGGCCTTGATGCGGCTCTGGTTCTCCGGGTCCATCGTACCGGCAGCCGTTCAGACGAAGCACTCCGTCTCGATCATCACCACGGTCGCGCCTGCCGAGCGGACACACTCGGCGATCGCGTCTCCGGGCACGCTGTCGCGCTCTCCGAGAGCGATGATCTTCTTGCCGCGAAGCTCCACTATGCACCTCCTTCCACGAGCCTTTGGACGGCCGCCTCGATCTCGGCGGCCGTCGGCTTTCCGGTCAGGCGAGAGACCTCCTCGCCGTTGCGATACAGGATGAACGTCGGCAGCCCGAGGACCCGCTGCGAAAGACAAAGGCGGCGGTTGTCCGCGGCATTGACCTTGACCAGTCGCAAAGCGCCGCCGGACCCCGCCTCCAGCTGCTCGACGGCCGGCATGAGCTTCAGGCAGGGAGCACACTGCGGGCCCCAGAAGTCGGCCAGCACGCAGCCCTGCGCGACCAGCTCCTCATAGGTCTCAGTCGTCGCCTCGACGGACATTCACACCTCCAGGATGACGGAAACGGCGTCCCACATCTGAGTCATGCGACCCAGGAACAGGCTTCCTTTGGCGAGCAGCATGGTCGAGCGCAGGTCCCCGCTGCGCAGACGCTGCAGAGCATGGGGGATCCAGGGGACGGCCGACGCGATGTGGCCTTGGGTCGGGGCGTAGCCGGGAAGACCGTGGGCGCGGCAGAAGGCGTCCATGTCGCCACGCCCGAGCTCGCCGCGCACGACGGCAAGGGCGGCGAGCAGCCTGTAGTTGCGCTCCGGCACGTCGTAGCCGCCGGCCGGCTCCGTGATCTCCGGGTTGTGCAGCTCCGTTGAATACACGTCGATGTCGGCGACCCCGCGACCCAGCTTGTCGAGGGGCCGGCCGACGACTTCGGTGAGCAGGCTTTGTTGGGAAGAATCGCAACCGGTCCTGTGCTGGCCGACCGCGTCAAGGCGCAGGGCCGGCTCGCCGGCGGCCACCGGCCCCACCAGCACCGCCATGCCGCCCAGCACGTCCTCGATCACGGGCACTCCGTGATCCAGCGCGCCCTTGAACTTCATCCCGAGCTTCGCCAGCGAGCCGCCGGCCACCACCACCACGCGTTCGAAGACGCCGGACTGCACCAGCGCCCCGGCCATGACGAGCGCATGGACGGGGCTGGTGCAGAAGGCCTTGACGTCGCTGCCGTTGGCGTTGACCAGCCCGCACGACTCGGCGATCGCCTTGGCCATCGCCCCGCCACCGCGGTTGTAGCGGTCACCGACCGCTTCCTCGCCGGCGCCGATGGCGTACTGGATCGTCTCAGGGTCGACCCCGCGTGACTCGATCAGCACTCGCAGCGCGTGGACGCCGCTCGCTTTGCAGGCGAGGTTGTCGAGGAGCGCTCGAGCACTCAGCGCCTCGTCGAGGTCGTGCGCCCGAGAGAACGCGCCGACGATGTCGGCGCCGTCGTAGAGGGCGAGGTCGCCCTGGTCCGGATCTGGCTGCTCGCCCAGGCGCACGAGGTCGAACAGGTCGACCTCCTTCAGCAGAGTGTAGAAGCTTGGCTGGTCTAGAATCGCCCCGAACGGGCCCGCGGGCGACGCGCCCTCCGGACGACCGTCCTCGCTCCTCCACCAGGGGCGCTCCTGTTCCCAGAGGGACTCTGGCGCACGATTGCCGATGAACACCTGGTTGGGCGCGTAGTCCACCGCCTGCGCGAACGTGCGCAGTGAACCGATCACCGTGGCGAAGCTCTCCGTTTCGCGCCAAGGCTTGGACCCATAGCGCACCATGTCGGGCACGTGGTCGAGCACGAACGCCGCCTCGAGTATGCCTGCGCGGCGAGTCATACTCGACTCTCGCTCGTCTCTGTCGTCATCAGACCTCCCATACCGTAGGGGCCGACACCGGAGTAGCGAGCAGCTCGAGCGCTCGCTCCACCAGGCGCCGGCGGAAGATGAGTTCTTCGCCCGGCGGGCGCCCCGGATCGCCGGTCGGGTGAGCCACCGCGATCCCTCGTACGATGCGGTTGGCGCCGGCCATCGCGGCGATCGTCGGCAACGCGGTGACTACCACCGCCGGGATACCAGCGCGTTCGATCGCCGTCGTCAGCGTTGCCACGCAACGCGTGCCAGTCCCTCAGGTTCCGGTGAGGATGACCGCCTGCACCGCGGCATCGTGCAGCCGCTGGGCGATCTCGGCGCCGAAGCCGGCCGCGACTGCAACGGGGGTCGAGTTGCCGGTCGTGGTGTAGAGCGTCTCGTGGAGCCCGCCGATGCGCCCCTCGCTCTCCAGAGCGCGCACGGCGTCGAGCGGCACCAGCCGATTGGGGTCGGCGTTGGCGGCGCGCACGTCGTAGCCGCCGTGTGCGAATGCTGTCACGCCCTGGAGGGGGTACTCCAGCCAGGTGCGGGCGCGGTTCGACTCGAGACGGTCGGGGTTGCCGGCCGGCACCAGACCAGACTCGGTCACCAAGGCGAGTCGTACCCCCGCCGGGTCGGCGATCGGCGGCGGCGGCGGAATGCGCTCGGGAGGCGCCGCCGCCTCGCTCGTGACCGTGCCGGCGAGTTTGGCGAGCACCAGGTCGACGGCTCGCACGGCCGCCGGTCGCTCATCCAGGACGTTGTGTCGCAGCCCGCGCGGAAGGTAGCCCTCGGCGTCCGGCGCCCCGATCAGCGCGCGGGCGCCGAGCTTGCGCGCGAGGGCCGCCATCCGCGGCAGCGCGTCGCGCATGCCGGTGACCCGCTCGTCGGTCGGCACGACGTAGGCAGCTCCAGCCGCGGCCGGCACGCCCGGGCTTTCCGGGTGCATGCCGCACACGGCGGGGATCCCGCGCCGGACAGCTTCCCGCGCGAGCGTTCCGCACGCGTAGCCATAGCGGCCCGAACCGAAGCTGGGGCCGCAGACGAGGACGTCGGCAGCCTCCTCCTCGAGCCAGGCCAGCAGCTGCGGCAGAGCCTCCGTCTCGTGTTCGCCGAAGAAGTCGTCGCCGCAGACAAGGGTGACGGCGACGTCCAGTCCCAATCCGCGGCCCGGTCCCACGGCGCCCGCAATGCGCTCCGGAGCCAGGCCGGCGGCTCCCTCCGCGCCTCGCCCGGCGAAGAACTGGTTCAAGTAGTGCACGACCTTCACCAGGTCACCGCGCGCAGCCTCATGTCGCCCATCTGGGAGACTGCCCCCAGGTATTCAGCGACCGGGAGGCGGCCGGCGACCATCGCGGAGCGACCGCTGTACGTCATCTCGCCGCCGAGGACGCGTGCTGGGCGCCACTCGGGCACGAGCTCTTCCTCGTTCCCGGTGCTGACGACACAGTCGGTCTCGGGCGCCCAGTCGGTGAGGCCGGCGTCGGTCTCGGCGAACAAGACCACCGTCGCCACGCCGAGCCGCGCGCAGGCTTGCGCCGTCAGGACCGTGTCGGTGTGCGAGTTGCCGGTCTGAAACGTGGTGAGCACGGCCGCCTCCGCGCCGATGCGCTTCGCCAGCCGCGCGGCGAGGAGCGCCGAGCGCTCCTTCTCCCGGGCAGAGGGCAGATAGCCGAGCGCGAGGATCACCCCAGCGAAGCGGAGATCGCGGCCATGCCGGTCCAGCAGCTCGCGCAGGAGCACGCTCCTCTGATAGAAGGCGGTCGGGTTGCGAGACCCCGCCCAGTCGTACTGCCCTGAGGTCAGCGCGCCGTCCAGCACCTCTCGTGGGTCGATGAGCGTCGGCATGATCCCCTCGACACTCCTTCCGTAGAAGAAGGTGTCGGAGAGTGGCCCCTCGGCGGCGACTTGGAGGATCACGCAGACCGCGGGGAGCGAATCGTCGGCTGGGTGAAGGGCGAACGATTCCACCGCGACCGGCATCGCCTCCACAGTCGCCGCCGCGAGGTCGCGCGCTGCGCGCAGCGTGATGGCCCGGATCGAACGA
>Ga0315283_10005760_pt1 | contig 10965 bp, 8 predicted proteins | sample YL17G09_0_MG_FD_204541 | JGI IMG/M metagenome (GOLD analysis project Ga0315283, IMG submission 204541) | Sediment microbial communities from Yellowstone Lake, YNP, Wyoming, USA - YL17G09_0 | ecosystem: Environmental > Aquatic > Freshwater > Lake > Sediment | place: USA: Wyoming | collected...
AATAACCGGTCATCTTTCATACGGCACGATACCATTAATATATATCCTGACACTTTGTGCTGGATCAGGGATTTTACCTATTCTTTCAATGATCCTCAGGCTGACCTTTATTTCTGGCACCCTTCCTTCGATGATTATCCTGTTGTAGGCGTTTCATGGCCACAGGCCTCTGCTTTCAGCAGGTGGAGAACCGATTACATGAACACTGCTCTCAGGAAAAACGGCGTTGCCGATGTTCAGGCTTACAGGTTGCCCCTTGAAACTGAATGGGAATATGCATCAAGAGGAGGACTTGATCTGTCAATGTATCCATGGGGTGGACCTTACACCCGTAACTATCAGGGCTGCTTTCTTGCAAATTTCAAACCGTTGCGGGGTAATTATATTGACGATGGTACAGTCTATACAGCAAAAGTAGGATCGTATGAACCAAACGAATACGGATTATTTGATATGTCGGGCAACGTTGCAGAATGGACACTCTGTGCCTATCACCCCTCAGCTTATATCTTTCAGCACGACCTGAATCCAAACTATGAGTATAATGCCCGTCCACAGGATCCACCTGTTCTGAAACGCAAAGTTATAAGAGGCGGGTCATGGAAAGATATTGCCTACTTCCTTCAGACAAGTGCAAGGGATTATGAATACCAGGATTCAACAAAATCCTTCATAGGATTCCGTAACGTAAGATCTTATATCGGAGTAAATCAATAAAAAACAACCTTTTAAAACAACCAGGTATATGAACCTAGCAGAAATAGTACAATCAAGCGGATGGAAGAATTTCATGGCCAAGCTTTATGGTATTGGTGCTTCTATCGTAATTATTGGTGCTTTATTTAAAATCCAGCACTGGCAGGGCGCAGGATTAATGCTTGCTATAGGCCTTATTACAGAATCAATAATCTTTTTCTTCTCAGCCTTCGAACCTCTGCATGAAGAGGTTGACTGGACACTTGTCTATCCGGAGCTTGCAGGTATCCAGGAAGATGAACAGGGAACGGCAGGAAGCATCGGAGGCAGATATGCCGGTGGCATTTCCGGTGGCGGCGGTGGAGGAGGATCTCTCGCTCTTTCTAAATTTGATGAGATGCTGGAAAGAGCTGACATTACCCCTGACCTTTTTCAGAAGCTTGGGGTTGGCATGAAGAAACTTAGCGATACAACATCAAACATCAATGTGATGGGTGATGTTTCGTCTGCCTCTGCCAAATACATGAACACAATTCATTCCGCAAATGACGCTCTTGGAAAACTGACAGATACTTACCAGTCAACCGCCAGAATAATTAATGATACAAATTCCAGTTACAGTAAAGTGGCTGACTCATTTTCAGTTATTGAATCAGGCGGCAAAACATATCATCAGCAGCTGGAATCACTTAACAAAAATCTCTCTGCTTTAAATACTGTATATGAACTGCAGCGCAAAGGAGTTGATGAACATATTAAAGAATCCGATACTCTTCAGAAAAGTATTCAGGCCCTGATGAAAGATCTTTCTGAATCAGCAGGTGACGCTAAAAAGTATCGTGACCAGATAAGCAAGCTTAATGATAACCTGACTGCATTAAATAATGTATATGGTAATATGCTTGCTGCAATGAATGTTAAATAACGTGACATTTAATTTAAACTAAACAACCTGAGAAATGTCTCACGAGAGGCTATCACCAAGGCAAAAGATGATCGGTATGATGTACCTGATTCTTACCGCCATGCTTGCACTAAACGTATCAAAGGAAGCTATTGAGGCTTTTAGGAAAGTTGACAAGAGTCTCACTACTACTCTGGCAAACTATGTTGTTAAAAATAACGCCATTTATGCTGAATTTGACAGGGCTGCAGCCGAAAATCCTACAAAAGCAGGTAAATTCAAAACAGCTGCATACGAAGTTAAAAACTTCGCTGATGAAATATTCAATTATATTCAGGATCTTAAGATTGAAATCATAACCAAAGCCGAAGGAAAAGATTCAAAAGCTGTCCAGGGTAACACAATTATAATTGATGAGGTAAAGAGAATGGATGACCCAAATGTTCCTTCCCAGATCCTTATCGGATCGAATGAAAAAGGCAAGGCAAATACCCTTAAAGCAATGATCAACGACTACCGGGAATTCCTTATTTCAACACTCGACGGGAAAAATCCGGACGCTGAAGAAGCCCTTCGCCAAAGCCTTAATACTGATGATGGTCATGATCCGGACGGTCAGTCCTCATCCTGGGAAAATCTGACTTTCCAGACTATGCCACTGATTGCAGTGGAGACAATATTATCTAAAATGCAGGTTGACGTCAGAAATGGTGAAACGGAAGTACTCAATTACCTGTTTTCACAAATTGATGCCGCCTCATTCAAAGTTAACAGGTTAAGACCAATTGTTATTCCTAATTCAAATTATGTTACACTTGGAAGCGATTACGAAGCAGCTGTTTTTATCTCTGCTGCAGATACAACACAACTGCCAGAGGTAACTGTGAATGGTACCGTCCTTCCAAATGATGACGCAGGAAGAGGCATTTATAAAGTACGTGCTTCTTCAATCGGCCCTAAAAAATGGGGAGGTGTCATCTCTCTCAAAGCACCAGATGGCTCAACAAAAACTTACCCTTTCGATGCTACTTATAATGTCGGTGAACCTAATGTAGTTGTTTCAGCGACAGCTGTGAACATCATGTACAAAGGTATCCTTAATCCTATCGATGTTTCTGTTCCGGGAGTTGACCCCAGTAAGATTAAGGTGAGAGTCGTTAACGGAACACTTTCAAACGAAAGAATAAAGAACTCAAAGGGAGTGACTTTCAAAGGGAGCTGGTCAGTAAACCCATCTGCCGTCGGGCAGAATGTTCAGGTATTCGTTTCAGCAACAGATGCATCGGGAAAAGTAACAAATTACCTTCCTGTTGAATTCAGGGTTAAAGCAGTTCCTCCTCCGATAGCAACGTTTGCGGGCAAAAATATCGGGTCCGTATCTAAAAATACCGCCGCTGCACAAACAGGTGTATACGCTTCTCTTCCTGATTTCGAGTTTGACCTTGTGTATAAGATTACAAGCTTTACTGTACTCTATACTGACAGCCGGGGTGATTTTGAAAAGATAAGCTCAAATAATAGTTTAACTCCGGATCAAAAAGACCTTATCAGCAGACTTACCAGGGGAAAAAACCTGTTCATTAAAGATATAAAATGTTATGCCCCTGATGGCAGGACTTTGGACCTGAGCCCGATAATATTAAAGATAGATTAGATTATTAAACTGAAAGAAAATGAATAAGAAACTCTTTTTTGGAATTATCGTACTTGCAATGGGTACTATAGTAAATGCCCAGTCATTTGGCGATATTTACCAGAAATCAATCTCTGATAACAAGAAGATCAACTATCCCTACCTCAGGGAGGCCGATGTAATCTGGTCAAAGAAAATATGGCGTGTTATCGACCTTCGGGAAAAGATAAACCAGCCTTTGTATTACCCTCTGAAAGTTACTCAGGATGGCAGGAAAAGCCTGATCACTATATTTCTGGAAGAGATCCGGGCAGGACGCCTTGAAGCTTTCTCAGGTTTGGATTCCAATCTTCCGACAACCTATGGTGATATTGAAATCAATATGGGAGCCACCACAAAGACACAGACAATCCAGATAAATGCTGAGGGTGCTACCAAGGATACTTTAATAACTGAGGCTGCTAAACCTGAAGAGGTTAAACTACTGCTTGTTTATGAAGAATGGTTCTTCGACAAGAAGTTGTCAAGGCTCGATGTAAGAATAATCGGGATAATGCCTTATTGGATGGGATTCGATCAGGATATGGGACGGGCAATGAGAAAACCTTTGTTCTGGATAAGGTATGACGATGTCAGAGATGCACTTGCCAGGCAGGAAGCATTTACCTCCAGTAACGACGCTCAAAGGATTTCATTTGACGACCTCTTTATGCAGAGAAGATTTGGAAGCATTATTTTTGGTGAGTCAAATGTCTTTGACGACAGGCAGATTGTTGATTATGCTGTCGGAAAATATACACTTTTTGAAGCCGAACGAATAAAGAATGAGCTTTTCAATATAGAACATGACCTCTGGGAATTTTAACAGATAAAAAAGAGAGGCTGCCGCGGCAGCCTTTTTTTATTGGTATTTCTCGCCTGTGGCATTCTTTACATCATCAAGATAATTCTTAATATTCTGCTCTTCCTCCTTTTTTACTATCAGAAGGACATCATCCGAATCAACAACTATAAAATCCTTTAACCCCTGTATAACTGCTATCTTCCCCGGAGAAATATTGAAAATATTTCCTTTGCTGTCGTATGAATATATCTCTCCGTTAACCATCGAGTTTCCTTTTTTATCTAATACAGAATGCTGATGAAGCGAACTCCATGTCCCAAGATCTGACCAGCCAATTTCTGTGCACATTACATATACATTATCTGCTTTTTCCATGATACCGTAATCAATGGAAATATTCCTGCATTCTGCATAGGTCTTGCCTATGAATTTTGATTCCTGTTTTGTACCATAGAACTCCCGGCCCTCTTCAAATGCGGAAAACATTTCAGGCAGGTGTTTTTCAAACGCATTCATTATCGATCTGATATTCCAGATAAAAATACCTGCGTTCCAGTAAAAATCACCGCTTTGCAGAAACACTTTTGCAAGCTCAACATCAGGCTTTTCAGTAAATGTCTTCACTTTCAAAAGGTTAGAAAATCCGCTTACAGGCTTTTTTCTGTCAGCCTGTATATACCCATACCCTGTTTCAGGCCTGTCGGGCTTTATCCCAAGCGTTAAAAGCGCATCACTCTTCTCGGCAAATTCAAAACTCTTTCTGATTACCTCACCAAATTTATCTTCCTTGATTATCAGATGGTCGGCCGGAGTAACAGCAATCACAGCTTCAGGATTCTCCTTAAGAATCCTGAATGTCCCGTAAGCAAGACATGGAGCAGTATTACGCCTGAATGGTTCAGTAAGAATATTTACAGGATTGATATCCAGCTGATCTTCCACCAGATTCTTATGGTCCGAACTGGTTACAATAAAGATATTCTCCCTGCTGCATATGGATCTGAACCTTCTGTAGGTCATCTGTAACAGCGTCTCCCCCTTCCCAAGTATATCAAGGAACTGCTTGGGCTTTCCTCTTCGGCTTAACGGCCAGAAACGACTACCCACACCACCAGCCATGATAATAACATACCTGTTGTCCATAAGCAAGATATATTTGCTGATTAAAGTTATGCAAATATATAATTATTTTATCCAATCACGTTTAAAACCCCGGTGCAGGAATTAGCATAAAAGTTTGTAACTTTAACGACTGTTAATACATTAACATGCTAAGATTTTTAACCCAGCTCGGACGATATTTTCTACTGCTCAAAAAGGTCTTCTCCAAACCTGAGAAACCCGCTGTGTATTATAAGCAGACAATGCATGAACTTGTTTACCTGGGTCTTAATTCCATAGGGATAATTACGGTTATCTCTTTTTTCATGGGCGCTGTAATTACTCTGCAGACCGCCTATAATACGGAGAATCCCATTTACCCGACTTACCTTATCGGTCTTGGATGCCGTGACTCAATAATACTTGAATTTTCATCAACGGTAGCTGCTCTCATCCTTGCAGGAAAAGTAGGTTCAAATATTGCTTCAGAAATCGGAACCATGAGGGTGACAGAGCAAATTGACGCTCTCGAGATAATGGGCGTAAATTCGGCTTCATACCTTATACTTCCAAAGATAATAGCCACTTTGCTTTTTAATCCTGTTCTTACCCTATTAAGCATTTGTGTAGGTATATTCGGAGGATGGATTGCCGGAACCATGGCTGGAGTAATTACTTCTGAAGATTTTATTTATGGAATACAATATGCATTTATCCCCTATTATATAACTTATTCTCTTATCAAAACACTTTTCTTTGCTTTCATTATTACCAGTGTCTCTGCTTTCCAGGGTTATTTCGTAGAGGGAGGATCACTTGAAGTGGGCAGAGCCAGTACAAAAGCAGTCGTTTTCAGCAGTGTCCTTATCCTGCTTTTCAACGTTATTCTAACCCAGCTTCTCCTGTCATGATAACAATCAAAAACCTGAATAAGTCCTTTAATGGCAAACAGGTGCTCAGTAATATATCAGTTGCTTTTGAACCAGGTAAAACCAATTTAATAATCGGAAGAAGCGGGTCGGGAAAAACAGTTCTGCTTAAATCGATTGTTGGGCTCCATGACATTGAAAGCGGTGAAATCTGGTATGATGATGTCCTGTTTAATAAACTCGACTTTAATGAAAAGAAAGAAATCAGAAAAGAGATAGGTATGCTGTTTCAGGGGAGTGCTCTGTTTGATTCCCTCACTGTGGATCAGAATGTAAGGTTTCCGCTTGATATGTTTACAGATAAAACCGAAGAAGAAAAAAAAGACCGTGTCAACTTTTGCCTGCAAAGAGTGAATATTATCAATGCAAATAATCTTTTCCCGTCAGAATTGTCGGGCGGGATGAAAAAAAGAGTTGCCATTGCCAGAGCCATCGCCCTCAATCCAAAATACCTTTTCTGCGATGAGCCAAATTCAGGACTTGATCCTATTACTGCCATCCTTATTGATGAGCTTATTAAGGAGCTCACTGAAGAATATACTATGACAACAATAGTTAATACTCACGATATGAATTCTGTAATGCAGATCGGTGAGAAAATTGTTTTTATAAGTGAGGGTTTAAAATGCTGGGAAGGGAACAAAGATGAAATCCTTGATTCTGACTGCACTTCCCTGAATGATTTCGTATTTGCAAATGCTCTCGCCAAACAACTAAAGGCATCCCTGTAAACAGGATTTTATACTATCAATCAATTTCCTCGTAATCAATATATTCTCCTATTTCCTTAGAGACCCCTTCAGGTTTGGATTTCTTTTCATGCCGTGTTTCCTGATCACGGGCCGAGGAACTTTTCTCCTCAAAATACCTGGCAAACGACTTTAATAACAGATAAATAATTATACTAATTAAAATGAATCGGATCAGTAATGTCATACCTGCCTAATTATTTGATTTTACATTTATCATTACAGTGACTTCAGGTTTTTATCGCTGCAGAATTAACAACATTATGAGTTTATGTTTCATATCTGCATCATTTAGGTGCCGTTTCCAGCTTATAATTATACAGAAAATTGTCAGTTCCTCCTACAATCAGGTGCCAGGCGTCACCTGAGGAGAGCTTTCCAATTGAAAACATTGATGCTCCTCTGAGCGGGAATCCTTTCATTATTTCTCCTTTACTGTCAATAAGGTAAATAAGGTTCTTGTTTATATCAAAAACCCCAATTTTCCTTTCTGCCGATGAGAATATAAAACTGATTGGTCCGCCAAGTTTCCCGGAACTGAAATCTTTGCTGAACATCTCCTTCATATTATGGTCATAAAGATACAGGATCCCGTTGTCAATGAAAATAAATTCACCAAAACCATCGCCATCCACATCAAAAAAATCGAATAGATGATCAAAAGAGAAGTTCCGAAGAGTGAATTTCTTAACTTCTCCATTGAAATATATTAACTGAATTGTACCCTCGGGTGAAGTACAAACAAGTGAAGGTTCTGATCCTGGAGTCAGCCTGAGGGATGATCCCCTGGCTTTTGTAACAGCATCATTAAGCCTCAACCTGATTTTCCCGGAGCGATCCAGAAAGTATATTGAAGATTCATCAGCTAACACAATATAGTCTTTCCCTGACACTTTATAGAAACCCGCCTCTGAAGTCACATAACCTGAAGTTCTGTATGGTTCCCATCCCTTTACTGCACTACCCGACTTATCATAGGAATATATCATCTTATCTTCCCCTGCAATTACCAGTCTGTAAGTTTTGTTATTATCGTAATCAAAGAGGGCCAGAGAATTTGATGCAGGGGATCTCAGTCTTACCGGGTATCTTTCCACATAGTTACCGTTACGGTCAAGCAGATGAAGGTTGTTTTTTCCTGAAAACAACAACTGATATTTCCCGTTCCTGTAATAGTCGATCATATAGACTGTTCCGGTAATCTGTTCTTTCAATGGTACCTTCCATAAAACACGTCCCGCAGAATTAATAAGATAGGCATTGTTTCTGATGTCCTGGATAAAAATCTCTTTCGCTCCTGTATTATGGTTAGTAAAAAAGAAAGGCTTTATTCCTGCCGTTGTGTCAAGAAGAGTCTCCCAATCAGTTACTGATTCTTCCCTGACTACATCCCTGTAGCTAACCGAAAGACTGTTATAAATCATTCCATTGATAGAGGCAAGCTGAAATCCCAGAGACTGAACCTTTTCGAGAAGATTTTTATTTGCCTTCAGCCCTTCAATTATTTTCTCACTAAAATATCCTGAAAAATAATCCATGCTTCTGGCCGGAACGCAATAAAAGAGATATCCGGCCATGGTGGGTATCATCTTTTCAAAATCGCGGTATAGTATATCATTCTCAAGTGTTTTGTTCAGCATATTATCATACAGAATCCTGGAAATGGTTAAATATGAACTTCCGGTAATCATGTAATTATCGTAAAAGGTGAACCAGGAATCATTGAATCCAGGTGCAAACCCAGGATTCAATACTGAAACAAGCCCTTTAATATCAGTATAATAAATTGGTATCCTTGTTTGATCGTCTGGTCTGAAATAAGAAATTTCTGCATCTTTTCCAAAGTATTCCAGAAATATACTCTCGCACTGTACCCGGTTTTTTAATTTATAGATTATGAGCGAATTAAGGTGAGATGGATTATTTTTTATATCTATATATGCTTTTGTTATTTCATCCCCGAGAAATGGCCTGAACTTTTCAGCCATACCAATAATCTTATCATCCGACAGGGAACCAGCAATTTTTCCCTCCTGATCAAAGGGAGAGTATACCATCGATTCAAAGAGAGCTGTTGCAGAAGATAGTATTTTATAAGTCTGGAACTCAACAGGCTGAACCGATCTGAACCGGAACAAAAATTCCGTAGGATCTCCGCTTTCGATGTATCCGCTTACTCCAATACCATCCTCACTTAGAAAAATATCTCCCCCTGCGCTTTCCCCCAGCCTGGCAATTTTGTCAGCCAGGGATGTTCCCTGACCAGAAATAATGTTTTTAAATGTATTTTTCAGGTTTCCGAATACAATAAAGATCTTATCCTCATTCTTGCCTGCAGAAAGGAGGATTCTCGAAAATCCCGGCGTTATTCTGATATCTTTCCCCGGGGAATTCTGAAATGCTGCTTTCAGCGTAAGCTTATATGATGTTGAACATGTAATCAATCCTGAATTGAGCGTGACAAAAACTGTATCTCTCATCCCGTTAAACTCGTAGGGGATTCCTATCAGTCTCTTCCCTGAAATTTTTTGTTCAAATGTCACTTTAATCCCGGATTCCCTTAATGCGTCCTTTAATTGCCTGAGACTTGTCTCGGTCGGAACTGTCTTGGAAAGAAAAGGTATGAGCTCACCATTCTCAGAAGGATGGAAAGAGATAACCGCCGAGCCCTCCTGGATGAACTTTTTATATCCCGGTTTGTTTATCTGGTCCGCAATAAATTTGAGTTTCGTATTAAATCCTTTAAGCTCCTCGATGTTCCCGATCTCCGAAAAAAATCCTTTCTCCGCCGTGACTGAATTAATGAAGCTTTGTATATCGATTGTCTCAATTACAATGCAGGCATCAGAATTTATTACTTTATAAGGATCGGTGAAGAGATTTTTTTTATTCTGCTGAAGAAAATATCCAAGTAAAACCACTCCGGTTATCAGAACAAATATGGAAATAATTGCAATGCGCCTGCCCACCTCGAGTCAATTAGGATTTGTGATCTATAAATTTAAGAATAAAAAGAGATCGTTTTAGTTTTGGCACACATTTTGTTTAGATATAGTACACAGGCAATCTCAAACATATACTTGATCCTTCAAGGTCAGCCAGGTCAAAAGCCTGGCTTTCATCATTTTATCAGAATGATTTATACCCTATGATTCCCCTTACTTCCCTTAGGGTGCGGGCAGCACTTGCACGTGCCTTATCAGCACCTTCTTTTACCACCTTTGACAGGTATTCATTATTCGTAAGAAGATCATTAATTCTGTTTCTGATCGGGTCGGTAGCCTTAATAATATCTTCTGCAAGCTGTTTTTTAAGTTCTCCATAGCGAATTTCACATGATGTATACTTATCTGTGAAATATTTAACAGTCGACTGGTCCGAAACCACATTCATTATAGAAAAAAGGTTCTTAACCGGTTCTGACATTACCTGCCCGATTTCAGAAGGTCCGGAATCTGTCACGGCACTCATAACTTTCTTTCGTATCACCTGGGGCGGATCGGCCAGAAAAATTCCGTTCCCTTCGCTCTTGCCCATTTTCCCTGTACCGTCAAGACCTGGAATTTTAATGAGCTCCTTCCCGAAATTATAAGCGTCAGGTTCAGGGAAACAATCAACCCCATATATCATGTTGAACCTTCTGGCAAATCTTCGTGTCATTTCAAGGTGTTGTTCCTGGTCCTTCCCGACAGGCACTTTATTGGCTTTGTGAATTATTATATCAGCTGCCATAAGGACAGGATATGTCAGTAGGCCTGCATTAATATTATCAGGATGTTTTCTGATTTTCTCCTTGAATGATGTCGTCCTTTCAAGTTCTCCAACATAGGCATTCATATTCAGAAGCAGGTATAACTCGGTTACCTCAGGGACATCACTCTGAATAAAAACAGTTGCAATTTCAGGATCGATTCCACAAGCGAGGTATTCTGCTATTACCTGTTTTATGTTTCCATGAAGATCATCAGGTTTTGGATGTGTTGTAAGCGCATGATAATCCGCAATAAAGAAGAAACAATTATTCTCCTGTTGCATCTTCAGAAAGTTCCTGATAGCACCATAATAATTTCCAAGATGAAGGTTCCCCGTCGATCTTATACCGCTCACAA
>Ga0315283_10005765_pt1 | contig 10958 bp, 10 predicted proteins | sample YL17G09_0_MG_FD_204541 | JGI IMG/M metagenome (GOLD analysis project Ga0315283, IMG submission 204541) | Sediment microbial communities from Yellowstone Lake, YNP, Wyoming, USA - YL17G09_0 | ecosystem: Environmental > Aquatic > Freshwater > Lake > Sediment | place: USA: Wyoming | collected...
TTTTGATTCACCCGGGGTTTAAAATTAATGTAATAATATATTATGGACAGTGTTTGCAAAGGTTTAGAAAAAGATAAATGTTTGCCTCCAAAATGTAAATATGCAAGTGGTAAAAAATTGTCATATTGCAGAAAAAATACTACAAAAATAAATAACGTGAGACCTGTTTCATCCAATCCAGTGATAAAAACCCCGGCACACGTTCCATCCGAATGCAAAGGTTTAGAAAAAAATAAATGTTTGCCTCCAAAATGTAAATATGCAAGTGGTAAAAAATTGTCATATTGCAGAAAAAATACTACAAAAATTAAAGGCACTCCAAAACAAATGACTCCAAAACGAAGCGCTGTTAAAAATAAATCCGTGTCATTGAGTCCTTCTCCTCCTTCTCCTCCTCCTGAACGCATCCCAATGTCATTGAGTCCTCCTCCTCCTCCTAAACGCATCCCAATGTCATTCACACCTCCAGGATATGAAGAAGAAAAAGAACATTCGCCTCAGCGTATTAACCTTGACAATGATGTTCCACGAGCAGAAAGTAAATCATCCTCATTATCTTTTCATAAAAAGTCATCATCCTCGCATAAAAAAACGTCATCGTCTACTCAAAAAAGAATAAAAAATGAACAGAATAAAACAAAAAAAGGAAATATAATAAAAAAATTTATCGTAAAAAATAAATCAAAATTAACCGCATATTTTTTAAATGCTATATGCCAAGATTCGGGTGTATGCATGGCTTTTGGTAAAGAAACAAATAAGATAAAATCTTTTTTTAATAATTTCACAAGTTTCGAGTATGCAGTTAACCAAAGATATATTTCAACAGGGACAAATGGTGTTGTAGTGCAAATAGAATATGAAAGATTGAAATATAAATCATTTGCTATTTTAAAACAATCACAACAGACAACTTCAGACAATGTTTTTTATGAATATTTAGTTGGTAAATTTTTAAATTTAAAGAACAAAAAACTGCCTTGTTTGTTAGAAACATATGGAATGTTCTTCACTCCAACTGGGTTAATTGATAATTTTAATACATTAGAAACCATTCATACCCAAACAGCACCACAAATGTATAATGCTTTAACGAAGGCTTGTTTACATCCTAAAAAAATCCTACTTTTAATTGAACATATTAAAGGCGCTCAAACATTAAGAGATAAAATTAATATGAGAGAATTTGTGTCAAGTGATTTAATACACTCTTTATTTCAAGTATATTTTACATTAAATGCATTAAAGGATGTATTTACTCATTATGATTTACATTGTCAGAATGTGTTAACTTATATTCCTATTCAAAATAAATACATTGAATACCATTTTCATTTCCAAAATGAAATCATTAGTTTTAAGTCTCCGTATCTGATTAAAATAATAGATTATGGTAGATGTTATTTTGACAATCAAAATGGATTTGATTCAGAAAGTGTATATAATCAAATCACTTCCATAAATTGTGGTGTAAACCAAGGGTTTTCTTGGTTTGATAAATCAAAACAATTGAAAAAAAGAGATTATTACATTAACAATTTAATACTAAATCGCAGTCATGATTTAAGATTATTAAAAGACATAAGTTTGAAAATGAATATGACATTTTTAGACCATTTTAGTTTTAATCCTACTGTTGATAGAGATGTCAAGACATTATTTACAAAATTTGTATTTTCTGACCTATTTGGGACAGATGAAAAACTCAACAGCGGATTGCCACAAAAGCTGAATAATGTGGCAGATGTATTTACCATTTTGAAAAAAATATGCATGAATCCACATTTTCAAATAGACAATGAGAATCAATATTCAAGTGCTGCTGGCTCAAGAAGTGCATTTACTAAAATTGGAGATTTGCATATTTATCAAAATGCAAGTAATAAAGATATGGTTTTTACATCAAGTTAATAATGTAAGTAATGTAAGTAATGTAATTAATAATCCAATACAAACAGTGGTTTCTATTGGATTTAGATAATTGGCAATGGTATGGTATTATGAAATCTTTCTCGTGGGGATTCCTGAACAAACAATATAGATTGAATTTTCTGTAATAATAATGTATTCAGTAGCACTTTTATAGAATTTAGCAATACTACTCGTGTATTCCTCTTCAGATTTAACCAGCAATTTTTCATTATTATCCTTGACTCCAATTAATGCCTTCTTTTCAAGTGACGCAGACCAATAATCGAATAGAATTGGTTTATCCTCAACAATAGCCAATTTCGCGGCGTGTTTCATAGTTACATCTGCAGGCAATCTATAGGTTGATGGCAATTCTTTTACTTCTGACATTTATATTATTCAAATTTATAGTCTTTAAATACTTTTTTAATAAAAAGAAATATTAATGGGAATAATATATGAATCATCCATAATAGAAAATGACAAAACAATACGCGATAAGTATGTTTGTCTTGTAATTGAGTATTTAATTAATATTTGTTATAAAAATATGTCGCCCTTTATTATTATTAGAGGTCTTGATACAATTACTCACGTTTTTATCCTATTATTATATTATACACAGCATCTTGAAACAGCCTTTACTTACAGTCAAAAATCGTTGTATTTATATATTGAATTTATAGAACAAATCGCCTTTGATAAAAATTCTTTTTTACAATTAAGTTCAAAAGATGCGGTAATTTATGTGTATAAAAAAACGCTTTATGAAATTAAACATTTATATTGCAAAAAGAATGAGAATATAGAGAGACATAAAAAAAATTATTTATGTATTGAATATTATAAAAGTATTTTACATTTTATCATTCAACAAGATAATATTTCTAAAAATGTGGATTTACAAAAAGTTAAGGATTATTTATTGTCATTCTCGCCATTATTATTCTCGACAGCATTGTCGCCACTGTGTCAACCGGTTACTTTGGAATTGATGGAATTATTCAAACGTGATCCTACCTAAATATCAACAGTAATCATTTTTCTACGGACCTTTTTCTTTTTAATTATTTTTACATCGTCTACATTTATTTTCATATTTTTTTGACAGATTTGTTTGAATTCATTGTTTAACAAGGTTTTTACAAATTCGTAAATAATCATTACAACAGGTTCGTCGCATTTTCCGACAATTAAAACACTTCCAGTACGAAATATCATAAAGGAGACTTGTTTGATGTTTTTGTATAATGTTTTATTTTCATCCGAAATTTGAGAACCAGTTTGATATGTTACATCTGGATTATAATAAAATTTGGATTGAATGCCTGGATAAGAACACGCATCATAAATAGATTGAATATTATATTTGTATTTTAAAATGTCGTGAAGAACTTCTCTGTTAATAAAGAACCCACAATTAAAATTGGAATTAATCAATACCGTTTCAGTAGAATTTTCTACATACATTAATTTTTCGGGAATATATGGCTGTAAAAGACATCTTGTATATTCTAATATTCTCTCAAACATATATTCTGATTGTATACCAGGAATTTCGAGTTTTCCAGTATTAAAGACCTTTACGTGAAATTCACGAAAGGCTGTATTTATTTTCAATCTTAAAATTAACACAAAACAGTTGTAAAACGCACTCTTCTTTTTTGAACGATAACTCATAATGTCTTTTTTACAAATGCCTATGCTTACCTTTCGAATATCTTTGAATTTAATTCGTCCAGTTGGATTATTGATGCTTGTAAGAACATTTTCTTCATAACAATTTATGTCTTTTAATCGTGTTTGAATGTCATTTAATTCTTCTATTGTAAAAGAATTAAATTTAATTTGTTTTTTAATTACGCCATCTTGTGAGGTTGAATATGGCATAACTTGAATGTCCCAAAAGATGGGATTTAAATTGATTTTACTATTTAAATACGCAATTTTGGTTTTGGTTGATATATAAATTTCATTTGATTTTGGCGTATCTGTATTAAATTGAAACTCTAAATTGGCGGACGAAATTTCAATATTGTTTTCTTCAGATTCAGAATCTTCACAATCAGAAGAATTTTCTTCGTTGATGAATTTTGCCCATTCATCGTTAATATTTGATTCCGTTGCAACAGGTGTTTCTTTAATACAGTTCATCTTATTTATTTATGTTAAACTCTTTAAATCATAATAAATAGGTTCAATTTTTATTTTGGTTTACAATTTTGTGTTCTCTTATTAAACCTAGTGCCTTTTGGACAACGTGCTCTTTTTCCAGTATTTGCTCGTTTACTTGGAGGAGATGCGCGTCTAGCTGAAGATGAACGATTATTTTTTGGTTTACAATTTTGTGTTCTCTTATTAAACCTGGTGCCTTTTGGACAACGTGCTTTTTTTCCAGTATTTGATTTTTTACTTGGAGATGCTCGGTTGCAATAACTCATTGATGGAAAAACACTATCATCTGGTTTACATTTAGTTATTTTTTGATATTCTGGATGTGCTTCATATGCATTAATCCCGGCATTTTGTAGTTCTTTTTTCTTTTGTAATGCAGCCTTTCTCCATTCACTAAGTGAATGGATTTGTTGTTTACATAAAAATGGTACGCAATTTGCTTCGTTCATATATAAATATAAATATTATAATTCAAAAGCTACTATTCTACTAAATTATTTGTTCTTGATATATTTTCAAAAAAAAAAGATTAGTTATTAGTTATGTTTACACGCTTGAAGAATTAAAATCTTTGCCGGTTTAAATGATTTCCGCTTTCCAAAGGGACTGGCGTTGCCGGGCAGAAATCATCATGACCGAACACTTAAACCTTAAGGTTTATTTGTTTTCCAAAGAAACAAAAGTTCGGTTTAAATAGAATATTCTAGGTCAAATTCATCTTCTAAGTTAATAACTATCTCTTCTAAGTTAAATTCGGCTTCATGCAGTTCTTCTTGTTCTTCTTGTTCTTCTTGTTCTTCTGCTTGTTCTTCTTGTTCTTCTGCGTGTTCTTCTTGTTCTTCTGCGTGTTCTTCTTGTTCTTCTTGAAATTCTGCATATTCCATATAGGCGGCGACTTCTTGTGCTTCTTCATACGGAAAATTCCAGTTAATAATTTCTAATATATCAATTTCGCTGGCATCCTCCGCCTCTGCCTCTGCCTCTGCATCCGCATCCGCAGCTTCTTCTTCTTCGTCATCAACCAAATTAACCACTCCACAATTGCAAAGAATTTGAGGTGCACTGCTTGATTCTGAAAGGATGTAGTTTCCACATTTGTAACAAATTACATATTGAAGACCATAAACAGAATCCAGACATTTAATGGCAATATGTCTGTAGCGAACAGGTTCGCCAGTAGTCGCCATTTCCCCATATCCTTCCAATATCATCATCATCCCATTTTCTTCTACATAAGAAGAAGAAGGACCATGTCTTGAATTTGAAGCCGCTCCATCAAATACCAAATTCAGTCTACCAATTACATATTTTTTCACATCTTGACTGACCTGACTCACATTGTCATAAAATATAAACTCTTTTATAACATTTGACAAATCTGGAACCAATCTGAGATTGTTTACCAAGATTTGTTTTGCAATCGATTGTTGAGAAACGCAACTATTAATCATTTTTAAAACGGTGGATGTGATGTATATACTTTCTTCACTTGAGAGAAAAAGCATTTCAATTTTTTTCACAATGCAATATATTTTGCTCCACTAAAAAATATTGAATGTGAATGTCTTGAAAAAAACGAAATTTGATTAGTTAAGTTAGTTAAGTTAGTTAAGTTGTTATCATTCTACGCATTATTATAAAAATATTCTATTTCTTCATTTTCATTGTTATCTTCTTGGTCCGAATTGTCAGAATCATCACTGTTAATATGAGAATGAAAAGAAGACTCAGAAAAATCTTCATCAAATTCAGAATCATATCTTAAATACGAACTCATTGTAATAGAAGAATATTGTATTTCCGGCGTGAGTTTAAATGAACAACAGCAGACCATTCGCAATAGATTTGCAGGAAGAACCTTTATTTTTTCTTTTGTTATAGGAAGAAATTTTGATGTCTGATAAAAATTTCCACAAACAGAACATATCATAAACCCCAATAATGGGTCTGGACGGTCCACCAATGGTATCGGGCGTCTTCGCCATATTCGAATATAGTTCCATCGTCTAACTCGCGTATTTACAAATTGTTCTTTGTCGTTTAATAAAGTAGTCCCTTCAGTCATTCCAAACTTAATAACTTTAATTTCACGGAGTAATCTATCCTTTCTATATTTTGTCATCTGACTTACCCGGTCATAAAACACATACTCTTTTATAAGATTTGTCAAATCATCATTCAATCCCATTCTCAGGTTATTAATCAATAATTGTTTTGTGATTGTATTGTTAGACATTGTATATAGTTATTGTATTTTATTGTTAGACTTTAAAGAGAGAAAACCAAATCAATTTTTTACACCTTTTCACATTTCAAACGCCGATTATATTAATAAGTATTTAAATAATTATTAATATGATGAGAAGTGAATACTAAACAAACTGAAAAATATATCCATAATAAAATAGATATACATACATATACGTATTTAATTTCTTGCCCATAAGTCCATAAATGAACCCAATTTTACATAACAACCAACATATGTTGTGTGAATATCCCCACTAAATGAAACATAAAATCAAGCAATTTATTCATTATTCTTCACTCCCAATATATTATATTGTATTGTCTTTAAGTTGTTTATTATATATATTAATCGGCGTTTGAAATGTGAAAAGGTGTAAACCCTTGAAGAATTAAATCCGCCCTCAGACCCAAGGTACGGTGTTTTACGGATTTATTCTTAGGGTCAGTGACTTCGCCGGTTTAAAAAAAAGTCAGAAGCTTAGCCAAACAATAATTAATAAAATTATTATTTTTACATTCAGAAAAATGCATAATGTTTTCAACAAAATTGAGAAAATCACTAGATACAATTTCAGGAATATTGCGAATAATATAATTCAAATAATTTTTCATTATATTTTTCTTGTCAATGTTATATTTAATGCTAATTTCTTGAATAAATGAATTTAGGATTAACATTGTATTTTGATTTTTCAATAAAATTGTTAATTTTTCCCAAATAATATTGTTTATAATATGAAAATCATCGGAACATAAAATATCTTGATTTGACTGCATAAAATTAATCATACTTCTAATGTCAGATTTATATATTTTTTGAATGCTATTTAGTGATTTATCTGTAATATTTAACTTTTCATTTACTGAAATGGATTTTAAAAAATGAATAATGTCATTGGTTGGTAATTGATTGAATCGTAGACAAATGAATTCATTTTGTAATCCATCGTCAATTCTACTAATATAATTACAAATAAGACAAAAACGGACAGTTGTAGAATAATTTTGAAGAAGATAACGAAATGCCTGTTGTGCAGTTTTTGTCATATAATCTACCTCATCTAATATGACAAATTTCATTCCATTATGAAAAAGTGGATTTGAATTCACGAAAAAGTTGATTTGATTGCGAATAATGTCAATGCCTCTCTCATCCGATGCATTTAAATGTATCATTAATCCTTTATTTTGGATGTTTAATTTTTCTTGATATGATTTTACCAAATTGATAATAGTAGTTGTTTTTCCTGTTCCTGGTGGTCCATAAAATAATAAATTAGGAAAATAAGAGGTTTCAATAATATTTGACAATATTTTTTTATTGATTGGGTCCAATACAATTGTATCGAAATTGGTGGGTCTATATTTTTCCATCCAAGGTGATAAATCCATTATATAAGTTATTTATTGTTTTTTATATTGTTATTTTTACAAAAATAAAATGTTGAATAATAAAAATGAATAATGTTGGATTTATTATATTAAGACATGTTACTTCAATACAAACGAATAAATATTGGCAAGAATGCTATCGTTGTATTAGAAACATATATCCAAATATTAAAATTGTTATAATAGATGATGATAGCAATCCGGATTTTGTAACAGACATTCCAATGACAAATGCTATTGTAGTTGAATCTGAATTCAAAAAAAGAGGCGAATTGTTGCCGTATTATTATTATATACAAAATAAATGGTTTGATAATGCTGTCATACTACACGATTCTGTTTTTATACAAACAGATGTTATTTCAAAATATATAGAAATGAATATGCAATATAAAATGTTGTGGCACTTTAGTGATCATTGTTATGATGAGGATGAATATATAGTACCTTTAATTTTTTCTCTCAACAATTCTAATAAATTATTGGATTTTTATAATAGTAAAATGTGGAATGGCTGTTTTGGCGGAATGTCTCTTATAAATTATGATTTTTTAACAAATGTAAATAATAAATATGATTTTTTTAATTTATTGTCTCAAATTACAACGCGACCGCATCGTTGTGCTTTTGAACGAGTAATTGCGTGTGTGTTTCAATTTGAAAATAAAAAGATGACTTGTGGAATATTGGGAGACATTTTTACACATTGTAATCGGGGTCATAATTGGGGGTATTCTTTTGATGAATACATGAACACGAATTCGGAAAATGATATAAATAAATACCCAGTTATCAAGGTTTGGACTGGTAGGTGAAAAGAGAAAAGAGAAAAGAGAAAAGAGAAAAGAGAAAAGAGAAAAGAGAAAAGAGAAAAGAGAAAAGAGAAAAGAGAAAAGAGAAAAGAGAAAAGAGAAAAGAGAAAAGAGAAAAGAGAAAAATGTAAAGTATGGAAAATTAATATGTAAAACAATTTAAGTAATTTATATATATTATTTTAATGTCTGATTTAAAACAAAAACGAGGTAGGAAATCTAAAATTTGTCAAGAGGAGGAAACCCCTCAAGTAGAAAATGTGGAAGAAACAACTATCACTCATAAAAAACGCGGACGAAAACCAAAAGGTGGCAAAATCATTTATCAAACAATAGAGATGAATGATAATGTTGAATCAAAACCAAATATTATTTTACATTTAAAATGTTCATTAAAAGATTTATCAACAAATATCAATGCGAATATGAATATGAATGTGAATTCCAATGCGAATATGAATACCAATGCGAATATGAATGCCAATGCGAATATGAATGCCAATTCGAATATGAATGCCAATGCGAATATGAATGCCAATGCAACCACAAAAGATGTGAATATAGAGTCTTATAATTTTGCATCTAAAAATGACTTATCCTTTGAAATCATTGAAACAAATTCATCTATAGAAGAGACAGATGAAGGTGAATATGATGATGAAAAATTTGAAATAAAAGAAACCTGGAAAAAATTAAAACAATTAGAACATAATTTGCATATTAATAACATTTGCGATAAAAAATCAGCGTGTTTTTGGTGTACGTGCGAATTTGATAACCCTTGTATTTATATTCCAAAACATTTTATAAAAGCTTCATATCACGTATATGGTTGTTTTTGTAGTCCAGAATGTGCTTGTGCGTATTTGATGAATGAAAATATTGATAGTTCAACTAAATTTGAAAGATATTATTTGTTAAATCATATATACTCAAAAATATATAATTATGAGAAAAATATTAAACCAGCACCTACGCCATATTTTATGTTGGACAAATATTATGGTAATCTTACCATTCAAGAATATAGAATGCTGTTTCGTAATGAACGCCTATTTTTTGTTGTAGAGAAACCATTAACACGCGTGTTGCCTGAATTACACGAAGACAACAATGATTTTATTATTACAAATAAGATAATTCCTTCAAATAAATATCAAATTAAAAAGAAAACACAGAAAAAACTCCAGACAAAAAATACAATAGTGAATGAAAAATTTGGGTTGGTTAGTTAATTCGACAAAAAGGGACAATCAAAGCGTTTCACCATATTTGGTCTGTATTTTCATAAAACATTCCATCTCCTTTTCTTATATTATATGTTGATTGAAACATTTTTGAACGAGACAATACACAATTAATTCTATATTTAAAGAGAGAATGTGAATCATATTTCACTAATTTATGTAACAGTTTCTTTTTTAAAACAGTTTTATACCGATGTGTATAATAATAATAAAATTTGTCAAAATATTTGTAATAATCTTCTTTTTTTACGCATTGTTCTATTAAATAATCCTCTAATAGGCATTCAATAATATACAAACTTCCAATGTCTGCAATGTTTTCAGCAAGAGTATATTTGCCTTCCAAATGTATATTGTCATGTTTTCCAGCTTTTTCATATTGTTGGACAACATCATCCTGTTTTTTTTTATATTCTTTTTCATCTTCTGGCAACCACCATTTATTATAATTACCGTTTTCATCAAATTTACAACCATCACTGTCAAACCCGTGAAACATTTCGTGTGATATAATGACTCCTATATTTGCGATATTATATATGAAATCCTTATTTATATTAATAAACGGAGGTTGTAAAATTGCATTAGGAAATAATATGAGGTTTCTGGTGTTATCATATAAAGCATTTACATTAAAAATAGACACGTATTCATTCAACCATATATTTTTTTTTAAATTTGAATGTCCTTCTTTTTTCAAGTATTTTATATTTTCATAATTTGATTTTTTGAGATAATTCAACATTCCACTATCAGGGTTATATTTAATATCATTTTCTTGTTCAAATTTATCACTAATTCCTATGATTGTTTTCATTTTATCCAATTTTAAAATCGCGCGTTGAATTGTTTTTGGTGATAACCACGTATTTTTTTCTAAAATGTTGCGAAATTTATTATGAATAAGAGTTATTATTTGTTTGCATAATGCAATTTCTTTGACATTTTTATAATGCTTGATATATTGTTTAGATACTTCAATTTTACAAGCAGACGCTACAGTTTGTGATGCGCGTAATTTGTTATTCATTGTAGGTTTAATGCCATTCATTTCTTTTATAAAAAAATTGGATTTGATAATAAATAATTCTCTATTAAAATTAGCGATAACATTTAACAATTTATATATCCAAAATGAATTCCATTTATTTGAGGTCCAATTGTGTTTTAA
>Ga0315283_10005767_pt1 | contig 10958 bp, 7 predicted proteins | sample YL17G09_0_MG_FD_204541 | JGI IMG/M metagenome (GOLD analysis project Ga0315283, IMG submission 204541) | Sediment microbial communities from Yellowstone Lake, YNP, Wyoming, USA - YL17G09_0 | ecosystem: Environmental > Aquatic > Freshwater > Lake > Sediment | place: USA: Wyoming | collected...
TTGGCGCAGGAATCCTGATGGTCGCGCTCTGGGCCGGCACCACCCGTGCACGGATCCACGTCCCCTACGCCGTGCCTGTCGCTGGGCTCGCCGTGGCCGGCTTGATCGCGGCGATGGCCGGGATTGCGCCGTTTGCCGGCGTCGGCGCGGTCATGCAGGAGGTCTTCCTCCTCGCCTGGTGCGCGGCGGTCACGACCATCTGCCGAACCCCGGAGGCCCTGCGGTTCGTCGTGCGTACCTGGTGCTTGAGCGCGACGGCCTGGGCCGTCGTCCTCATACTGACGGTGGCGAGCGGACAAACCCAGGTCCCCGGCGGCAGAGGCGGGTATGGGGATCGGGCCCGCCTCTGGTTCGATCACCCCAACCTGGCCGGCAACTACTTCATGCTCGCCCTGTTCGTCGTCCTGGCGACCCGCTACCCGAGGCCACCGGTTGCCCGAGCCTTTGCGGTTGTCGCCCTGCTCGCCGCCATGCTCTTGGCCGGGTCGAACACCGCGCTGTTGTGCCTGCCGGTCGGCGGCCTGATCATCGTCTTCCTCCGGGTCCGCAGCCGGAGCGGCGCGGCCCCCGCCATTGCCGTCGTCCTCTGCCTCGTCCTGGCGGGCGGCGCGACCTGGTCGCTCGTGGGCAAGGCGACCTTGGAGAACGTCCAGCAGACCGACAGCTCCCTCTTGCGCTACTCCGTTGCCCGCACCTCTCGGAGCGCGGCCGGGCGAGAGTCCCTGTTCTCCTCCTCGTACCAACTGTTCCGCGAGAGCAACTTCATCGGCATCGGCCCGTCGTCAACCAGCCGGGCCCTCGAGGAGTCGGGGTCGAGCCTCGTGAAGGAGGCGCACAACGACTACCTCGGCACGCTCGTCGAGCGAGGGCCGTTGGGAATCGTCTCGCTGCTGGTCCTCATGGGCGCGGTGGTCGTGCGCGTCATCAGCGCCCAGCGGTTGCCGCCGGCATGGGCGTCGGTCGTACCCAACCCAGCCGCACTTGCCGCGGCTGCGGGGGCATTCACGGTCACCGCGCTGACCCACGAGGTGCTGCACTACCGGCACTTCTGGACCTTCCTCGCCCTGCTCGCGGCATTGCACCTCGCTCAGGAGGACCAGCCGGCACGTCCGGCCGGAACGCGGTCGTCGGAGGAGTTCGCTCCGCAGTGGATCGATGGCTCCTAGCCCGACGGCCGCCGCTCCGCGAGGCGGGTCCACGGCGAGGCGGGTGGCGGCCAACACGGCCTGGCAGATGGTCACCTTTGCGGCCCGGGCGATCTCGGGCCTGGGGACCGTCGTGCTCCTCGCCCGGTCAGGCGGTCCGCAGGGGCTCGGTACCTTCCAGTTCGCACTGGTGCTCACCAGCTTTCTGCCCTACTACTTCGGGCTCCCCAGCCTTCTCGCCCGCGAGGTGGCGAGGCGCCCGGAGGACGGGCGGACATGGGTCGAGGCCGGGACGCTGATCGCGCTGGGGGCGGGGGCGGGCTTCAGCGTGCTGCTCGCCGTGGGCGCTCGCGCTGTGGGCGCCGCTCCCGAGACCGCGGTCGCGGTGGCGCTGGCCAGCATCGGCATGGCCTTCGACGGCGTGGCCAGAGTCCAGTTCGCGGCCTTCTGGGCCTGGGAGCGGATGCGCCTGGAGGCCCTCGTCACCTCGGCGCAGGAGGCGGTCTTCCTCGCCGCCGTGGCGAGCGTCGTCTGGTCGGGTGGCGGCGTCACCGGCGCGCTGCTCGCCTTCTGCGGATCTCGGGCCCTGGGGGCGGCCATGGGCTGGCTACTCGTCGCCCGCCACCTCGGGGCGTTGCCGATCCCCCGCGGCAAGGCCGAGTTCCTCCGCAGCACGCTGCGGCGGAGCACGCCGTTCGCGGTGAACGACACCTTGACCCTCACCTACATGCGCGCCGACTCCGTCCTGCTCGGCATCTTCAAGGGACCGACGGCGGTCGGGCTCTACCAGGCCGGCACGAACCTCGTGCTGAACCTCAACGTCCTCGCCCGTTCGATCAACCACGCCCTCTACCCTCGGATGAGCCGGGCCTGGCCGAGGCAGGTGCAGGCCTTCTGCCGGCTGCGGGACGCCTCGCTCCGCACGATCTCGCTCATTGCCATGCCCACTGCCGTGGGTAGCTTCCTCCTCGCCGCCGAGACCCTCGACTTCCTCTATGGGCCCGAGTTCGCCCCAGCGGTCGTCACCTACCAGTTGCTCGTGCTCGTCATCCCCGTCCGGATGCTCGGGAACACGGTCAGCCTGGCGCTGGTGGCCGTCGACCGTCAGAGGCACCGCGTGGTTGCCGTCACAACGGCCGCGGCGGCCAACATCGTGCTGAACCTCTTCCTCATCCCGAAGTGGTCGTACCTCGGTGCGGCCATTGCGACGGTCATCACCGAGTCCGGCCTCTTCGTGGCCTACGCCCTGCTCCTCCGGCAGGTCGCCGGCCGTTCCGACCTCTTGCACTCCGTGAGCCTTCCCGGCCTCGCGACCGTACCCATGGGCGCCGCCATCGTGGCCATGAGAGGCAGCGGCCTGTTGGTGTCGGCCGCGGTCGGTGTGGCGGTGTACACCGTGGCCCTCGCCACCCTGGCGCTGGCGCAGGCAACCGGGGCCACGCGACGGCGACCACGCGCCGTGATGGCCAACCTGGTGAGGCCGAGTGCATGAGCGCCCTCCCGGCGAGAGAACACGAGGCTCGACTCTGCCGGGCGTTTCACCACTCTCGATGGCCGCAATCTCCACTCGACGTGACGGTCCCCGGTCGGGTGCGTTACTCTCTCCCTCCTACAGGCCGTGGGTCCCCGGGGGTATGAGGAACGCTATGCGAAGCAGGGCTAGTCAGTTCATCGCAGTCGCCCTGAGCGCGGCGCTCACGTTCACCATGGTCGGGAGCGGCACCGCGCAGGCGCTGATCAGCACGACGCAGCCTCAACTCGCCCTCAATCGCCTGATCCGAACCTCGCCCCCCCTGGGATCGACGACCAGGCTGCAGGACAACGAGGGCAGCGCCTATGTCGCGGGTGACGACGCGCTCTGGATGGCCTCCGACAACGACGACGCGCTGTTCGAGTTCGACCGCACGACCGGGGCGCAGCGTCGAAAGGTCGCCCAGTCGGCCTTCATCAACGCGCCTCGCTTCGGCGTCGGCGGCGCCGCCGGGCAGTCGCGCACCGAAGACCTCGAGGCGCTCGCCTACGACGCGAACGCCGACGTCATCTACGCCTTCTCCGGGAGCACGAGCGCGGTCCCGACCGCCTTCCGCCTGACTCGCGACGCCAACCACCAGTTCCAGGTCGAGTCCTGGCAGTCGCTGCCGTCGGAGTTCACCGGTGCGGGGTGGCGCTCGGCCGATGGCCTCACCTACGTCGCGAACGGCGCAATCCTCCGGACCTATGACTACGCCACGAACACACTCGGGCCCTCGTTCTCGATCTCGGGGCTCTCCAAGGTCTACGGCATCGACTTCGACGACGTGACCGGTGATCTGCTGGCTGTCAACAGCAGTGAACGCCTCTACCGGGCGTCGATGACCACCCGGACCCTCCTGACCGGATGGAACGGCATCAGCCTCACCGGTTTCGGCCTCCTCGACACCCGCGCGGTCGAGGTCATCGGCGAACAGGTGTTCGTCACCGACGGCGCCGACTCCGCCGCGCGGTCGACATCGGACCCCATGTCCCACGCGGTCTTCGTGCTCGACGTCACCGGATCCGGGGCGACGACCCCGACGGCGAGCTTCACCGCGACGCCGACCAGCGGCTCGGTACCGCTCACCGTCAACTTCACCGACACGAGCACCGGCGGGCCCACGAGCTGGGCCTGGAACTTCGGGGACGGCACCACGTCGACGGCACAATCGCCCTCGCACACCTACACGGCCCCCTGCACCTGCACCGCCACCTTGATCGCCACCAACGGGCAAGGGCCGTCCACACCGGCCTCGCGCACCATCACCGTCAACCAGCCGGCGGCGCCGACGGCGAGCTTCACCGCGACGCCGACCAGCGGCTCGGTACCGCTCACCGTCAACTTCACCGACACGAGCACCGGCGGGCCCACGAGCTGGGCCTGGGACTTCGGCGACGGCACCACGTCGACGGCACAATCGCCTTCGCACACCTACACAGCCCCCTGCACCTGCACCGCCACCTTGACCGCCACCAACGGGCAAGGGGGGTCCACGCCGGCCTCGCGCACCATCACCGTCAACCAGGCGCCGACCGAGCTCACCGTGCCACTCGACGCGGACACCTATGTCAACACCGGGAGCCCGACCAAGAACTACGGCTCCTACGCGTACATGAAGCTCCACGGCGTCGACGCCGACTACCGGTCGCTCGTCAGGTTCACCCTGAGCGGACTCAGTGGCGCGCCGAGCTCGGTGAAGCTCCGGCTCTACGTCACCGACGCGAGTTCCCGAGGCGGCGATTGGTACCTGGTCTCGAACGACTGGACCGAGAGCACGGTGGTGTGGGGCAACAAGCCCGCGATCTCCGGCAACCCGGTTGCCTCTGTCGGCGCCGTCTCGGTCGGGACCTGGGTCGAGATCGATCTGACCAGCGCGATCACCGGGAACGGCACGTACTCGTTCGAGGCCACCTCGACGTCGACGAACACCACGGCGTTCTCGACCAGCCAGGGGGCCAACCCACCGCAGGTGGTCGTCATCCCGTAGGCCCATTGGGCCCGTTCCGGCGGGCCACGGGGAACGCTGCTGCTGTGACCCTGCTAACGGTCATCGACTTGCAGCCGATGCAGGAGAGGTGATGATCGAGCCCGGCATGTCCAACCGGCCGAAGCGCGCCCCGACTGGTCAGGTCGTCGTCACGGGTGCCGCCGGCTTCGTGGGATCCCACCTCGTCGACACCCTGCTGGCGCAGGGCTACACCGTCGTCGGGATCGACTGCTTCACGCCGTACTACTCGCCGGCGGCCAAGCGCCAGAACCTCGAGGCCGCGCTGGAGTCCGACCGGTTCACCCTCGTCGACGCCGACCTCCGCGAGGCGGACCTCGTCACCCTCTTCGCCGGGTGCGACACCGTCTTCCATCAGGCCGCGCAACCGGGCGTGCGGCTGTCGTGGTCCGAGGGCTTCTCTGAGTACTCGAGCCACAACATCCTCGCGACGCAACGCCTGCTCGAGGCCGCTCTAGCCGCCGAGGTGCGCCGCGTAGTCTACGCGTCGTCCTCGTCGGTCTACGGCAACCAGGATCGGTACCCGACGGTGGAGACGGACCTGCCCCGTCCGTACAGCCCGTACGGCGTTACCAAGCTCGCCGCGGAGCACCTCTGCGCGCTCTACGCCGAGAACTGGGGGCTGTCGACGGTCGCGTTGCGTTACTTCACCGTCTTCGGGCCTCGACAGCGGCCCGACATGTCGATCCACCGGCTGTGTGAAGCCGTCCTCACCGGAGCGAGCTTTCCCCGCTTCGGCGATGGGACCCAGGTCCGGGAGTTCACCTATGTCTCCGACATCGTCGCCGCGAACTTGAACGCCGCGGACGTCGACATCGCTCCCGGGTCGGTGGTGAACATCGCCGGTGGCGGGGAGATCACGCTCAACGAGCTCATCGCGCTGGTGGGCGAGCTCGCAGGGACGCCGGTGGTTGTCGAGGACCAACCCGCGCAAGCCGGCGACGCCAAGCGCAACGGCGGCGCAACCGATCGCGCCCACACGCTCCTCGGCTGGTCCCCGCGGGTCACCCTCCGCGAGGGAATCGCCTCCCAGCTCGCCTGGCACCGTGCCCGCCCAAAGGTATCGACCTGACCGAGTCCATCGTCGACGCTGCATCAGCGTCCGAGTAGACTAGACCATATTGGTGGTGCCCGAATAGACAAGGAAGTGGAGATGTCAGGCAACTTACGGCCCCCAATCATTCTCTTCGGCAACTTCCGCTCCGGCACCACGATCGTCCAGAAGATCGTTTCCGAGCATCCGGAGGTCGTGGGTTGGTATGAGCCCAATTCCCTCTGGCTGTACGCCGATCCTGCCCGACGTCATGATGAATTCGAAGAAGAGGACGCGACCGACAAAGTCAAGCGGTATGTCCGCAACCAGTTTCTGAAGTACCAAGAGCAACATGACAACTGCATTGTCATGGAAAAGTCACCCCACAACATACTCCGTCTTCCCTACGTCAAGGCGATCTTCCCCGAGGCAACGTTTCTCTACATGGTCCGGGATCCGTTTTCGTTCATAAGTTCCGTCGAATTGAAATGGCAACGCCCGGTTACCACCACTGGCGCCATCCGTCGACTCAAGGAAACGCCCATCAGTCAACTCCATCACTACGCGGGCAAATACGGGAAACAGCAATTCTACAAGCGAATCCTGAGGCGGAAGTACCTGTCCGCCTGGGGCCCACGCTACCAAGGCATGCAAGAGGACCTGGCAACTCGGGACATGTTCACCGTGATTTCCAGGCAATGGTCTGAGGCCTCGAAGAAGGCGGAGAAGGACCTCGCTCTCTTCGAGCAGGGCGAGGTCTTGAAGCTGCGCTATGAGGACTTTGTAAGCGACCCGGTCTCGGAGCTGGAACGCATCTGTCGTCACTGCAGACTGGAGATGACCCCGGATATGGTCAAGGCCGCGCGCGAAACCGTCCGCTCTGATCGGCAGCTGAAATGGCAACGTCTTGACCCGCAGGACCTCGCTCGCACCATCCCCGAGATCAGTGGCGAGATGCAGCGCCACGGTTATGAGATCCCGGCTGAACTCACCCAGGCCATAGCCGACCTCGACCCCACGCGGTAGAGGCAGCAGCCAATGGCCGACCGTACAGCGACAAGGATTGAACGTACTCTTTGATGAACGAACAACGCTCCCAATCCTCCCCAGCCCCGCTCACAAGCGACACGATGCCGGACATCCTGTGTACGTTGGGTCCGGCATCGCTCGACCGGCAGATAATTCAACGCCTCGAGCAGAGCGGCGCCTCCCTCTTTCGCATCAACTTGTCGCACACCAAGCTTTCGGATCTGTCGCGCGTCGTCCAAACAATCCGGGGAGCAACAGAGGTCCCGATTTGCCTGGACAGCGAGGGAGCACAGATTCGAACGGGCGACTTCGTGCACGGAACCATCACTCTGCGCGATAGCACCGTCGTGCGCGCCCACTCCCGACGAGTTGCCGCCGACGACAAGAACCTGAATTTCTATCCTCTCGGCATTGTCCAGCTCCTCGAGTTGGGCGACTTCATCAGCATCGACTTCAATTCGGTCCTGGTGCAGGTCATTTCGAAAGATACCGATACGGTCTCGATGCGTGTCCTGCAAGGCGGCTTGGTGGGCCAGAACAAAGCCGTGACGGTCGAGCGAAACATTCCGATGCCTCCTCTCACCGACAAGGATGAAGCGTCGCTCAGGCTCGGACGCGAGATGGGCCTCTCTCACTTTGCTCTTTCCTTTGCGAGCAGAGGGGAGGATGTGAGGCACATACGCAACATCGTCGGTGACGATGCCTTTGTCATCTCGAAGATTGAATCGCGCATCGGCCTGCGGAACCTCGAAGACATTGCCGCCGGCTCGAACGCCCTGCTCATAGACCGGGGTGACCTTTCCCGGGAGATTCCCATCGAAATGCTGCCCCAGACCCAGAAGGCCATAATCGAACGCGCCAAAGCGGTCGATTGTCGTGTCTATGTGGCCACCAACCTGCTCGAGTCGATGGTTTCACTGCCCACGCCCACCCGCGCCGAGGTCAATGACGTCTACAACACGCTGGTGGATGGGGCCGACGGCTTGGTGCTGGCCGCCGAAACGGCTATCGGAAGCTATCCCATCCAGTGTGTATCGATGATCAGCAAGATCATCCGTGGGTTCCAACGTTCGGAACGCTCGGATGCGCAGGTGTATGAGCTCGATGCCGTTTCCATGCTCGTGGAGCCGCATGGTGGCTGGCTGGTGCACCGCGAGGCAGGCCCTGCCGATCGGGAGGATCTCGAGAGCCTGCCTCGGCTGGTGGTCTCCGAGAGGGACCTCATGGATTGCGAACAATTCGGCTACGGCACCTACTCGCCACTCACGGGATTCATGGACCGTGAAACGCTCGACTCGGTTCTGGATACCTATCAACTGCCCAGCGGTGACGTCTGGACCTTGCCGATCCTGTTGCAGGTTGACAAGGCGGCGGTCGCCGCCTTCGGACCGGGGGAGCGCATCGCACTGACGGACGGACAGGGAGTTGTCCACGCCCTGCTGGATGTTTCGGAGGTCTTCCACTATGACCTCGAAGACCTCGCCAAGCGGATGTACGGCACAACCAGCCGCCAACATCCCGGCGTTGCCGATCTGATGGCGCAGGGCGAGGTGTTCGTCGGGGGCGATGTCACCCTCGTGCGGCCGCTGGATTCCCCCATTCGTCATTACTTGTTGTCGCCGGCACACACCCGCTTCATCTTCACGCGGCTGGGTTGGTCACGCGTTGTCGCCTTCCATACTCGAAACGTCGCGCACCGCGGGCACGAGTGGATACAGAATGAGGCGCTCGAACGAACGGGGGCCGACGGTCTCTACATAAATCCCGTGGTGGGTCCCAAGAAGCCGGGCGACTTCTTGCCCGGACCGATACTTCTCAGCTACCAACGGCTTCTCGAGTTCGGGTGCTACCCCCAAGGTAAAGTCGTCTTGGGGAGCTTCTTCACCTATTCGCGGTATGCCGGACCTCGTGAAGCGGTTTTCACGGCCTTGTGTCGCAAGAACATGGGCTGTAGCCATTTCATCATTGGCCGCGACCACACGGGGGTCGGTGACTTCTATGCCCCAGACGCCAACCGGAACCTCTTTGAAGCGCTCGGCGACATAGGGGTGGAACCGGTGTTCTTCGATGCGGTCGGCTACAACAGCATAACCGACTCCTACGAAGTCGATCAAAGTAGCCACTTACAGACGATATCGGGTACCGAAGTGCGCGAGACCCTGCGGACTGGGCGACATGTGCCCGAGTGGTTCATGCGAGACATCGTTCAGGAAGGTCTGCTGGAGGAACTGGCGAACGGCAGTCCGCTATTCGTGGAATAGCACGCCCATTCTCGGGCTCGTGGTCCTGAGCTTCAGTCGCCCGGCGAGCCGTAACCCAAGAGGTTCAGGAAGTGGTCCCGGCGTTGCCAGTCCTTGTCGACCTTGACCTGGAGCTCGAGGAAGGCGCCGTCAGGGAGCTGCTTGCGGACCTCGGTGCCCACGGCCTTGAGGACGGCGCCCTTCTTCCCGATGACGATGCCTTTCTGGCTGTCCCGTTCGACCAGGATCTCGACCCGGATGCGGGGCCACTCCCACTCGGTCACCTGGGTGGCGATCGAGTGCGGGATCTCCTCCCTCAGGTGGGCCAGGAGCTGCTCCCGGACCAGCTCGGCCACCCAGAAGGCCTCGGGCACGTCGGTGACCGTCCCCTCCGGGTAGTACGGCGGGCCCTCGGGCATCTTGTCGATGAGGTAGGCCACCAGTTCGTCCACGCCCCGGCCGGTCTTGGCCGACACGGGGAAGTAGTCGGCGAACTCGACCTCCAGCTCGCTGCCCTTGCGCAGCTGGGCGAAGGTCGATGCCTCCTGGGCGATGTCGATCTTGTTGACGATCAGGACCGAGCCGAGCGGGGCCTTGGCGGCCACGAACTTGTCGCCCGGCCCGATGGGGGCGGTGGCGTCGACCATCACGCAGGCCACGTCGACGTCGTTCAGGGCGGCACCCGCTGTGGCGTTGAGCCGGGGGCCGATGGGACTGCGGGGCTTGTGGATGCCGGGCGTGTCCAGGAACACGATCTGGGTCATCTCGCCCTCCGGATCGGTCCGCTCCAGGATCCCCCGGACCTGGCTGCGGGTGGTCTGCGGCGTGGGCGAGGTGATGGCCACCTTCTGGCCCAGGATCGTGTTCAGCAGCGTCGACTTGCCCACGTTGGGCCGTCCGACGATGGCGACGAAGCCCGACCTCATCGGGTGGGCACCCAGTCGATGTCGATCCCGCCGCCAGACCCGTCGTCGTCGGCCGGGTCGGCCGAAGCGGGCAGAGGCGTCACCCGCACCCGACCGATGCGCCGGCCCTGGACCTTCTCGGCCGACAGCCGGTAGCCCGCCACCTCGACCGACTCACCCTCGGCCGGGACGTGGCCGAGCAGGTGGTAGACGAGGCCGCCGACGCTGTCCCAGTCCCCCTCCTCGGGCAGCTCGCTGTCCAGCAGGGCGTTGACCTCGTCGACGGCCATGCGGGCGTGGACCCGGATCCCGCCCCCCGGGGCGGGTTCCACCATCGGCTCCTCGACGTCGAACTCGTCCTGGATCTCACCCACCAGCTCCTCGATGACGTCCTCCAGGGTGACCAGGCCGGCGGTACCGCCGTACTCGTCGATGACGATGGCGATGTGGAACTGCTCGGACTGCATCTCCCGGAGGAGTTCGGCCACGCGCTTGGTCTCGGGCACGACCCGGGCCGGGCGGAGCATCTGGGCGATGGGCTCTTCGGTGTGGCCGTCGCGCTCGGCCCGCATCAGGTCCTTGGCATAGACGATGCCGGTGATCTCGTCGACCCCGCCCTCGCCGTAGGCCGGTAGGCGGCTGAAGCCGTGGGCGATGGCCACCTCGATGGCGGCGTCGATCCGGAAGTCCTCGCCGACGGTGACCATCTCGGTGCGGGGGACCATGACCTCGCGGGCGATGGTGTCGCCGAACTCGATGATCGACTCGATGAGGGCCCGCTCCGACGAGTCGATGACCGCGGCCTCGGCGGCCACCCCGGCCAGGGCCAGCAGCTCGTCCTCGGAGACCGACGGGCCCTCCTTGCGGGCCTTGCCCGGGACGAGGAGGTTGGCCAGGCCGATGAGCAGGCGCAGGATCCAGCGCAGCGGGGCCAGCGCGGCCAGGCCCCGGACGAGAGGCGCCACCCGGACGGCGGCGACGTCGGTGTGCTCGAGCGCCCAGGTCTTGGGGGCGGCCTCGGCGGCGACGTAGATCACGACCAGTTCGATACCCAGCGCCACCAGCACCGCCGAGCGACCCCCGTGCCG
>Ga0315283_10005768_pt1 | contig 10957 bp, 8 predicted proteins | sample YL17G09_0_MG_FD_204541 | JGI IMG/M metagenome (GOLD analysis project Ga0315283, IMG submission 204541) | Sediment microbial communities from Yellowstone Lake, YNP, Wyoming, USA - YL17G09_0 | ecosystem: Environmental > Aquatic > Freshwater > Lake > Sediment | place: USA: Wyoming | collected...
ACGCGAACGCACTGGGGGAGATCACTCCGGCCGGTTAGAACGCGGGCTTCCGCATCTCCTTCTTCGCGCTCTGGATGTGCTTGTCCCTCAGTATCTTTTCCTTCGCTCGGCGGGAGCGGCGGGCCTTCTGCTTCCTGACCTTCCATATCTCCTTCTGGCGGGCGCTCTCGGCGCCCAGCTTGCGCGCCTCGAGCTCGTCCATCATCAGCCGCCGGGCCATGAACCGGTTCAGGGCCTGGTGGCGGGAGACCTGGTGGCGGACGGTGAAGCCGGTGGAAATGTGCCGGAAGATGACGCAAGTCTCGACCTTGTTGACGTTCTGGCCGCCCGGTCCGGACGACTTCGTGAAGCTTTCCTCGAAGTCGGACTCGGAAACCCCGAGCCGGCGCATCCGTTCAATGAGGGCCGCCCGCTTGGCCGGGGAAACGGGGAAGTCCGGGAGGTCTCCCGGCATCAGCGACTCCCGTATGAGGGAAGGGGGGCCAGCCCGTTCATCACGGCGGCCTGCAGTTCCCGCTCAAGGTAGACCCGGGCGGCCTTCTCCACGGCGCTCTCGAAGAGGCCGCCAAGGAAGGCCTTCCCCGCGTCGGCCGGCATGGACGCCTGCTCTTCCGAGCCCCAGCCCTCGCCGCTCCACAGGACCCGGCCGGTGGCGTCCACCAGCCTGAGCTCCAGGCCCACCGCCTTCATCACGTAAAGCCCCACGTTGACCGTGCGGAAGTCGGCGACGGTTCCGGTCAGGAGGAGCCCCGCGCCCGCGGCTCTGGCGATATCGGCGGGCTTGAACGCTTTCGCCTGTTCCCCCTGGGTGATCCCGAGGTCCCGGAACATCCGGGTGGAGTCCTCCAGGCGGACCATCCTGTAGCCCTTGCGGGAGAGGGCCTTCCAGACCGCGGCGCGCGCCCGGTCGGGGGCGTCCACCGAGTTGCTGGAGTTTCCGAACGGCACCACGGCCAGCGCGGTCTCGAACCAGTCGATGGGGGCCTGCGGGGCGTCGGAAGGCGGGGCCTGCGACGGCACGAAGATGCGGTCTATCTCGGCGATATACCCCGAAAGGGCGGCCTGTTCCTCCCTTCCAGGGTTGGCGGCCAGGGCCCGCGAGTACCAGTCCCGGGCCTCGGCGAACCGGGCGGCCCGCTCGTGGTAGATGCCGAGGTCCCACCTCAGCTTGTAGTCGGGGTCGTCGACGGCGGCGTTCATCCAGATGTCTCCCGCCTCGTTCCACCTTCCATCGTTGGCCAGCTTGCAGCCGTCCTTGAGAGCCTTCGACTTCCCCTCCATAAGCTTCCGGTTCCGGAACGCCACCCGGGGTAGGAGGAAGGAGGTGACGTCGACCGCCCACGCGCGCCGGATGCCCTCCTGTTCCCGCAGCCAGCGCGGCAGGTCGAGGCGCTCGGCGGAAGTCACCGAAGCCTCATAAGGCAGGACGCGGGAGGCCAGGGGAACGCGGCCGGGCCACGATTCGAGGCGGTAGGCGATGGAAAACGCGATGTTCACGGCCCAGCCCTCGCGGACGCGCTTCTTTCCCCCCGAGGACTCCTCGGCCTCGAACTTCTCCTGCGCCGCGGTGATGGCGGAGGGCTTGAGCCACAGGATGGAGGTCGCGCCCAGGGAGTCGGCGAAGATGGTGGCGGCGGGGGAGTCGGTCATGTAGGCGACGACCCGGGAGGACGGGGAGCCGAGGATGATGGAGGCCTCGTCCATCTCCGCGAGGGCTTCCCCGACCGGCAGGGCCATGGCGGTCGAGTCCTTGTCGGCCAGGGACTGAAGGGCCTCCTTCAGGCCCGTCGCCACCGGCCCTCCGGGCTTCCCGGGGGCGGGCAACTGCATCACTATCACCATCCGGCCCAGCGCGGGAAGCCCCTCGGGCTTCACGTCGCGGGGAGCCAGGGTGTGCCTGACCGGGACCCAGGTCGTGCAACCGGACGCCAGCAGGGCCGTGAGGACAAGGGAAGCCCGCATCCTCACCTGCCGGAGTAGAGGTTGGCCGTGGGAACGACCTGGCGGGACACCGAGGGGTGCGACCAGTAAAGGGATGCGTTGGCGACCACGGCGTTCTCGAAGAATTCCATCTTGAGGTCGTAGAGGCGCCCGGCCTCCATGACGACCTCCCCGGAGTGCTCTGACGGCCGCTGGTCTTCCCAGGCGTCGACGAGGAGCTTTCCGTCCACCCAGAGGCGGACGCCGTCATCGGTATAGGCCGTGAATGTCCAGGTCCCGGAGAAGTCGGGCCGGACCTTCCCGGTCCAGCGCACGCTGAACTTATCCACGGGGATGGAGGGATCGGGGGAGCCCTCCTTCCAGTCGAAGTCCACCACCGGGTCGACCCGCTTGAGCGGTTCGCCGGCCAGGTCCATCGACTTGAAGTATTCGGCGGTGAGGCCGTCACCCTCGGTGTCGAGGGCGAGGGACTGCGGCCGGACCATCTCGTTCCCCGTCGCCGAACGGTCGCGCACGCCCTTTACGGTCACCGTGGCGTTCCCGGGGGGAAGGTCGGAGGAGAGGTCGAGCGTGACCGTGCGCCCGTCCGCGGAGACGGACGCGGAGATGACGCCGGCGGCGGAGACGCCGGCGGCGGGGACGCCGGCGGCGGGGACGCCGGCCGACGGCTGGAGGCGGTAGTTGGCGGTGTTCCCCGCCGTCGCGGCCGAGACCGGCTCCGAGAAGACCAGGGTCGCCGTCCTCCCCGTCCCGCGCGGGCGGAGGGCGGAGACGAGGACGGGCGGGACCCGGTCGGCCCGGACGCGGAGGGTGGCTGCCGCACTCTCCGCGGAGCCGTAAGGGGACGACACCCTGCAGGAGAACCGCGAACCCTTTTCGGAGAGCCGTACCGCGGGGAGTTCCAGCCTTGGGCTCGTCGCGCCGGCTATCTCGCGGCCGTTCCGGAGCCAGCGGATGGTCATCGGCCCGGTGCCGCGGATCCTCGCAGAGAAGGAGGCGGGGGAGCCCTCGTCGGTTTCCACGGAAGCCGGGGAGCGGTCGAACGCCGGGCGGACCGGGGTTCCGCCCCAGCCGGAGGGGGTTCGGCCCATGGCCAGCCTCAGGGCGCCGCCTTTCACGAGGTCCGCGTGCTTCAGGTGCGGCGCCGCCACCGGCTTCCCATCGAGGACGGCCGACTGGATATACATGTCGTCGGCGGAGTTGTCCGCCGCCTCGATGACGAACCGCTCGCCCGGGTAAAAGGCGCGGTTGAGCCTGATGGTCACGCGGTCGAAGACCGGGCTGGCGAGCTGGTACTCGGCGTCGCCCGGGCAGGCCGGGTAGAAGCCCATCATCGCGAATACGGCCCAGGCCGAGGAGGCCCCGGCGTCGTCGTTGCCCGGGATGCCGTCGGGAGCGACGCGGAAATACTTCGCCAGCGCCTCGCGAACGGTCTTCTGGGTCCGCCATCCCTCGGCGTTGGCGTAGTCGAAGAGCCAGGCGTAGTGGAAGTCGGGCTCGTTCCACATGATGAAGTTGCCGGTGTCGACGCATTCCTGCAGTTTCGCGACGTAGGCGGCCTCGCCACCCATGAGTTCGGCGTATCCGCCGAAATCGTAGGGATAGGGGAAGGAATACTGCCAGGCGTTGCCCTCGACGTACCAATTCGTGCCGAACTGGTCGAGGGCCGGGTCGAAGGGCTTCACCCACGACCCGTCGGCGTTGCGGGGGCGCAGGAACCCGCTTTCCGCGTCGTAGTAGTTGCGGTACGCGACGGCCCGCCTGGCGAATTCCCCGGCCTCGGCCTTCCGGCCCATGGCGTCGGCCATCCGGGCGATGCAGTGGTCGGCGATGCCGTATTCGATGACGGTCGAGACCGGCCCCCATACGTTTTCGCCCTTGTGGTCCTGGGGTATCCAGCCCAGCTTCAGCAGGTCGGCCAAGCCGGGCCGGAGCGGGTTCCCGGGCTCGCGGCCGGACTTCAGCATCCCTTCCATCGCCTTTTCCGCGTCGAACCCGGTGATGCCGCGCGTATAAGTGTCGCCGATGACCGCGGAGGCGGGGTCGCCGACCATGACCAGGGTCTCGCTCCCGGCCAGCTCCCACTTGGGGAGCCAACCGCCCTGCCGGTACATCTCGACCATGGACTTCACCATGTCGAGCTGGCGCTCGGGATAGACGAGGGAGAGCAGGGGATGGAGGTTCCGGTAGGTGTCCCAGAGGGAGTAGACGTGGTGCTGGACATAGCCCTCGGCCTTCTGCGGGCCGGCGTTCCGGAAGCCCCGGTACTGCCCGTTCACGTCGCTGAAGGTGCCGGGGTGGATGAGGCAGTGGTAGAGGGCGGTGTAAAAGACCTTCCTCTGGTCGTCGGACCCTCCCTCCACCTCGACCCGGCCCAATTGCTCGTCCCACGCCGCCGCCGCCCTGTTCCTTGCGGCGTCGAAGTCCCAGCCCGGCATCTCCGCCTCGAGGTTCGCGCGGGCGTTGGCGCAGTTGACGTATGAGATGCCGACCTTCACGACGACCTTTTCCCCGGCCTTCACGGAGAAGCGCATGACCGCGCCGACGTCCTCGCCCCGTTGGGAGAGCGCGTCCTTGAACCGGCCGCCGTTCCAGGCCCGCACGTACCGGACCGGCTTGCTTACCCGGGCGACGAAGTAGACGACCTGCCGGTTGCCCGTGCCGCAGAAGTTGCCGCTCTCGGTCCAGCCCTCGACTTCCTGCTTGGAGACGATGCGGACATAGCCCTCCAGGGGCCGCTTGGCGCCTTCCCAGGAGGGGGGCAGGCGCTGGCTCATGTCGAAGAGGATGTTGTTGTAGGCCCCGGCGGGATAGGTGAGCCGCATCATCCCGGCCCGGGTCGTGGCCGTGGCTTCGGCGGTTATGCCGTAGGCGGAGAGTTTCGCGCGGTAGTAGCCGGGGGAGGCGGATTCCTCAGCAAACTCCGACTTGTACTGGTCCTCGAGCACCTTGACCACGCCGGTCGTCGGCATCAGGACCACGTTCCCGAGGTCCGTGCACCCGGCCCCGCTGATGTGGACGTGCCCGAAGCCGTAGATGAACTTGCGGTCCTTGTAGTAGCCGGAAGGGGCGGAAAGGTCCGTGTGCGGGCTGACCGAGACCATCCCCCACGGGACCTGGGCCCCGGGGTAGGTGTTCCCCCCCTTGGCCGTGCCGATGAAGGGGTCCACCCAGGAGGAGGGAGGCAGCGCCGCCGCCGCGGAACCCAGGAATGCCGACAATGCGACCAGAATGGCCTTGCCCATGGTGGATAAACAATAGTCCATATCCCGGGGCCGGGCAAGCTTGAAGGCGCCGTTTTGGCCCCTGGTTGCCCGCGTATTTGAAGCCTGCCTATACTGGGGTCAGGCGGTGAAGGACGCCTCCTCGTCCGCGGGAAGGGCAGAGCCCACCTTCAGCAGCAGGGAAAGAAGACAACCGAGAAGACCTTCTTTCCGCCCGGGACTGCGGACGCCGGGTAAACACGGAAAGGGGGAGTTATGCCGAGTGCCTTGCCGCAGAAACCGAGCCTGGAGCAACTTCGCAAGCAAGCCAAGGACCTCCTGAAGGCCCACGGGAACCGGGAGCTTTACGCCTGCCGCGTCCTGAGACGCCTGTACCGTTTCAAGGATTACAGCGACGTGCAGGTATTTGGACAGGAACTGTCGTTGCAGGAAGCCCAGCATGCGCTGGCCCTCGAATACGGACTGGAGAGCTGGAAAGCCCTCCTGGACCGCGTGGAGTCGGCACAGAAGGAGACGAATACCATGGCAGATAACAAGGGACGCAGTGATTCGCAGGCGCAAGCCGACGAAGAGGTGATAAAGCGCATCCAGGCGGAGCCGGGTTGGAACGATGCGATGAAGCTGAGGGAGGAACTTGAGCGGATAATCGCCGGTACTCCCGCAAGCCGCTGGAAGAACCAGCAGATGATAACGTTCCTGGTAAAGGCTACGGGTATAGCCCATAAGGGGGGCCTGATCGCCCTCGACGGGCTTTCGGAAAAGCTGGACGACGAGTTCCTGAAGCAGGGACTTCAGCTCACCGTGGATGGCGCGGACACCTCGATCGTGAGGGAGATACTGGAGTCGCGGAAGCAGACCCTGGTCAAGGAATTGGAGCGCCGACTCGACCTGGTGATAACGGGGCTGGATTCCCTGTCGCACGGGGACCACCCGCATATCGTCGAGGCCAAGGTTCGGGCGTTCATCCCCCCCGAGGGGTGACAGGGGAGGGAGCCGGGGGGCGGGGCTAGCTCCCGCCCCCCCTTCCCCGCGCGAGGCGGCGGACCTCGGTCATCGTGGCGATCCCGGTGGTGTAGAGCTTCCGGACCGTGACCGTGGCCACGAGGTTCCCGAACCGGGCCGCCTCGACCGGGTTGCGGCCGGCGGCCAGCGCGAGTGCCAACCCGGCGAGGGTGCTGTCCCCGGCGCCGACCGTGTCGGTCCTGCCCCGCACCTTGAGCGCGGGGACGCCGGCAAGGCCGCCCTTCCAGCACACGAGGCAGCCCCGCCGGCCCCGGGTCACGAACACCGGGCGCCGGGAACGCCGATACAGCGTGATGGCGGCCTTTCGGGTATCGCGGGCGCCGGAGAGGCGCCGCGCCTCGTGCTCGTTGAGCTTCAGCGCCGCGTGCCGGTATTCCCGGCCATAATCCCGGGTATCGGCGATGATGAGCCGGTCCCGGTGGCGCTTGAGCAACCACGCCATCCTGCGCCGGAACGAGGCGCAGTGCAGGCTGTCCCTTATCTGCTGGTTCACGACGAGGATGTCCACCCGGGGAAGCAGGCGTTCGAGCCTGCCAAACAGCGCGTTCTCCGTCCGGCGCGAGAGCCGGTTGTAGTCCGCGGTATCGAATCGGTTCGATTCCCTGCCCTTCAGGTGCGGCTTGATGAAGACCGGGGTGTTCCAGCCGTCTTCCTGCACGAGGAGCCCGGAGGCGTCGACGCCCCGCCCCTCAAGCTGGCGGATCATCTCTACCGCCCAGGGGTCCCGGCCGACCACTCCGAGGGCGTGGACGGTCCGGCACCCGAGCGCGGCCATGTTTGCCGCCACGTTGGCGGCGCCGCCGAGGGAATAGCGCTGGATACGGATGGGCCGCGTCGGCAGGCCGGTCTCGAGGCTCGGCGCGCTCTTTGCGGGGTCGAGGAACCAGTAGGCGTCGAGGGCAAAATCGCCGACCAGGGCCAGTCTCAGGCCGCGTGTGGCGAAGCCCGCCGGATCATTCACGCTAGAGCAGGTCCCGGCTGATGTAGTTGTCGTGGCCGGGAATGATGATGTCGGCGTCGCGGACCAGCGCGTCGATCGAGGTTCGGGCCATTCCGGGGTCGGTCGAGTTGTGGAACCCCTCCCGCGCCCGCAGGAAGTCTGCTGTCATCACCGCGTCGCCCGCGACCGCCACCCGCTTTCCCTTCGAGTCGAACAGGAGTGCGGTCGTTCCGGGGGTGTGCCCGGGGGCCGGGACCGGCCTGATGCCCGGGAGGAACCCCGGGACCGCGGGCCGGAACCTGGCGAGGTGGACCGCCTCGGGACCCGTCACCTTCGGCTTCCAGTATTCGATCTCCTCGGGGGCCATCCACCAGGGCGCGTGGGGGAAGGCGTCGAGCCCGAACCGGTGGTCGCCGTGGAAGTGGGTCACGAAGACGTGGCGGACCTCCTCGGGCAGGACACCGGCCTGGTCCATCAGGAGCTTCGGCATCTCCGGCGGCTGGAGCGAGGGGTCGACGATTAAGAGGCCTTCGGGAGTGCGTATCAGTGTGCAGGTGCACAGCGGGCCGCGCTTGCGCTCGGTCTCGCCCCAGTGCTTGTTCATCGAGAGGTGTCCGATCGTCAGGATTATCCAGGCGTGCGGGTCCTTGTCATCCATCCCGAACATCTTCGTCCTCCTTTGCGGTGCGCGGGCCTTTCAGGACTGTTTTGAAACCTCGTCCAATTCCTTCATCTCGGCCTCGGAGAGCTTGAGGCCAGCGGCCCCGAGGCTCTCGTTCAGCTGGGCCACGGTATTGGGCCCGACGATGGGCGAAGTCATCCATTCGTGCGACAACAGCCACCCCAGGGCCATCTGGGCCACCGTCTTTCCGCGCGCGCGCCCGAGCCGGTCCAGGGCGTCGATGACGTTCCAGGTCCGGTCGTTCAGCATGTGCTTCAGGCCATCGCCCCGGGCCCGGTTCGGCAGGGGCCGTCCGCGGCGGTACTTCCCGCTCAGCAGGCCGGCCTGCAGGGGGGAATAGGGGATGACGCCTACGTTGTATTTCTTCACCAGCCACACGTGGTCCTCCTCGAAGTCGCGGACCAGGAGGTTGTACTTGGGCTGGGCCGAGACGTACCGGGGCAGTCCGCCGCGCTCCGCGAGGACGAGCGCCTCGGCCATCAGCCCGGGAGAGTAGTTCGAGCACCCGACGAACCGTACCTTGCCGGCGGCTATGAGGTCGCGGTAGGCGCGGAGGGTCTCCTCGTTGCCGACCGACCAGTCGGGCCAGTGCGACTGCAGGAGGTCGACATGGTCGGTCCGGAGCCGCTTCAGGCTGTCCTCGATGGCCTTCACGATATGGGAACGGTTCAGCCCTCCGCCGGTCGCGCCCTTCCACATCCCGATCATGCACTTGGTGGACAGGACGACCCGCCGGCGGTTGCCCTTCCTCTTCATCCACTTCCCGATTATCGTTTCGGCGGTGCCGGCCTTGCACTCCTTGACCCACCCCGTGTAGATGTCGGCGGTGTCCACGAGGTTCCCTCCGGCGTCCATGAAGGCGTCCAGGACGCGGTACGACTCCGCCTCGGTGGTGGTCCACTTGAACTGCATCGTGCCAAGGCAGATCTCGGAGACCCTAAGCCCGGTCGGTCCCAGCAGGCGGTATTCCATGGCTATGCCCCCGCCTTCTCGATGGCCTTGACCTCTTCGGGGGTGAGTTTCAGCCCCGCGGCTCCGAGGAGGTTGGAGAGCTGCTTGACGGTGTTGGCCCCGATTATGGGCGCGGTCATCCAGTCGTGGGAGAGGTGCCATCCCAGGGCCATCTGGGCCACGGTCTTGCCGCGCTTACGGCCGAGGCGCTCGAGCGTCTCGACGGTCTTCCATCCCTTGTCGTTCATGAGCCACTTGAGGCCCCTGGCCCGTTCAGTTTTCGGCACCGGCCTGTTCCTCCGGTATTTGCCGGTGAAGAAGCCGCCCGACAACGGGCTATAGGGGATGACCGAGACCGAATACTTCCTGCACAGCCACGCGTGGTCCTTCTCGAAGTCGCGCGCCATGGGGTGGTAGTAGGGCTGTATCGAGACGTACTGCGGCAGGCCCATGGCCCGCGAGACGGCGAGGGCCTCCGCGAACTCCCCCGAGGTGTAGTTGGAGCACCCGATATACCTGACCTTGCCGGCCCGGATGAGGTCGTCGTAGGCCTTGAGGGTCTCCTCGATGGGAACCGAGGAGTCCGAACTGTGCGACTGGTAGAGGTCGATGTAGTCGGTGCGGAGGCGCTTCAGGCTGTCCTCGCAGGCCTGGACGAGGTGCGCGCGTCCCAGCCCCTCGCCCGTGGCTCCGGGCCACATCCGTCCGTGGGCCTTGGTGGCCAGGATCACCTGCCGGCGGTTGCCGCGGCGGGACATCCATTTCCCGATGATGGTCTCGGATTCCCCGCCCTTGCACCCCTTCGCCCAGAACGAGTAGATGTCGGCGCTGTCGACGAAGTTCCCGCCCTCGGCGAAGAAGTGGTCAAGGACGCGGTAGGACTGCGCCTCGCTGGTGGTCCACTTGAACTGCATCGTGCCGAGGCATATCTCCGAAACCCTTATTCCCGTTGGTCCGAGTGGCCTGTATTCCATGGTGTGCCTAATGTAGGGCAGATTGCCCGCCTGCGGCAAGGAACGGGGGGTTGGGTGGTATCCGGCCTCGTTCCTGTAATATAGCGCCATGATATGGACACTTATGGCGGCAACAATGGTTAAGGCGGCGGTCATCATCGGTCCGGCCCAGGTGGCCGACCCCAAGCTGTGGGCTCCCATCGAGCAGGAGTCTCCCTCCGCGGAAACGGTGGTCGAGGACGGGAAGAAGGTCCTGAAGCTCGCTTGCCCCTTCTCGACCCTCAAGGGGTGGAGGGCGGGGTGGGACATTGAATTCAAGGACGGGTTCCCGGCGAGCCGGTGGATGCGGCTGAAGGTCAGGACCGACGACCCGGAGGCGGTCGCGAACATTGCCCTCTATTTCGAGTCCGGACCGGGATGGTACCGGAAGGGGTTCGGGGCGCCGGCCAGGACCTGGCGGACCCTCATCGGGGCCCGGTCGAAGTTCGAGACCGAGGGCGTGCCCGGGGCCTGGGGCCAGGTCAGGCGGATGCGCCTTGCGGTCTTCCCGGGCGCGAAGCGCGACACCGCGGTCTACATCGAGGGGCTCCAGGGGACCGAGGCCTCGACCATCGAGGACGCGGGGCGCATCGGGCCCTACGACAGCCTTGACCAGCTTGCCCAGCTCCTCGGCAAGACCAGCCACGGGAAGAAGGCGCTGGCGAACGCCGGCGGGCTCCTGGACCGGGCCAAGAAGGCCCCGGACGAGGCGGGCGACGAGGCGCAGGGGCTCATCCGCGACGCGCGCCGTCTCCTGGCCACGGCGTACGCGAAGGAGCAGAAGCCGAGGGCCAACGAGATGCGGGCCATGTGGTGTCACCGGGGGCAGGGCCCCGAGATGGGGTGGGAGAAGGCGATGGAGCACCTCAAGAAGAACGGCTTCAACACCATCTTCCCCAACATGCTTTGGAGCGGGGCGGCCTACTATCCGAGCAAGGTTGTGCCGAACCCGAAGGACGTGGCCGACGGCCGGGACTACCTGAAGGAACTGCTGAAGGCCGCGCGAAAGAACGGGATAAAGGTGCACGTGTGGAAGGTTTCGTGGCAGTTCGGGTGGATGGCGGACAATTCCATACTGGTCCCACACCGTTTCGCGGGGCGCATGCAGGTGGACCGGGAAGGGAAGGCCGGGGACTGGCTCTGCCCGGTAAACCCGGCGAACCGGAAGTACGAGCTGGACGCCATCCGCGAGCTGGTGACCAAT
>Ga0315283_10005772_pt1 | contig 10955 bp, 8 predicted proteins | sample YL17G09_0_MG_FD_204541 | JGI IMG/M metagenome (GOLD analysis project Ga0315283, IMG submission 204541) | Sediment microbial communities from Yellowstone Lake, YNP, Wyoming, USA - YL17G09_0 | ecosystem: Environmental > Aquatic > Freshwater > Lake > Sediment | place: USA: Wyoming | collected...
TCGCCCTCTGCCGGCTTGATATCCGCGGCACGGGAAGCTCCCCGGGTGTGGCCCAGGACGAGTACACGGAGGCCGAGGCCCGGGACGGCTACGACGCCGTCGAGTGGCTGGCGGCCCAGCCCTGGTGCACCGGGAGCGTCGGCATGTGGGGCATCAGCTGGGGCGGGTTCAGCTCGATCCAGGTCGCGAAGCTGCGTCCGCCCCACCTGCGGGCGATCCTGCCGATGTACGCCACCGACGACCGCTACCGCGACGACGTCCACATCCGCGGCGGATGCGTCACGGCCAGCGAGAAGAGCCAGTACGCGGTCAGCCAGCTGGGCATGAACGCCATGCCACCGCTCCCCGCCTTCCGCGGCGAAGGCTGGCGCGACGAGTGGCGCGACCGCCTGGAGCAGACCCCGCCCTGGCTCTTCGCCTGGATCCGGGAACAGGCCGACGGCCCGTACTGGCGCCGCGGCTCCCTCGCCCCCGACTACGGTGCGCTCGACTGTGCCGTGTTCCAGGTCGCCGGCTGGAACGACACCTACGTCGACGCCGCGTTCCGGATCCAGGAGCGATGCACCGGCGCGCCCCGAAGGACCCTGGTGGGCAACTGGGTCCATTCCTACCCGGACGACGCCTACCCGGGCCCGAACCTTGACTGGCTCCACGAGATGGTCCGCTTCTTCGACCGGTACTTGAACGGCATCGACAACGGCTGGGAGCGGGAGCCCGCTCTGACCTGGTTCGAGCACACGTGGGCCGAGCCGGAGGCCTTCCCCCCGGCGTGGCCGGGCAGGTGGCGCGCGGCGGCCGCATTCCCCGTGCCCGGAACGACGACGCTGGCGCTGCACCTGGGCGAAGGCTCGCTGGGCGACACGCCCGCTCCGGCCGGCGGGTTGCGCGTGATCCGCCATCGGGCAACGGCCGGGACCTCCGGAGCCCTCTCCTGGGGCGCGGGCTGGCACCCCAACGGATTGGGCCGGGACCTCCGCCCCGACGAGGCCCGCGGCGCCACCTGGACGAGCGAGCCGCTGGCGGCGCCCCTCGACGTGATCGGCATCCCGGCGGCGGTGCTCCACGTGTCAGCCACGATGCCCGTTGCGACGTGCGTCGTCCGCCTCTCCGAGGTGTCCCCCGAGGGCGTCTCGGCCCTCGTGGCCACCGGGGTGCTCAACCTCACGCACCGCCGCTCGGACACGGATCCGGAGCCGCTGGAACCTGGGCGCGTCGAGGAGATCACGGTCCCGCTGCGCGCCACCGGGTACCGGTTCTCACCCGGCAACCGAATCCGGCTCACCGTCCTCACGGGCTACTGGCCGGCGCTGTGGCCCTCGCCACTGCCCGGCGCCCTCCACGTCCACCACGGACCGGCGGCGCCGTCCCGGCTCGTCCTCCCGGTCCTTCCGGACGCGATCCTCACCCCCGACCCACCGCCGTTCAAGCTGACGCCGGCGGGCCTGCGCGAGGTCGGCGGGAGCGACGAGGACCCGGCGGTCTGGCGGATCGAGGAGGACGTCATCGGCGGCACCGTTGCCGTCACGATCGGCGAGGGCGGCGCGAGCATCCTCGAGGACGGGTCCCGGGTCTACGCCTCGGAGCGGCTCGTCCTGACGGCATCGGACGCGGACCCGGCGCACGCCCGCCTGGACACCGTGGTGGCCTACCGCTGGACGGGACCGGGCTTCGACGTGGACATCCGGGCGAACGGCGAGATCGCGTCCGACGAGACGGCGTTCGACGTGCGCGTGGACCTCGCCGTGCGCCTGGACGACGAGCCGTTCTTCGCCCGGGTGTGGTCGGAGCGGATCCCGCGCCGCCTGGTGTGACGCGAGCGGCGGCGGCTCGTGCCGGGGCCGAGCATGTTCCGGGTATGCGGCCAGTTCCATCGCGACGCGCGGCTGATCCGCGTTCGCTCCAGGCCGCTCGGGTTCGAGGCCGGCTACACCGTCGGCTCTATCACGATCATCACCCTGTACGCGATCGCCGCGCTGCTGCGTAGGGCCGCATAGACTTCGCCCATGGCAGACGCCTCCGCGCCCCAGCGCACGAAGTCCGCGATCCCGCGCAACCCCGGCCGCCACGAGCTGGGGATGAGGGCCACGCTCCTGTTCCCGAACCGGGAGATCGTGGATCGCTACTACGTGCCGCTCGTCTACACGGCCTGCCGGACCTGCTACTCCGAGCTTGACCCGCAGGAGATCTTCCGCCGCGCGGTGGACGGCGACGTCGCCCCAGCCGCGATGCAGCGCCTGATCTCCAACGTCGTCGAGTCCGGTCACGGCTCCACCATCGAGCACATCGTGTTCACGTTTGCGCTGTCGGGCGTGTCGCGGACGCTGTCTCACCAGCTCGTCCGCCATCGCGCGGGCGTCGCCTTCGACCAGCAGAGCCAGCGGTACGTCCGGTTCAAGGGCGCGGCCACGATGCTCCCGGCCACGATCGCGGAGGGGGATCCGGGCCTGCGCGCCCGCTACGAGGAGCAGATCGACGGGGCGCTGGGCCTGTACGGCGAGCTGCTGGAGGCCGGCGTGCCGGGCGAGGACGCGCGGTTCGTGTTCCCCAACGCCACGCGGACGAACCTCGTGATGACGGTGAACCTGCGGGCGTTGATCCACATGTCCGGGCTGCGCCTGTGCACGATGGCCCAGTGGGAGATCCGGCGGCTGTTCCAGCTCATTCGCCACGAGGTCTTCGGCGTGTCGCCGTTCCTGGGGTCGTTCCTTGCCCCCAAGTGCGTTCCCCTCGGATACTGTGACGAGTTCAACAACCGCGACGAGCATTGCCCGATCCGTCCGCACAAGGACACCGTGCTCGCCGCCTGGGCCCAGAAGCGCGTGGCGGCCAGGACCGCCGGAAGGGATCTACCCGTCACATGAGCAAACGCCCCGACAAGACCGTCACCTCGATCGGCGTCGTCGCCTTCGTCATCGCCGCTGTCATCACCGGGCTGGCCGGGATCTCCGGCACCGCGTGGTCCGGCTACGACCACATGATCGTGCTGTTCTGCGCGATCTTCTTCGGGGTCATCGTCCTGGGCATGGTCCTGGACCGGGCCGCCCGGAACGCGGCCGGCGGGGGCCGGTAGCCGACAGGGTTCGGGGCGGGCGCGTCGGCCCGCTGGTCGAGCCGAGGGTCAAGCCGCCGGTCAGCCCGCGCCGACCCCCGCGATGAAGCGGCGGAGCACCCGGGCGAGCCTCGGGCCGGCCTCGGCACCCGCCTCGAGCACCTCCTCGTGGGTCAGCGGCTTGCCGCTGTACCCGGCGCCCGCGTTCGTCACCAGCGACACGCCGCAGACCTCCAGGCCGACCCAGCGCGCCGCGACCGCCTCGAGGACCGTGGACATGCCAACGGCGTCGGCGCCCATCCCGTGCAGCATGCGGACCTCCGCCGGTGTCTCGTAGCTGGGGCCGAGCAGGCCGACGTAGACCCCCTCCTCGAGCTCGACGCCCTCCGCCGCACCCGCGGCCCTGAGGGCTGCCCGGTGGGCGGGTGCCCACACGTCGGTCATGTCCGCGAACCGCGGCCCGAGCTCGTCCGCGTTCTGGCCCAGGAGCGGCGTCCTGCCGGTCAGGTTGATGTGGTCCGCGATGACCATCAGGGTGCCCGGGCCGTACGCCGGGTTCGTGCCGCCCGCGGCGTTGGTCAGGATCACCAGTCGCGCGCCTAGTCGCCGGAACAGGAGCACCGGCTGGACCACGAGGCCGGGGTCGTTGCCCTCGTAGAGGTGGAAGCGGCCTTGCAGCACCGCGACCGGGACGCCGGCAAGGCGTCCGAGCAGCAGGCGGCCCGCGTGACCCGGGGCCGTGGCGACGGGCCAGCCCGGGAGGTCCTCGAAGGGGATCGAGACCGGGTCCTCCACGTCGTCGGCCAGGCTGCCCAGGCCGGAGCCGAGCACGATGCCGATGCGCGGCACGAGGTCCGTCCGCGCGCGGACGGCTTCGACCAGCGCGGCGAGATGGGCCGGCTGGTCTGCAGGGGGGATCGGACGGCTTCGGTCGACGGCGGGGGTGGTCTCGCTCATGGGGCGAGGATAGCCGTTCGGCCGCTCAAGCCTCGACGCCCGGAGGGAGTACCGACACCGGGATGCCGGTCACGTCCTTCCGGGCGCCCAACGGGACGTCCCTCGCGGGTCGTCGCCCCTGGCAACGAAGCGCCCGAATTGACCGGGGAGCGCCGAACCTTGATGTGATCGCGGTCCTGGCGCCGGCCGACGTTGATGTGATCGCGGTCTGCCGGGTGGAGCGGTCTTGAGGCGATCGCCTCCGCTCCGGGTCTCCATCGGCCCGTTCGGGCAAGACCCACGATACGGGCCGTCCGGCTGGACACCAAGGCGGTTGTCCACGAACCTCCGGTGGTCGGCTGGAGGTTCTTCCACCAGATTCCCGGGCTTGTGGACAGCCTGTGGATGGACTGGGTCGATGCGCAGGACTGCCAACGGGCCTACCCGCCCAGGGCGAACATCTCCACCTTCGGCAGTCGCTCCGTCGCGCTGCTGCGCAGTTCCGAGTAGCGGTCGGTCCGTGCCCCCCACACCGCGCGGATCCGGGCCTCCAGGGCCGCGTCGGGCTCGGCGGCACGCAGCGGCGTCTTGAGGTCCACCCCGTCCACCGCGAACAGGCACGTGTACAGGTGCCCCTCGGCCGACAGCCGCGCGCGCGTGCAGTCGCCGCAGAACGGCCGCGTGACGGACGCGATCACGCCCACCTCGCCGGATCCGTCCCGGAACCGGTACCGGCCGGCCACCTCGCCCCGGTACCCGGGCACGAGCGGCTCCAGCGGCAGCTCGGCGTCGATCAAGGCCAGGATCTCGGACGCCGGCACGACGTCGTCAAGCCTCCAGCCGTTGGAGTGCCCCACGTCCATGTACTCGATGAAGCGCAGCACCAGACCCTCGTCGCGCGCCCAGCGCACGAGCGGCAGCACGGATGCCTCGTTCACCCCCCGGCGGACCACCGTGTTGATCTTGATCGGCGCCAGCCCCGCCGACCGCGCGGCCGAGATCCCGTCCAGCACCCGGGCCACGGGGAAGTCCACGCCGTTCATCGCCCCGAACACCGCGTCGTCGAGCGAGTCCAGGCTGACCGTGACGCGCTGCAGGCCGGCGGCGGCCAGCGAACTCGCCAGGGGGCGGAGAGCGGAGCCATTCGTGGTCAGCGTCAGGTCCACGGTCTCGCCCTCCGGCGTCCGGAGCTCTGCGAGGTAACCGATGAGGACCGCCAGGTCGCGGCGCACGAGGGGCTCGCCGCCGGTGATCCGGAGCTTGCGAACCCCAAGCCGCACGAAGATCGCGGCGAGGCGGGCGACCTCCTCGAAGTCCAGGACCTGCGACCGCGGCAGGAAGGCGAAGTCGCGCCCGAACACCTCGGCCGGCATGCAGTACCCGCAGCGGAAGTTGCAGCGGTCCGTGACGGAGACCCGCAGGTCCCGGAGCGCACGCCCGAACCGGTCCGGCAGGCCGGGCAGCCCGTCGAACGCATCGTTGGCAGGGGATGTCGAACCGGACGGCGTGCCCGACGCGGACGCGGTCGAGCGGTGGGACAGGCTGCCGGCCGAATCGATGGTGGGATCCACGGCTCCCATGGTAGTCGGCCGGACCGGATCGCACGACGGCGGCGGTCCGGGGCCGCGGCGGGGCCAGCCCACGTGGCGGATTGTCCGCGGTGCCCGGTACCACCGGAACGCCCCGCTGGTACCTCTAGAGCCTCCTCTGGGGCACCTCAGTGCGCCTATGGTGCGCAGAGGCCCCAGCCCGCCCGTCCCGCAGAGGAAGTGCCAACCGATGGCGACCGTCGATACCCGTTCCGGCTTCCGGCTCCCGTGGAGCTCCGATCGCTCGCATGAAGACGGCGATCGTGCGAACCCGGCCGACGCCGCCCCCGAAGCCGCCATCGAGCAGGACGACGCCGGAGCGTCGACCTGGCCGCCAACCGATATCGCAGCATGGACCAGCCCGGCGCCGGCCGCCGTGCGACCCGCCGAGGAGCACACCATGACCCAGCTGGTCGCCACACCGACGCTCGCGCCGCACGTGGCAAGGAAGCCCACCAAGCTGATGGCCGACCTGGCCACGGCGATCCGGGCCACGACCGAATCCGCCCGCGACCAGGCCCTCGCCTGGGCCGAGGCGGACGCCGCTCAGGTGACCGAGGCCATCCGCGCGGCAGCCACCGACGGCGCCCTGGCCATCCGGCGGCAGTCCGAGGCCGACCTCGCGTCGATCAAGGAGTGGTCGAAGGCCGAGATCGCCCGGGTCCGCGAGCAGACCGATGCCAGGACCGAGGCGCGCAAGGCGACCCTCGAGTCCGAGCTGGCCTCCCATGCCGCCGCTGTCGAGCACCGCGTGGGCGAGGTTGACGGGACGGTTGCACGGTATCGCGCGGACATGGAGACGTACTTCGAGCGCCTCGCAGGCGAGGACGATCCCGCGCGCCTGGCCACGATGGCGGAGGCGATGCCAGAGCCGCCCGCGCTCGATGCCCTGGTGAACCTGCGCGACTTGGACCTCTCGGCGTTCGCGCCGGACGAGATCGCAGACCCGGAGGCTCCGGCCGCCGACGCTGCCCCCGCCGAGCTCGACGCCATGGTCGGATCCGACGAGCCGCCGGTTGCGGACACCGCCGGCGCCGCCGTCGCCGCGGTCGCGTGGGGTATGTCCGACCCGGCGTGGATCACGCGCAGTGTCGGGCGATCTGCCGATCCCGACGCGGCCGACGCGCCGGACGACGAGCCGGACGACGCGTCCAACCCGGCGGCCGGCGAGGCGCCCGACGCCTTCGCGGGCGCCACCGAAGGCTGGGATCCGGTCGATCGGGACGCCACGGTGGCCACGATCGAGGCCGCAGCCGAACCCGTTGTGGCTGTCGAGGCCGTCGCCCAGACCGCCGACGAGGAGGCAGCCGCCGCCCGCGCCCAGGCCGCTGCGTCCGCCCGCGTTGACGCCGGCGGGTTCGAGGGCCAGTCCTTCACGGACCGCCTGGCGAGCCTCATGCCCGGCCACGGCGATGGCGCCACGGACGGCGAGCCTCGCACCACGCAGGTGATCGTGACGGGACTCGTGTCGGTGGCCAGCATCGCGAGCTTCAAGCGCCACCTGGGCCGCCTCACCGGCGTCCAGTCGGTCGCCGTGTCCTCGGGACCGGCCGGCGAGTTCGTGTTCAACGTGAACCATCGCGCTGACGTGTCATTCCGGGACGCAATCCCGAGCATGCCCGGATTCGCGGCACGCGTGACCGACACCACCGACGGCGTCGTGACCGTCACGGCGCGCGATCCCGAGACGGAGAGCTGACCCCATGGCCTCCTCGAGCCGCCGCCCCGCCATCGCGATCCTGCTGCCCGCCTCGGAGCGGGACCCCATCAGCAGCGAGCTCCGTGCGGGCGGGTTCGAGCCGGTCATCGTCGCCGATTCGCATGAGCTGGCGGCCCTGCTGGCCGTACGGAAGAGCGTGGCGGTGGCGGTCGTGGACGTCGAGGGGGAGGCCGACGGGGGGACCTACACGTGGTCCCTGCTCCATGAGCAAGGCCGGAACATCCCGGCGCTCCTCGTGGTCAATCCCGCGGCGCTCGACCAGCTCGACGCGTCCGCACCGGGCCACGATAGCGACGAGTACCTGACCCGCCCTTACTCCGCCGAGTCGATCCGGTGGCGGATCGAGGCGATGTGCATCCGCTCGGTCGCCGTGGATGACGGCAGCGGCCCGGTCCTCCAGGGCGACCTCGAGACCGGCGACTGGGGTGGGCGGGGCCAGCTGGTCGCCGTGTTCAACCCCAAGGGCGGCGTGGGCAAGACCACGATCGCCACCAACCTCGCGGCCGTCCTGGTGGCCCGCGGGCAGCGCGTCCTGCTGGTCGATGCGGACACGGTCACCGGCCACGTGCCGGTCTCGCTCGGCATGGACGGCGTCCCGACGGTCGTCGACGCGTGGCGCGACGAGCTGGAGGGCGGCCCGGTCCTGACCTTCGACGAGCAGGCCTCGGTCCACCCGACGGGCCTCAAGGTGCTACCGATGTCGGCCAACCCGATCCATACCGACGTCCTGGATCCGGAGCGGGTGGCCGCGGCGCTCAACGTCGCACGCCGGACCGCCGACTTCGTGATCGTGGACCTCCACCCGTCGTACAGCCCACTCAATCGCGCGATCTTCGACAAGGCCGACCGGATCCTGGTCCCGGTCACGCCGGACCTGCCGGCAATCCGTGCCGCGCTGAAGCTGTGCGAGGTCGCCGAGGAGCTGGGCATGCGCGATCGCCTGTCGCTGATCGTCAACCGTGCCAACAGCGGCATCTCCGTGGCCGACGTGGAGAAGGCCCTTGGCCTCCCCGTCTACGCGCAGATCCGATCCGGCGGCCTGCTCCTGGTCAAGGCGTCGAACGAGGGCCGGACGCTGGTGGAGATGGCTCCCAGGGAGAAGATCACCGGTGAGTTCCAGGTCCTCGCGGACCGGCTGCTCGGCGTCGCGGAGCGCGAGCCGGCACGGATGGGCCTGAACCTGTTCGGACGTGCGGCGGCCGCACGCGCCTGATCCGGGACCCTCCCCAGCCCTTCCACCGGATGATCAGCGGGCGCGGTCCTGCCAGCTGGTCCCGCCCAGCGGCGAGCCCGGCAGCTTCACATGCGGCTCGCCCGTCCGCTTGTCCACCTGGGTCACACCCCGCAGGTAGAACCGGTTGACGAGGATCACCTCGATCTCCGGGTCGTTGACCGTGACGTCGCCGAGTTTCGCGATCCCCTCCACCACCGGGACGAACATCTCGCTGGACCGGTCCAGGAGTCGATCCGGCTCCGAGCCAGGGTGGAGGTAGACGGTCCCGATCACGCGGAACGGTGGCAGCTCCAGGGCGACGTCGTACCCGACCTTGTGGACCTTCAGCGCGGCCCGCTCCGAGTCCGTCAACGGCGGCAGGCTGTCCTCGCCGGCCGTGACCAGGATCAGGTCGTAGGGGTCCACGGACTTCAGGCCGGGCGCGGGCTCCAGGGCGCCGGCGGCGTCCGGCGGGCCCCAGGTGACATCCGTGATCGCGATCGCATCGCGCTTGTTGAGCGCGTCCGAGAGCCGCCCCGAGATCTGCATCCGCCCGTGGAGTCGCCAGTCTTCCGTCAGGGCGGTGAAGGGCACGCCTCGAGCCGATCCGGCGCGGAGGGTGGTCGCCGACGACCCCTGACCGGCGTCGGCGATCGTTTCGCCCGCCTTGTTGCGTTTCAGGAACCCGAACGGCACGGGGTCAGTCCTCCTCGGCCTTGCCGGAGTTCGCCCGGATGGTATCCACCACGTTGGCGTCGGCCAGGGTGGTCACGTCGCCCAACTGGCGCCCCTCGGCGATGTCCCGCAGCAGGCGGCGCATGATCTTGCCCGACCGGGTCTTGGGCAGATCCGGGACGAACATCAGGAACTTCGGCCGGGCGATCGGGCCGATGACGTAGGCCACGTGCTCCCGCAGCTGGATCGAGAGCGTGTCGGACGGCTCCTGGCCGGACTTGAGGATGACGTAGGCGAAGATCGCCTGGCCGCTGATCGCGTCGGTCTTGCCGACGACCGCGGCCTCCGCCACGGAGCGGTGGTCCACGAGCGCGGACTCGACCTCGGCGGTGCTGATCCGGTGGCCGGCGACATTCATCACGTCATCGACGCGGCCGAGGAGCCAGAGGTAGCCCTCCTCGTCCCGCTTGGCGCCGTCGCCCGCGAAGTACATCCCCGGGAACCGGCTCCAGTAGGTCTTCATGTAGCGCGCCGGGTCCCCGTAGATGCCCCGGAGCATGCCCGGCCACGGGCGCTTGAGCACGAGGTACCCGCCGCCGCCGAACGGGACGGACCTGCCGTCCCCGTCCACGACGTCCGCCTCGATGCCCGGCAGCGCGAACGTGGCCGATCCAGGCTTGGTCGTGGTCACGCCGGGGAGTGGGCTGATCAGGATCTGGCCCGTCTCGGTCTGCCACCAGGTGTCCACCACCGGGGTCCGGTCCCCGCCGATCACGTCCCGGTACCAGCGCCAGGCCTCGGGGTTGATCGGCTCGCCCACCGACCCCAGCAGCCGGAGCGAGGTCAGGTCGTGCGACCGCGGGATCTCCTCGCCCTGCTTCATGAAGGCGCGGATCGCGGTGGGGGCGCAGTACAGGATCGAGACCTTGTAGTCCTCGACGATCTGCCACCAGCGGTCCCAGGTCGGCGAGTCGGGGGCGCCCTCGTACAGGATGCCGGTGGTCGCGTTCGCCAGGGGTCCATAGACGATGTAGCTGTGACCCGTGACCCAGCCGATGTCCGCCGCGCACCAGTAGACGTCGTCGGGCTTGATGTCGAACACGGCCCAGTGGGTGAACGCCGAGCCCAGGAGATAGCCCGCGGTCGTGTGCAGGATGCCCTTGGGCTTGGCCGTGGTCCCCGACGTGTACAGCAGGTAGAGCATGTGCTCGCTGTCCACCGGCACCGGCCGGCAGACGTCGCTCTGGCGGTCCACGATCTCGTGCCACCAGTGGTCGCGCCGCGGGACCATGTGGACGCCGTCACCGAAGCGGTCCACCACGATGACGTGCTGGATCGTGGGCGCGTTTGCGATGGCCGCATCGACGTGGTGCTTGAGGCCCACCTTCTTGCCGCGCCGCCAGCCGCCGTCCGCCGTGATCAGGACCTTGGCGCCACAGTCGTTGATGCGGCCGGAGAGCGACTCCGCGGAGAACCCGCCGAACACCACGGTGTGCGGCGCTCCGATCCGGGCGCACGCGAGCATCGCGATCGGCAGCTCCGGGATCATCGGCATGTAGATCGCGACCCGGTCGCCCTTCCGGACGCCCAGCTCCAGCAGCGCGTTGGCCGCCCTGGAGCTCTCGCGCATGAGGTCCGCGTAGGTGAGCGTCCGGGTGTCGCCCGGCTCGCCGATCCAGTGGTACGCGACCTTGTCGCCCAGGCCGCGCTCCACGTGGCGGTCGACGCAGTTGTAGGCGACGTTCAGCTCACCGCCGGTGAACCACTTCGCGT
>Ga0315283_10005773_pt1 | contig 10953 bp, 12 predicted proteins | sample YL17G09_0_MG_FD_204541 | JGI IMG/M metagenome (GOLD analysis project Ga0315283, IMG submission 204541) | Sediment microbial communities from Yellowstone Lake, YNP, Wyoming, USA - YL17G09_0 | ecosystem: Environmental > Aquatic > Freshwater > Lake > Sediment | place: USA: Wyoming | collected...
TATAATTACATGGTATATCAAAATCGTCTGTAAAATCATCTATCTCTGTCCAAATAGATGAGTCCATGACCCCCAAATAAGAAAAAGAAAACGGTCTCTTGTGATGAGAATTAAATAGTTCAAAATCTCGGCACAATCTGGACGGAGTTTTTCCTTTGTTCGCTAATGTAAATACTCGTTCAATATTCTTCAAGATAACAGAGTTTTCATTTTGTAACCAGCAAATAGCATAAGGTTCTCCATGGTCTTTACCGGTTATTTCAGAAGGTTTAGATCTTCCAAAAAACATTAGTGGGCCGGAGTAATTAGAAACCTTCTTTATGCAATCTTCAGAATACCAAACATCACCATAAAGTATAACAGTCTTATGACTCCAAAAATTTTTTGTTTGTCTTATTCTAGATAAAATATTAGACACAAGATTATTGTTAACCAAAAAAAGTATAGTTCTTGGTATCAAAAAATCCTTTGTAGTCGCTATAATATAGATCTTGAAATCTGAGTTGTATTGTTTTATTAATCGTATAGTTCTATCTATCACTCTCTCATTATCTGTAACTTTAACAAATTGTTTTCTACACCCATAGAATTCTAAATCAACATCTTTCACAGTACCAGCGCACAGAATTATAAAACTTGTCATTGTAAAATCTCCTAAGGTCTTTCTGCAACAATAACAAATGTTCTATTTCCAAACTTACTTTCTAAATTCAATGGATAAATATCTCTTATTATTGTTTGTATTTTCCAACCAGAGGATCTTAGAATTTCACACACAATATTAATGTTTCTGTAAATGCAAATATAATTAAGATCTAATTTCTCAGAAAAATCATCAATAAACAATCTGCTAAACTTTTTCTCATCTGGTTCAGATGCTTTTAATATTAGTTTCTTTGAATTCAGCTTTGATAGATACTTGATTAGATTATGATCATTTATAATGTACATAATTACACCAAACAGTAATGTTGTATCAGCACAGATTTGATTGTTTACATATTCTTCTAAGGTATAATTATAAATGGTTTTACGATCATATTCCAATAAATCCTTTTCTATTTCATTAATCCAATTCTTATTTGGTTCTGAAATAATGACACCTTTCAAATAGATTTTATCTAGTAATCTTTTGATAAGTTCACCTTTACCCGAACCGATATCAGACAGTATACAATTTTCCGCCAGAGTAGACAAAACAACATCGGCATCTATTTTCAATCTCTCATCTTTATCCTCATCAAATTTTGGATACACACTGAGATGTTTCCATAAACCAGAACATTCTTTTTCCAAATGAGTTGCTTTTTCTTCCCAAATTTCAAATAACGAATCGATGTCTTCTGCTCTGTCTATCTCGTACACTGGATTAATTTGAACAGTTGAGATTACTTCACCTTTTTTTATTAGGTTGTTTATTTGCTTTAAGACATAATCTCTATCATTTTCATCACTACTCTTTATAATCTGTATCAATGTTTCTTTTTTCCACACATCTATGCATGACCACGCAATATTTGATCTCTCGTCAGGAGTCCAAAATCCTAAAAACCCATTTTCAAATAAAATAGGAGTAGATGAATTTCTGTGTACTTGCTCCATTTCATAAACACAAATGGTATTTTGTTTGATATTTTTTATTGGCTCTAAATCTTTTCTGTTAATAAAACAAACGTCACCATCCAATTTCAAGACAAGATCTTCTGTAATATATTCTATACCAACTTCTATCGTATCTAATATATTATTTGATATACATTCTATACATAATATATCCATGCCTGAAAATCTACTTTTTATTCTTTCTATTTCAGATCTTGTTTGAAAATCACCTTTAGCAATTACCACAACTACTCTGGTTATATGGATAAAATAAAGACAATCCAATTGATACCACAAGATACTTTTTCCTGTTATCTTGTTTCTGATCAGGCATTTCTTGATGATATCATCTTTTATTCTGGTGGCCTTTCCTGCATTACAAATCAAAGCCTGCATAATTTATCTCTTTTCAAATATCATCAAATTGTTTTTAATATATTGTGGAACTATTTTTTCCCACGTTTTAAGTAATTCTTCGTTTTTTTCTTTATTTACTGTGGCCCCGTTTTTCTCGAACAAATCTACCCAGAATTCCTTTGCTCGTGTATTTATATGACCATGACCAGCTTGTCCTGGTGGTGCTGCTGTAAAAACTACTATTTTTTTACAGTGATTAATGATGTTTTCAACAAACGTAGAACTATTTTGAGGAAGAATGTGTTCAGCTACTTCTACAGATAAAACACAATCAAATTGTTTGTTTAAGGAAAAAGGAATTGAAACGTCTCCAAAAGAAACCATATTTACTATATTTTGATAAAAATAAGGTTTGGCTCTTTCAAAACAATATTCTAAACCGTAAACATCGGAACAACCAAATTCTTCTGCGGCTTTTAACCATCTTCCAATACCACAGCCAAGATCCAAAATTGAGTTTATAGAAAAAAGAGAGAGCATGGTTTTTGAGGCTTCTTCTTCCCAGGAGAACTCATTGGTAGTATGGACTCTAAAAAACCAATCATCATAAATTGAATCACAAAACCTCTTAAAAGAATCATTATTCATTTTATCATTCTCCGCGTCGAAAATTTTTTGAATAGTTCTACTAATTCCGGAATTCTATCATATTGATGAATGATATTAACAACACCACTTTGATTAGAAATTACCTTATCGATAAAGGAAATATCATTAAAATAAGTATTTCCAACAGTCATCATCGGGCCAGATAAATTATCAAAATAAACAACAGGTTCTTCTGGCATCAATCTGATTATGATATTGTGAGCAGCTTGATCCGGGCCAGCACCTATAAGTAAGGATTTATCCTTTTCACCAATCTTATCTAATTCTTTACAAATAGCGTCAATATGCCTGTAAATACGAGAGGATTTGCCTATAATTGTTCCAGCACAAGATATTCTGTGGTCTTGCATTTTAGAAAATATTTCTTCATTATAGAAATCAATAACCCATTTTTTATTTATAGGACATGTTCCAATAAGAGTTCTATCCTCTAAAGATACATACAAGGAATCATTTTTTTCAAAAGAGAATGGGTTTTTTTGAAAAATTACATCCCTAACATCAGTAAGAAGAACATAATCATAATCATTTTTTTCTTGTAAAAATTCTCTATAATGAAAGAATCTAGAATTGTTTACATGCATAGGTAATTTTTTTAAGTCAATAAATGAATATCTTCCCATTTTGGATAAATTTACTTTTGTTCTTGCAGAAACATCTAAACAAAACAAAACAATCTTTCCGGTATATCCAGAGGCAAATAAACTTTTGGCAAATGGATATATCTGTTCGAATGTTAAATGATAAATAGATCCTATAATTAAATTATTCATTGGATACATCCTTCCATAATACTTAACATTTGCCTTGCTCTTTGATCTGTCGTATGATGTTTCTTAACATGTTCATATCCATTATTTGCAATTCTGCTTACTTCTTTTGGATTAGACATCAAATATCTTAATTTTTGTGTAAATTCTGAAAGATCCGAAAAGAAGACAGCACTCTCACCATCAACATAATCTTGATATATGGGTATTGGCGGTCTTTCTGAGAAAAGTAAACAACCGTGTGCAGGTAATTCATAATATCTAACAGTATCAAAGCCCCAACCAAACAAATTTAGACCGATAATTGTGCTATCTAATATTTTAGCATATTGAAATCGATGTAAATTATTCGGAGGGAATTTCACTCTTGCAATGCTTTGTGCTCTGTCTATATAGAGTCCGCGAGTATAATAAGATTTTCCTGCCCAGAACATTGTTTTTGTTTTCTTTTCTGGAAATCTTATAGGTATCAATTGTTCTGGATATGAAAATGTTAGAGGTATAATTTTAGGATCATATTCTTCAGTGCATACAAGTTCTCTTTTGAAATAACCCAAAATATTATATTTATCAATAAATGAATAATCAACATGATAAGAATCTTCTTGATCCAAAGCAAATTTCGGTACAGACGTTTTTAATAGGGATTCACCTAATTCAGAAATCGCAGATTGCTCCTGATGCATACATATTAACACAAAGTCAAATTCATTATTTTCAAGCATCCCTTTGGCTTTTTTTAACGTCAAACAGTTATCATCTGGATAATGAAAAAAACAAGGATAATTGCCGCACAATTCAGAATTTCCTGAATGTAAGGTTTCTTTCCTAGGATATTCAAAAACATTCTCCCAACCTAGAACTTTACATAATCCATCATATATAATATCCAAACCATAATTTGGATACTTAACAAATGGAATATATAAGACACGAAGTTGTCTTTCAGTATATTCCTTTGGCATGGTAAAACTTTTAATATTTTGTTTTTGCATTGATAATTTGTTTATTTTATTTTGTGCCAGAAATTTATTTCCAGAGGTCAATTCCATATAGGTTCTTAGTATGCCACTTGCTAAACCATATAATCCAATGGATTCCCAAAGTTCACAAGTGACACTATATCCAGGATAATCTCTAGGTCTACTTTCGATCTTCTTTAAGCCAATCCTTTGCTTCTCCCAAATTTTTGCAGCATCGTGATTTTTCATTATGTCAAATCCTTAACATCATAAGAAGGACAATTAGGAGCAACTGGCATAACAAATTTTCCGGAATTCAAAACAAAATCAAAGAAATCACAATGTTGATTTTTTACAAATCTGTTGATAATGTTTCCTTTACTACGATCTACAAGATTTTGTGATGCCTTGTGCTTTCGATATTGAAACAGATAATATGGTACTGGATATGCATAATGTTCATGTTTGGCCATATTAACCCAGAATTCCCAATCTTCATATCCGGGAACGTTTTCATTATATCCGCCAATTTCTTCCCAATGTTGCCTTTTATACATTGATGTACAAGCAAGAAGATTTCCTCTAAGAAGACCAGAAACATCATATTTATTGAACCAGTTTTTTGTACTAGAACCAAATTCTTTTACCCCACAATATGCTATATCCCAAGGAGATTGCAATTTTTCTAATTGAGAAACCATCATCTCCACACACCGAGGATGTAATTTATCATCAGCATCCAAAGGAAGTATATAAAAACCATTGGTTTGTTTTATGGCAAAATTTCTAGAATAGGATCTGCCCATATTTTTCTTATTAAAAAATACTCGTATCTTGGATGAAATCTTTGACAGACTAGAAACAATTTTTTCTGTTGCTATATTAGAATGATCATCTACAACAACAATCTCTATTTCTGGATATGTTTGATCTAAAACAGATTGTACACATTCTCTTAAAAATGATCCATAATTATAGCAAGGAATTATAACGGATACCTTTTTTATGTTTTCACTTTTCAATATTCCCTCGGGAGGTATTGAAATGTTTTCTATTTTTGCTGGGGTATTATTTGGTAGTTCTTTCTCCCATTTCTCTCGAAACAGTTTTGAATTCTTCTGTATCAATTGTTTATAAGTGCTTCCAACAATACCCATTCCGGTAAATGTTTTACTTCCATAGTGAAAAACAAAACATCCTTTGGAAAGGCAAAGTCTGTACCCTGCCGATATTATTCTTTTATTATAATCATCATCTTCAAATGTACCAATTCCAAATCTTTCATCCAATAGACCTATTTGTTGAAAAGCCTTATCTCGAATCAAACAACAAAAACCAATTACTCTAGGAACATCATAATGTTGATTTCCATAATCAGAAAATAATTTTTCAGCAAAAGAATACATTTCATCATCATTATTGAAATTCAGATTTTCAATTTGTTGAACACCTGGGGCATAATTTGACATTGGAGCTAGCATACCAATAGTCTCATCTACTTCTAGTATATTCAACATTCTTGAAAGCCAATTCGGAGGAACAATCGTGTCACTGTTTAGAAGTAAAACATGGCCAGATCTAATGTTTTTTAATGCAACATTATTTCCACCTGAAAATCCTAAATTTTTTCCAGTATGATATACAAACACATTTGGGGCTTTAAGTGTGTCAAAATATTGTCCAACACCGTCACTAGAACCATTATCAATTAAGTGTAGATTATATGGTATATCTGTATTTTTGAATATTGATTGAACACAGAGACGGCAATAAGATAATTGATTAAACGCCGGTATTATAATGGATACTGGTGGTGTAGGATAGTCTTTAACATCAAGATTATTCATTGTTTTTTTATCTGACTCCTTGGTCGGCAAAATCCTGGGGCCGGAGCTCTTCATTATAAGAAATGGATTCTTTGAACCACCCATTACCAAACCTCTGTTTGCCCTTTGTTTCCTGAACGATATTTTTCGATATATTCTGTCTTAAGAACATCTTGAACAGCACAATCCCATGCTACTCTAAATTCAGGATCTTCCTTATATTTTTGAATCACCCCTTTTTGTTGACATTTCTTTCCATCATAATTTTCTAAAGAAACCCAACCACCACCACAAGTCACCCTCTTAAATTTTTTCAATAGTTCATAATTCGTCCAAAAATTACTAAAACCATGTTCAAAACTAAACACCATTTCAACTTCAACATTTGGTGTAAACAACTTATTCTTAATTGTTCTCGCGGTAACAATCACTCCTTCAAATCCATATTCTTTCAATGCTTCTTTCTGTCTTAAAAACAGAAGTTGAAAACTATTGAAAAGAAGAGAATTCCCTCCTGGAATATTCTTGTCTGCCAAAAATCTAAGTGTTGGTGGGGTATGCATCATACCCATCTCAATTTTCTCTCTTAATTGATTAACACCCACCATACAAATAGCATATTTATTCAGTTTGTTTACATATTTTGGAAGAAGGTGTGATAATAAAGCAGCCTTTTGTCCAAGAACAGAATATTGGTTTTCTGCTTCTACACCTTTTTCAGTAAGTGTATTGGCAATACTATCCCATATCACACAGGCAGGAATATCCATGTATTCCGGATGTTGTTCCTTGAAAACACAAATACCTTCAATAAACTTAAAAACTTTCTCCACAGAAATATCATCACCATACGGTGTAATTGTTGGATTACAAACACCCAACTGTTCAAGGCGTTCTGATGACATGGATTGTTCTGAATCAACATATATACCAATTGACTTACCTGGCCATTTCCTCTGTGCTGTTGCTATTATACGGGCCACTAGGGCTGATTTGCCTGACCCCGGCATACCTACTACTTGAAATAGTTTTGTCGCGACTCCACCTCCTAGTATCGTGTCCAGGACATCTATGCCTGTGGGTATCGTACACTTAACACTATCATCTGCTGAGGCATCTACTGTTTTAGTCAGAAAAGCGGCTAGAGTCTTTTTTAGATCATTTGCTGCATCAATTTCTGCTTGAGTATAATCGTGTGATGAATATTCGCTAGTTTGAACTTTAACCTCGGGATTAACAACTGCTACTTTACTTTCTTTCTCAACAGGAATATCCAAAGTAATTGGTTCAGGTTCCATCTTTACGTTGGATAAACTTGGTTCATTCTTGCTAGGTGTTTCTAAATTTTGTGAAATAGGAACTACCTTAATAGGTGTAACTCCAGACATTTTTTAACCCTCTCTATTTAGATTTATCTTCTACAAAGTCATCGGCGCCATCAGCAGCAACCTCTTCTGAGAAAGCTGCTGTTTTTTTACCTTCCAGTTTTTCAATTGCTTTAGCTAATTCTTCAGCATCAGCATATAATAATGAAGAAGCTTTTGATTCGTCTTCACCAGACACTTTTCTTATCAACTCTAATTCTGTTTTCAAAGAAGATTCTCTTTGTCTTCTAATATCTAATTCAATACCGAAAACAGCAGTTACAAGTTTCATTCTTTCTTCAACCAGATATCTTTTTTTGAAATCCGTTGTTGCTGGTAAAAGAGCATTTACTTGCTTACGAAATGTTATTGCCGTATCAAGCATATCCTGTAAACCATCTCTATTGGTTCTAACCTGAGAAATTATTTCATTATAACGTTCTGTGTTAGCACCACCACCGCCGTTTTCTGACATTACATTACTCCATAATAATTTTCATAGTTCCAGATGCATTATCCGGATGTTCTTTGGGAGCTTCAGTAATACCAAACCCCTTCTTTTCATCATCTTTTTTTATTTGTTCTTTTTCAGTTATGATACTCATTTCGTAACTCCTTGTCTTTTCTGTTCCCATAAAGCGTAAACCAAGTTACCAAGAGCGACCGCGTTTAATTGATCTTTAGCAGTTCTTATTTCAGAAATACTATATGGGAATTGATCTTCTTGTTCTTTGAACAATTTTTCAAACAATTCTCTAAAACCTTTCGGTTTGCTAGTACCACCACTTAGGATGATAGGAATATCTTCATCTATAGAAAGTCCTTGAGAAGACTCTTTGAATTTTGCAATAAAGACTTTTAGAACATAACGTATTAAATTTTCATAATATATAACCAAAGACTGTTTAACACGGCGTTCTTCTTTCTTACCTTCATTTGGATTAAGAAGATCTAAATCTTTTTCTTTGATTGCCGTGATTCTTGTTGGAAGTTTTCCTACAGAATCTGCAACAGACTTATCAATCCAATCTCCACCCCTAGATACAGAGAATGTTAGTGTTGGTGTCCCCTTATAAGCACAAGCCACATTCGTAAGTCCAGCGCCAAAAGAAATAGCAATACCGCTAAAGTTCTCCTTAGCACATTCAGAAAATACAATTGACATACCTTCATTCATCGGCTTTGATTGATATCCTAATGAAGAAAAGATTTTACCAAACACTTTTTCATGGTATAGGACTGGTGGTGTGTCTACATCAACTGCTTGAGCAGGAATAGAATAGACGCAATAACCATTCTCGCTTTTTCCTACTAATTTTTCTACCATCAATGCGATAACATCCATAGCATCAACATCTTGTGTACTAAGAACACCCTTTTGCATTGGCCGTCTGACCTGTTGCCCAAAGATGTTTGCAAATCGATAGGCATCTTCTCCGACAATAGCAATTGTCTGTAATTCACCGCCGTCATAAAGTTCAACATAATCTAATTGCGTATTAGCAATTTCAGATGAATGTAGATCTTCTGGAGAGACAGGAAGAAACATATCTCTCATTGTCTTAACTTCTGTTTTACCTTCTGATACTGGTTTAGCCGAAACCAAATTTCCAGTACCAACATCAAAACCAATAATATCCATTTTTATTATCCTCATTCTTCAAACAAGGTAGTCAACTCGTTAATAGCCTTTGCAGCTTTACCTTCGTCTTCCATTTTCTTTAATCTCGTATAATAATCCGGAATTTCATTGAGATGTGCTAAAGAAATTTTTCCTGTCATCATTGGATCATCATTTGTAACATTTGTTTTTGAATTTTTAGTTCCGTGCTCAAGCTCAACAAAATAACCCTCAACAAACTCCTTTTCAGGAATAATAGACCAATCAATATTTAATTTGTTGCCAATATCCTTAATTTGTTCTCTAGACAAGTTTTTCATTGTAATACCTCCACTAACTCTTCTTTATCAGGAATCCTATCTAAGAATCTAATAACTTTCCAACCCAAGCATTCAATCTTCTGTTGTCTTATTAGATCTTTGTTAGTATCTTGATGCCAATAGGAACCATCATATTCTAAAACGATTTTTTTATCTAAAATAGCTATATCTGCAGAATAATTAAGAATTGGATAATTTAATCTTGCTGTTTTGTTTATTTCTTTTACTAAATTAAATAATAAGACTTGTGGTTTCGATGGGCTTTTAATAAAAGAATTGGCATAGGCAGCTAAACCATTTAACATTCTTTCTCTTGATTTTACCCCTATCTTGTGTTTTGTACTATCTGTATGTTTTTTAGCGAACATTCCATTCTTTTCGCCAAGTCTGTCAACTCTTTCAGAAATTTTTCTCTTTGTTTCTTCTGAATGTTTTTTACCAAACATTGGATTATTTTTACCATGATGATCTTTTCCAAAATTTGGATTATTTTTACCCATGAAAGCCAAACTTAATTTTCTTAATTCTTCTGTAGTTTTGATTCTTCCTGTATTTTTAGATCCAATCTTAACTTTAGTATCTTGATCATGTTTTCTACCATAGAATGGATTCTTCTCGCCCTTATTTCTTTCCGAACATTTTCTTTTCATATTTATACAGTGTGACCAATGATCAGAACAACACCATTTTTCATTCTTTAACTGAAATTTGGCATCCTGTCCACAACCATAATCACAAATCACGTCAAGATCCTCCCAATGCTCGGTCAAGAGCGTCCACACCTGATTCTAAATCAGCGTGCGAGATATTAGAAGTTGTTTCCTTTGCTCGAACTATTGATCCAGAAGTTTCTACATCCGGAACAAATATCTGATCATCATCATAATAAGTCTTCTTTGATATACCAGGCGTCGCCTGTTGAACTTCTGAAATCTTCTCAATAATTGTTGTTGAACTAACATTATCCACTTTATTATCTAAATTGCTCAAGGCAGATTTTACTTCGTCAATGTTTTTTGCAATACCTTCCATTAAATCTAATAGTTTAGAATCATGAGAAAGATTGACATGTTTTCGAAGATCATTCCTTAACACTCTTAAATGTGCCCAAACATCCATGTGGTTGTACCTATGTGAAAAATGATATTACAGATATGTGTTTGTCCTTTCGATTAACAGAATATTAGACGATCCTTTGGATAACCTAATACATCATACTGACATTTCATTATTCTTTGAATTTCTTTAGCAACATTAATATCTGCTAATCTAACACCATCAGCTTTCAAATAAGGATTGTTTTCTACAGTCTTAAAATATATCACATCATATGTTTTGATATGTCTTTCAGCCAAAGGTAATAATGAATCTATCAAATCATAAAATTCCAGAAAAGCAGCATAGGCAAGATTGTCACATATGGATCTATCACAAACAAGAATATCATACTTAGATCCAAGTT
>Ga0315283_10005775_pt1 | contig 10952 bp, 19 predicted proteins | sample YL17G09_0_MG_FD_204541 | JGI IMG/M metagenome (GOLD analysis project Ga0315283, IMG submission 204541) | Sediment microbial communities from Yellowstone Lake, YNP, Wyoming, USA - YL17G09_0 | ecosystem: Environmental > Aquatic > Freshwater > Lake > Sediment | place: USA: Wyoming | collected...
TTGCGGTTTCTGCTATAGATCTTCTGTTTTCATGCAGTTGAAAATGTTTCGGTATGATATTCATATATTCAGTTGGCACCAATGCAAGCTTTCACTCGGTAATCTTCAATTGCTTAGGCATCTGATAGCTGAGGACTTGTAGGTGGAACCACCAATCAAGAGTTAAACCAACAATGCCTGGCACTTCTAATCTTATCTTTTTAGGAGTGGGGCAATGGGGCCAATTCTTCATCGTTCATAAGCCATATAAGAATATACTAAACGTGGGTGATAGATCGGTGAGCCAGGAGCGAAGGAAATTGAGGGATCGGCTGAGCGATGATCGAAATGCTCAGAATTTATTCAAAGGGTTTCTTGGAAAATGTAACAATTGGACAATTGACCTAATCCACTTGTCAGCGTGATTTACCCCTCCGAAGATCAACCCATTCATAAGAAATGTGTTTGACTTTTGGAACAACTTGGTATTGAATTATCTTTGGGAGCCGGTGCCAATAGGACAGCGGTTCTTGGGTTCATTGCGTCTGTGGAAAGTCATCCGTCATGAAAAGTGTCAATTTTCAACTACGTCCCGTTTAACTGGCTCGGCAGAGTACCGTCGGCTGCCGGGTGTGCGGCCGGGCGTTGAATCGCCGGAATTCCGGCTTGCCCTGCGGGTCATGTCGCAGCGAAGGGAAGTGGCACTGGAGTTGAGTGAAGAACTGGGTGTGCGCGGGGAGGACTTCAACTTTACCGGTCATCTGTCCGAAAGCACAGCAGCCGTTGGCGCACGACTGTGCGAGGTTCTTGGCATTACCGCGGATGAACAGCTCGGATGGACGTCCGATTGGCAGGCATGGCGGCGCTGGCGAGAGGCCGTCGAAACAACAGGCGTGCTGGTGTTCCAGTTTCCTAAAGTGAGCCTCGCCCAGGCACGCGGAGTCACGCTGTTTAAGTTCCCATTGCCTGCAATAGGCATTAACAGCAAAGAATCGTCCCCCGGCGCTCGGAGTTTAACTTTATTGCATGAGCTTACTCACCTCGCACTTGCGGTTGGCAACGAGGAACGTGCTGCTCTCGGTGAGACCCGCGATGATGCTGGCTGGCTGGAAGTCGAACGATTCGCCGAGGAAACTGCCAGCGCCGCATTCATTCCTTCGGAGATGCTTTCTTCAATTTTGCAGAGAATGGATGTTTCACCTGACGCGTGGGATATTTCCTTGATGCGATCACTCGCCGGCAAATTCAATATAACACCATTGGCGATGGCAACACGGTTGCGGACTGCCGATGTATTGTCGTGGGACGGTTACAACCGGTGGAAATTAGAATGGAACCAATACCTCGACACGCTCCCGAAGCGGAAGGGTTTTGCGTTACCCGTCGACAAGACGCTCGGTAGAAGCGGCAGGCCCTTTGTTCAGTTGGTCCTGGAAGCATTGGATATGAATCGCATCACAGCAGTGCAAGCAAGCCACTACCTCGATTTGCGATTCGAACACTTCGACAAGCTAAGAGATGAGCTTCGCATGGGACCGATGCGCCCCGCGGACAAATTCGACGACGGAGAATAACGGAAAACGAATGTACTCTTTCGATACAAGTACCTTTATGGACTGGCAGGCACGGTTTTATCCGCCCGATATCTTTACCTCAATAAAAGACGGGGTCTGCCCCTGACATGGGACTAAAATTGAGAGACCAATAAAATAGTTTGTATCTAATTTTGTTATTGAATCAGAATATAAGAGCCGTCCCCAAGTTTAATATGGCGACGTCAAACGTTCATTGACAAAATGTAGCCATTAGGCTACTATATTATGGTTGAGATTCACAAAACTGAACTTTTCGCTAAGTGGATTGATGGCTTGGAGGACATCCGGGCACGTGCGCGCATTCTGGTAAGGATTGAGCGATTAGCTGCTGGAAATCCTGGAGATGTAAAACCAGTGGGCGAAGGGGTCTCAGAGTTGCGAATCGATTACGGACCCGGGTATCGGGTTTATTACACACACAACGTCAGCGATCGGCGGTAATTCTGCTGGCTGGTGGTGAGAAGCGCACCCAGGATAAAGATATCAAAACCGCACTTCGCCTGGCAAAGAATCTATAGGAGGATAATATGGCAAAAACAATCACGACCAAATACGATGTCTCTGAGCATCTTCGTACTTCGGAGGAAATGGCTGCTTATCTTGAAGCTTGTTTTGAGGAGGCAAAAGGTGATGCCGCCTTCATTGCTAAAGCACTGGGAGATATTGCCCGGGCAAAAGGCATGTCTCAGGTGGCGCGGGATGCCGGCTTATCCCGCGAAAGTCTTTACAAGGCGCTCTCCGGAGAGAGAAATCCGGGCTTCGACACCATTCTCAAAGTAATAGATGCACTCGGTCTGAGACTACACGCAGGAACAGCCCTTGACGGCAAACTGCGGAAAGAACCCAAAAGATTGCCGAAAAAAGCGCTCCACCGCATGACTTACAGCCACCGCTGACGTAAGTCGTCCTGCATTAGGAAACAAAATTGGGGTCACCCATAGATTGCCCTAAACATTACCAGCAGGTATGGTGACTTTTCCAACATGGAAACCTACGTTTGACATAGAAATTTGAGAGGTGTATTCTGTGAACCAGGAAGTGCCCGAACACGGGGAGGCACCGAAAAAACATCGGGGAAATTCATGACATCCGAAGATGTGACCCTGTTGCATTCCCTTCAGTTTTCGCGCTTTTTTCAGGTAATAGCCCAGCGTGTTTTTTCCTCCTTTGAACTCCCTTAGACTGCCCCCCATATTTTTGTTGACAAGCGTCACGTTACAGTTTATCTTTGATCAATGATAAAAACGTTTGCCGACAGGCATACGAAGGAGGTGTATGAAACTGGGAAGTCCAAACGGTTGCCCCCAGAGATCTGGAAGAGAGCGTTGCGAAAGCTGGAATACCTCGATTTGGCAACAGGCTTGGACGATTTGAAGGTTCCTCCCAGTAACCGGCTTCATGAATTGGAGAGGAGCCGAAAAGGACAATTTTCCATTTCTGTCAACGATCAATGGAGGATTTGTTTTCGGTTTGTTGATGGCGATGCCTATGACGTTGAATTAACCGATTATCACTAATTAAGGAGAGGTGTCTTATGAGTATTCCCAACACAAGGGATAGGAAGGTTCGTCCTACGCATCCCGGCGAGATGCTAAGGGAGGACTTCATGCCGGATTATGGGCTGTCTGTATCGAGTATGGCAAAGGTCTTGGGAGTGTCCCGTCAGACGGTGAACGAGTTGTTGCGGGAACGGCGCGCCGTCAGCCCTGAAATGGCGCTACGACTTTCGCGCTTGTTTGGGAACACCCCGGAGTTTTGGTTGAACGCTCAGCGTGCTATTGATCTATGGGAAACCGCAAGGACAACAAGGAAAAAACTTGAGAGAATTTCTCCTTTAAAGGCTGCTTGATTCTTTGGGGAAGTATTCTTGGAACCAACGTGTCTCCCGGTGGTCACCGCCACTAAGATTTAGCTAAGATCGCCGGTGGGTTAGCCTTTGACCAAGACTAAAATATACGACCGAGACTCTTTTAAGGAAATACCGCCGGATGTGCATCGGATCTTCCAATCGCTCAAGGATTATGAATTTAGTTACGGCAGCGATAAGTTCCGTCAAGCGAGCGATCATCGCCAAATTGCACACCTCATGAAGCAAACCCCTTGTTCTCCGTTCACCATGATCATAGAAGAGGAGTTACTTGATCCGTCGCATTTTTGGGATAAGCGATATGTGAAGATTACAACAGAGCAGATCATGTCAGAGCTTGACGAAACCGTCCTGCGCTATTTTGAGCGTGAGATCAACGTCCGGATGGCGGAATTTCTGGAGCATGATCGCGATGCGGAAAACCGATACTTTCGAAAGCTTTTAAAGGAATACTACCCACAGGCCAGAAGGATTCTCCGAGATCAGTATAGAGATCTCTATCCGCGTGCATGGAAAAAGAAATTCACCATGGAGAAAATCTCAAAATCCCGAAAAAAAAGGCACAGAGAGCGTCTTTATGCCATTCCCGAACCCCTGAACTACTGGGACAGCCGCAATTCGTACCAGCAGTACTTTGCCGTGCCGGAGTATAAGGTATTGTGGCAAGGAGGGGGAGGAAGCTCCGGCCAGCGGGAGACGCAGAGCAAATTGGGATTCGCTTTTGCGCTATACAACCAGATGCAGGCAATTCCCAGCCACATTTTCGTATATGATAAGGATAATATCCTACGGTATGTCGACACCCTTAAGAAATTGTGCCTGGCCCCCTCTGACATGGGCAGCAATTACCAATTGAATCATGAAGAGATGCGACAGTTATTGCGTGACACATTGCGGGTGGAACGTGGCAGTGTTCTCGAGCCCATTCGCGCCATTGAAGTAAGGCCGTTTTTTAAAAATGGAAGCAAGGTCTCCTCGGCTTCGTAAAGGGGGATGGGTCACTACGGGGAGGAAGCTATTCTGTCAGGTGGCAGTGCGGAAGTTGTGATACACGGCGGCGTAGGTGGCGCGGTTTCTGGGAATGACGGCGGCGCCGGTGAACCGGATGGCGAGTCAGGAGGGGATGGTGGAGTTGGATGGTTGGAACGAGTAATTCCCCTTTGCCCCCAAAGCATGCGAAGAATTCTGGTCGGCATCCGGGAGTAAAAGTTCCACGATTTTTGGGGTCACGACCTCCTTCGTTAATCGGTATGCTGGTTCCGCTAATCTTCTCGAATTGAGGAGAGATGACTAAGTTGCATTTGAACCAACGTCCCCATTATATACATCGGTTAAGATATTAGACTCATCTTTAGGTGATTTGAATGGGCTTGCTCGCAGTCCTTGATACACACAAGAAAGGCCAAGAAAGTGTCGAAATCGAATACAGGCTGTACAGCTGGGGCGAAATCTTTCATCCTTTCCTTGGCGACCGTGAGCACTCAACGGCTGCACGATTCATTCTCACACAATTTCCCTTCAAGATTTTCAGTTCCTCAACGCCCTATGATGACCCCCTGCCTCAGAAACTCTGCCTGACCTTCAAGGCCCCTCATGAAGTAAAAAAAGAGACAGATCATACAACTATAAGCGGGATATTCGCGCATGAAATAGCAAAAGAGTTTGCAGCGTTCCTCTCGCTTTATACCCGCCGCAGAGTGTTTGCTGAAAAACAGCTCCGGTATGACGGACTGCCCGTCGAACAAGAAGGCGAAATATACCAGAGAGCGCATTTTCAGGAGAGGCAAAGCCTGAAAGAGATTGACCCAAAGGAAATCTACAAGCTTCTGGATAATCTCCAGGCCCTTGATAGAAATATTGCCAACGGCTTTATCCTTGCGATGCGGCTTTATCATTCAGCAATTGAGATGATGTACGTTGACCCGGAGTTTGCCTACCTCTTCCTGGTCACAGCACTGGAGACGATTTCTTCAGTTGTCTACAAAGAATATGAGCCAGAGAACGAGGGGGAATTTGTTGTTTCTCATCCTAAAACATATCGGATCGAACCATTGAGTCTCAACAATAGCCTGTTAACAATCTCATCCCCTATCTGTACCCCCTCACTTGTGGGTAAAGATTAGCCTGGGGGGAGAGGGTTAGGGTGAGGGGGAAATGATCTAATCATCACCCCCACCTTAATCCTCCCCCATCAAGGGGGAGGAAAGTTTTTAGAGAATTAGATGCCCCGCAGCTCTGCTGCGGGGTACTTCACTCAACCAGCTTTTTTCGATTTCATAAACCTTTACGACATTCCCCTCTTTAACAAGTTTACAAATGAGAGATATTTGGCCAAGATTTCTTAAAATAAAAAGTATATTCATAACACTTGGAATTATAGCGAATATTATGATTTGTTGCAAAGAAAAGAAAAAAGGCACTTCATCGTTGTTCCGATAAAATGCCTTAGAATATTTTCATCCCCTCCTTTGCGAGAAAGATGATTAGTACTGTCCTCAACGTCCAGTAAAGATCTCCCACCAGAAGACTTGCAAAAAAGATCATCCAATCTCTTTTTTTAAGCCCGCTAAAGGATTCCTTCCTAAAATACACCGTTGCTACAAACGGATCGGTATACATGCTAAGCGCGAAGAATGCTACAATGCCGCCTCTTTTGATCGCCCAGAGGATTAAAAGGATTATCCTCGAAAACGGCCACCACATAATTCTACCGACTCTGGAAGTAGCGCTGAAATTCCGGATCCATGTCGGACCATATTCAGTCGCTTCCTTCGCCACTTCGATCCCCAGCCAATCTTGCTTTGACCAATCATAAAATTTTATGAAAAGAAAGCAAGTAATTGCCGAGAGGATTGCCATTGCGACACCGCCTTTTATCGGTCCGAGCATCGCCACCACGGGAATATAAATCCCGTAATTGAAGCCGTAATCAAAAATGTTTCCGAACGTGTATCCGAGACCGATAATCGCAATCCGCTTCTTCTGTGCCGCAATGGAACCGGTAATCTTTGAAAATTTGTTTATCGCGACACCTCCTTTTATATTTTGGTTTTAATAGCGATTTTCGCAGAACGTCTGCGATATAACACTTTTTCTGGCCCAGGCGGTCGAATGGCCCCAAAATAAGGCCCCCGGAATATCTCAGGCAATGATTATGTTATATCATATGGTGGTTATATTTTTTTATTCTCGAAACATAAAACTTCCTTTTCCCCTCTGTCGTATCGCCCCATGAAAGTTGAATTGCTTAAAGGAACTAAGGGAACGTAGGTGAGAATACAACTTGACACGGAATTGGGACAGGCATAGGATGATTCGGTATGCCGAGACAGCCAAGACTGGATACGCCCGGCGCATTGCATCAGCCGATTCCCCCACCCCTGAATCGGCCACCTCCAATGCCTCCGGATGCACGGGCAAACGTCCGGTGGAATGACGGGTCAGGCCATGGGATTAAACATGAACAGGCTCGAAACGATGAATACGCGACAACACATCAGAGAGGGCGTCTTTGGCTCGCGCCGTATCGTAATCGGTCTGCAAGCCGACCCAGAAAGCGTCGCTGGTACCGAAGAAGCGAGACAGGCGTAAGCCGGTATCGGCGGTCACGGCCCGCTTGCCCGCGACGATCTCTCCGATGCGCCGTTGCGGCACTCCGATTTCCTTGGCAAGCCGGTACTGGGTAATCCCCATCGGCTTCAAAAATTCCTCCAGCAAGATTTCGCCGGGAGTAGGGTAAGGTATTTCACGCGGCATGGTCACTCTCCTTCAATGGTAATCGACGATCTCAACGTCGTAGGCGTGGCCGCCCTCGAAGCGGAAGCATACGCGCCATTGATCGTTGATGCGGATGCTCCATTGCCGGACCCGGTCGCGCTTCAATTGCTCCAGCTTGTTATTGGGCGGAATACGCAGATCTCCCAGATTTTCCGCCCGGTTGAGCATCGCCAGCTTGCGCAGGGCCGCGACTTGGATATTCACGAAACGGGCAACACGCTTGCCGTTGAACAGGGCTTCCGTGTCGGAGCACTTGAACGTCGAGATCATGAATCAATACTAACGAACTGCGTTAGCAATGTCAAATGTTATTCGCACTTGCCCCGCCCCACTTTCCGTGAAGCATAAGGGGGACGTTCGTGCAGAACGTGCTTGACACTGCCGAGGATGAGGGGTAAATTGATTCCATGCCTCGATCAGCGCGTTTGGATGCTCCTGGTGTTCTCCATCATGTCATGGGCCGAGGCATCGAGAAACGGCCGATCTTCCTCACCGATGAGGACCGAAATGATCTCCTCTCCAGACTCGGACTTCTCGCTGAAGAAGGCTGCCTTAAGGTTTACGCCTGGGCCCTTCTGCCAAACCATTTTCATCTCCTCTGCACAACAGGGAAGACCCCTTTGGCCCGAAGCATGCGACGTCTATTGACGGGGTATGTGGTGAAATTCAATAAACGCCACCATCGGTACGGTCATCTCTTCCAAAATCGGTATAAGTCGATTGTCTGTCAGGAGGATTCCTATTTGATGGAATTGGTGCGGTACATCCATTTGAATTTAATCAGGGTGGGGATGGTAAAGGGGTTGGGGAAGTTGAACCGATCTCCGTGGTCGGGTCATTCGGCTTACGGTGAGCGATACGGGAATCGGAATTCCTGCAACGGAAATGCCCTATCTTTTTGCTAAGTTTTGCCGCGGCAAAGACATAGGTCGCCTCAATGTCGCCGGAACGGGACTCGGCCTCTATGTCGCCAAAAAACATCATTGAAGCGCACCATGGGCGCGTCTGGGCGGAAAGCGAGGGCGATGGCAAGGGTTCGAGATTTATTATTGAGTTACCGATTAATTCGGTTGAATAATCAACCGGGTAAATTAGCTTTTAACTTCGTTGACTTGGTTGGGTTTATGTTTCAGGAGCAGGCGATAACCGGATTTTTTGCTTGATTTACGTTTGATGAATTCGTAAAAAGTAAATTTCCCCCTCCCCCGGCGGGAGGGGACTAAGGGGAGGGGGAAATAACATGCAGAAATACGGCAACTTATCACCCCCACCTTTACCCCGTGGAGTAGCAGAACTTACTCCACAGGGCAAGCCCTCCCCCGTCCCCGCCATAATTCAGCGGGATCTTCGACAAGGGGGAGGAGATTTTCGACTTTTTACGAGACCATCACGTTTGATTTTTGCCTTGTTTTTTGCTAGAATATAAGTATGGAAACATTGAAAAAGACCAATCTTTTTTGGGATGTTGATCAAGACGGATTGGATCCGGATAAACACGGAATATTTATCGTCAAGCGCATTTTGGAAAAAGGAGATATTGATGATATCGGCTGGGCGATGAAATCATATGGCCGGGAATTCGTGGTGGATGTTTTTCAAAAAAATATTGGCAAGTTCGATGTGAAATCCAATAACTTTTGGTGTTTATATTTTAACCTTGATAAATCTCAATGCATCCTGAAACAATCAACGAAAAAACAAAGTCCGTTCTGGCAAAGATAGCAGAACTGGATTTTATAAATGACTTTTATCTTGCCGGAGGAACCGCGCTGGCGATCCAATTGGGACACCGGGCATCAATCGATCTTGATTTTTTTTCAAGCAAAAAATTTTCCGTCCAAAGCTTGAAAAGCCAATTATCCCGAGCCGGAAACCTCGCGGTGGATTATGAGGATGAAGATACGCTGAACGGGATGCTGGATGAGGTAAAAATCAGCTTTTTTCATTATGGCTATGACCAAATTTTTAACTTGATCGGATATGAAGGAATATTTTTGGCTTCAGAGCGCGATATTGCGGCAATGAAAATAGACACGATTTCTTCGCGAGGTAGTAAAAAAGATTTTGTGGACGTTTATTTTTTGCTGAAAAAATATTCCCTGGATCAACTGTTCGGTTTTTTTGAAAAGAAGTATGAAAATATCCGGTACAATAAATTGCATATATTGAAAAGTTTGGTTTATTTTGAAGATGCCGACAGCGATCCCGACCCTTTGCTGCTTGTGGATTTTGATTGGGAAGAAAGTAAAATTTTTTTGGTGGGCGAGGTTAAAAAGATGACAGGAATGGATTGGCAATAAGCGTGAAAAATATAGTCGAAGTTTATCCGGGTGCTTGAGCAATATAGTGGCGGATCCATAAAGGAAAAGTATGGGCGAGAGCGATGGTAAGGGTCAGATACTCATTATCAAATTCTCTGTTGGATAATTTTAAACTTCATAAAATTATTTTATCCGCTTTCTTTGGCAGCAAAGAAAGTGGACAGAAACCCCAGTAATAGATACGGGGCAGGGAAACCGCCGTGCAAGTCCATGTTGGCTGAATTCCGGCGATTGCTCGCTAAAAGTTCAGTTTCCGCTTCGCTTCAATTACAAACTTTTTTAACGCTCATTTCGTTTCGATTTGCTACGGATCGATCGCAATGCATGGGTTTTGTTTGAATAAATTTTTCAGGCAAGCGAGGACTTGCTTTTTTGCTTTTTTTTGCAATAATATTGAAATATGATCCAGGAAGAATATATCGCTAAAATCAAGGAAATTATAGGAAAAAACGTTTCTTCGGAAGTCGGAGCAAAGTTTTTTATTTTCGGATCAAGTGTTTTATCTGAGAAATTTTCTGATGTTGATCTGGGATTTCTTGGAGAAGTTTCAGGAAATCAAGCATCAAAAATCAGGGAAGAGTTGGAAGAATCGCCGATTCCCTACAAGTTTGATCTGGTTGATTTTGATAACGTTGAAGAAAGTTTTAAAAATAAAGTATTAAATGAAAAAATCATATGGCTTATTTGAAAGAAAAAATCGATCAGATTGAAACGGCTCTTGTGCCATGGAGAAATTCATTGGAAATGCCTTTTTCGGATATTTCCCGCGATGCGGCTATCCGGCGCTATGAGTATTCATTCGAGCTTTTGTGGAAAGTGGCTAAGGTTCATTTGAAAGAAAAGGAAGGTATTGATTGTTTCTCTCCTAAATCTTGTTTTCGAGAATTGAGGAACATCCTTAAAATTTCCGAAGAGGATGTGGAAATTTGCATCCAAATGTCGGATGACCTCAATTTGTCGGTGCATACCTATTCGGAAAAAATGGCCAACGGGCTTCATGGCAAGCTGAAAAGTTATTTGGATGTTTCGGAAAAGATACTTTCTGAAATTAGGAAAAAAATAGCTTTTGACTTGGTTAGTTTTATACTTTAGGAGCAGGCAGGAACTGGCTTTTTTAGTTGTCAAAAAGACCGATTTATAATAAACTGATTCTATGAAACTTATTGCAAAAGGTGAAAAAATATCACGAGATGAGTTGCGTCAAATGGCTGAAAAAATGTTTGGAAATCTTGTGAAAGCGGTCGTGGATGTGGAGAAGGGGATTATGGCCGTAGATGCCGATCTGCATGCTGACGAGGAGGCATTTTTGCTGAATGAAGGGTCGGAACAGAAAAATCTCTGGGGAATCAATCTTTATCCGGAAATGGAAGGCGAGGACTTTGTTGAATTTGATTCGATGATCAATTTGCGCCC
>Ga0315283_10005776_pt1 | contig 10952 bp, 7 predicted proteins | sample YL17G09_0_MG_FD_204541 | JGI IMG/M metagenome (GOLD analysis project Ga0315283, IMG submission 204541) | Sediment microbial communities from Yellowstone Lake, YNP, Wyoming, USA - YL17G09_0 | ecosystem: Environmental > Aquatic > Freshwater > Lake > Sediment | place: USA: Wyoming | collected...
AACGGCGAGGACAATACCAATGAAAAAAGACTGCTTGGATATGTTCATGATGGAGACGCCCAACGTACCAGTTAACCGGCGGCCCGCTTGCGGGACGTCCGGTTCAACGCCGGGTTGGGCGCGGTTAGGCCGCGACTTGCTCGTACGAGAACGTCGGAATATCGGCGCGCTCGGAAGCGTGCTCGACCGTAATGGCGCAAATGTTTCCTTCGGCATCAACGTCGAGCAACGTGTTCTCGTCAAGATCGCGTGTCTCTGCCACCGGCGCATCGCGGAACTCGATGAACAAGGTGTCGGTGCCTGCAAAGTAGCGAATTCTCATGGCTCGAACCGTCGATCAAAGAAGGCATTGTGGACTGTCTCGCCATCCGAGAGCAATACGACGCGCAAGTACCGATTGCCCAGGTCCGGCACTTGCGTCCAACGGCGAATCCGGCCATCGGCTTGTACGTGCTCGCGAATGGGTGCAGTCACCGCTCGCTGAATCCATTCGTCGCGGATCGCTGCCCGATCGGGCCGCACCCGCACGGAGGCGAAATAGGCAGTGACTTTCACCCTGCCAATGTACCAAATGGCCCACTGCCGTCAACCAAGAGGCCCAACGTGATGTGTGGCCAAATGCGCGACGTGGGAACGGGGCGCTTCGGCCGGGATTGTCGCCCGCATTCGACCAATTAGTATCTGGGGCGCGGTTGAGGAGTCTCGGAGAATCAAAGGTATGGTTTGCGATTCGGGGGCCGAAAAGCCCTTTTTGATGGGGGACGTTCCGCCTGTGTTTCTGCTCAATTGCGTCTGCTGCGACTTCATCTGCGTCAAACGCTACAGCCCGCGCACCGAGCAGGCCTTTTCGACTGGATTAAGCGCTTCATCCATTTCCATGGCAAGCGGCACCGCCCGAGGTCGAGGCCTACCTTCGACACCTAAAACCGAATTTTCATTGATCGCTCGTGGCGGACGAGCACGGACCAATGACCGCAATGGAGCGCAATGCGCTATGGCCGGAGTTGGCCGTTATGTAGAGCTCTACATAACGGCCATTATGCAGAGCGCCCAATTATGTCGAGTGCCGGTGACTGAAACGCAGTTCTCCCCTATGAAGGACGACCTCTCTGGGGTAACGCTGCTGCACATAATTCAGGCGGCGAGGCTCTGCATCCGTGAATCAGCTTCGGCGTGCGCCAAGCCTCACGCCGGTCCGGGCGCCGAGGATCGTCATAGGTACTACGTCAGCCAAAGGTGCCTTGGGTCGGACTTCGACTTGCGCGCGGGCGCGACGCGGCGCCTCGATGTGGCCAGGAAATTATGTTGACCTCACGCCCTCCCCTCGGCCCCTAATCCATAGCGACACCGCCGATCCGCACCGCAGACTGCACATGACTGGGGACTCTACATAATGGCCGAAGTTCGCCATTCGCTGCCGACGTGGATCGAACCGATCTCCCCGGTGGCCCGGTCCCGCCAGCTCGTGATACGCTGCCCTGATTCGTTCTGTGTCACCCTTGCGGGAGTTGCCATGCCCACTGTCTACGTTGCCCAGGACACCCAAGGCCGCCGGACCGAGTACCGCGACCGGAAGCGCTTGGCGTGGGGGCTCTCGGTCCTCTACCCGCTGCTGCCGTTCCTGGGCATCGGCCTGCACGCCGCGACCGGCCATCCGGCTTGGCTGGCGCTGCCCCTGGCGATCACCTACATCGGCGGGCCCTTGCTCGACTGGGGGCTGGGTGAAGACGAGAACAACCCGCCCGAGGCCGTGGTGCCGCAGCTGGAGGCCGACCGCTACTACCGCCGGTTGACGTACGCGGTGGTGCCGCTGCACTTCGTGACGCTGATCAGTTGCGCCGTCTGGGCCGCCACGCAACCCATGCCGCTGTGGGCGCAGGGCGTGCTCGCGCTGGTGGCGGGCATGACCTCCGGCCTCGGCATCAACACCGGCCACGAGCTGGGTCACAAGAACACCAGGCTTGAACGCTGGCTGGCCAAGCTGGTGCTGGCGGTGCCGGCCTACGGTCACTTTCGCGTCGAGCACAATCGCGGCCACCACCGCACCGTGGCCACGCCGGAGGATTGTGCCAGTTCGCGGATGGGCGAGAGCATCTACCGCTTTGCCGGCCGGGAAATCTTCGGCGGCATGCGTCGCGCCTGGGTGCTGGAAGCGGAACGCCTCGCGCAGGCCGGGCATGGAGCCTGGAGCCGGCATAACGAAATCCTGCAGTCCTATGCCATCACGTTGTTGCTGCAGGGCACGCTGCTCGCGGTGCTGGGCTGGGTGATGCTGCCCTTCCTGCTGATCCACAACGTGCTGGCCTGGTGGCAGCTGACGAGCGCCAACTATGTCGAGCACTACGGCCTGCTGCGGGTCCGGCGGGCCGACGGCAGCTACGAGCCACCGCAGCCGCATCATTCGTGGAACGCCAATCACACCTACACCAACCTGGTGCTGTTCCAGCTGGAGCGCCATTCCGATCACCACGCCAACGCCGCGCGCCGCTATCAGGCACTGCGCCACTTCGACGATGTGCCGCAACTGCCCAACGGCTACAACGGCATGTTCCCGCTGGCCTACGTGCCGCCATTGTGGTTCAGGATCATGGACCCGCGACTGCTGGCCCTGAAGCACGTGGCCGGAGACCTGACGCGTGTCAACGTCGACCCGGCCCGCCGCGCGCAGATTCATGCGCGCTATGGGGCGCAGCGCACCGGTGGGACCTGAAGCGAGGACCCGGGCTCAACTGCGGTCAACCAGGCACCGATGACGTCCTGGCCCGCCCACCGGCGAAGCGATCGTCGCGGCGCCGACCGCTGCTACGGGCAGTTGGTTCCCCACAGCTTGGTCAGGCGCACCAGCGGCATGCTTCCAGACTGGAAACCGGGTTTGGTGGTCGACCATTCCATCGTGCCACTGCCGCAACCGGCGAAGGTGACGGTGATGCTGCCCCATGGCACCTCGACGATCTTCGTCGCATCGAACAGCGGCGGAAAATTGCCGCCATTCACCGTGAATGCCTCCGCGAAAACAAGGGCGTTGCCGCTGACATCACCCAATGCGCAGATCCAGGCCCGATTGCCCTGCAGGTCGAAGGTGAACCAGCACATCCATGCCCGCGTTGCGTCGAGCAGCTCGATCATGATGCCGTGCCCCGATTGAGCAGGGTTGTACCAGGAGGCCGACATCGACGGGTTGATCACGAAGCCGCCCGGCTCGCCGACCCTGCGCAGGAACAGGTTGTCGAAGTGGCTGTAAGCCGGTGCGGTCACGCCAATGGCTTTGGACACACCGATCAAAAACCGGATGCTATTGGCGCCCGCATCGGTGGTGATGGTGCCGCGTTCCAGCTCCCACTCCTCCACGCTGGCAGCAACTTGGTTATCACTCTGCAGTTCAGGTCCGTTGCACTTGCTGGAAGCGTAGGTATACACGAACACGGCTGGATACGTTCCTTGTGGCTGCCCGGTGGGCACCAGCATGCGACCGCCGAATTCGTAGATCGTGGACGGCGAGACAGTGACGCATTGGGACAGCACCAGCGGGGCGCCGCCGTTACTCGGATTCGCGGTGTTGCCGACAACGGCCGAGCCGGAGCTCATGCTGTCGTCGGCATCGCGGGAGCTCCAGCTTGCGTCTCCGGCGTACAGGTTATCCCAGCCGGAAAGGTCGATGCGGAAACCCGGGTTGCTGAGCAGATTGCCTTGAGCGAGGACAGGACCCGTCAGGACCATCAAGGTCAGTGCACACCACAGCGTTGCGAGTCTGAGCATGGGATTCGTGGTCATCAGCGACTCCTCTCTGGCAAAGCGTGAATGCATTTTGCGCCCGGGAAACGGCGCTGCATAGTCCGCCGCCCCGCCATCGAGGTCCGCGGACCAGGCGCACCGGTCACCATCCCGCACGGCGAGGAGAATTGACCCCGCCAACACGCCATCAAGCGCCAGCGATTCAGGCGATCACCGGTTGGCGCGGGCGGCACGGCGGGGAAACGGAGCGGTTGGGCGCGCTATGGCCAGCAGCGCGCACTCACGCGAGCCAGCCCTTGATCCGCTCGTAGACCTCCGGCCGCGTTTGCAGGTCGAGATGCTTCATGCCGCGTCCGATCCATTGCCGGGACTTCGGGATCCCGAGCGCAAAGCGCCGGTCGCGGTGCCGGCCCAGCGCGCTCGCGAGCGGGACCAGACCGTCGCCCTGCAACCGATGGCCGACCGCTTCCGAATCGTCGCCGGCCACCGCTGCGATTGCATAGCACTCGACCCCGGCGGGAAGCGGCAGAGGCAGGCGGGCGTCCTTTGATCGCGCGAACCGATCGCGCCCCTCCCATTCTTCGTCCTGCAGGCTGCCGTAGCGCAGGTCGGTGATGCCGGCGCTGCGAATCTTGCCGAGACGCGCGAACGGTGCCGAGTACGGGTTGAAACCGAGGATGAAATCGAGCGCGTTGCCACCCCGCTCCAGCGGCGCGCCGTGATGCGGTGTTCCCAGAAACACGATCCGGCGCAAACGGTCCGGCCAGGTCAACCCCGCTTCCGTGCCGTAGAAATGCGCGCTCCGCGTGACCAGCCCACCCATGCTGTGCGCGACGACCGTGAGCTCTTCGATGGCCACCGGCCACTCGTTGACGAGCTGTTCGAGCAACGGCGCGAGCGAGCGTCCGTTCGTTGAAATGTGCAGGCCCGAGTTGTAGTGGAGGTAGACCGGCGTGTAGCCGAGATCGCGGGCCAGCGCCGCGCCGATATCCTGCCCCTGCCGGCACCACTGCACGTCGTTCATGGCGAGGCCGTGAATCAGCACCACGACCTTGCCCGTGGCCGCCAGGATCGACGCGCGCAGGTCCGCCTTCGCCAGCGACAGCGCGATGCCGTCGCGGCGCAGGCGCATCGCAATCGCCAGCGGGTTGCCGGTCGCGTCCAGGTGGTCGCCGAGCACGCCGTTCAGCGCCGCCACCACCGCCTCGCGCTGCGGCGACGAGTCGCGGGTCTCGAGCAGAGGGACAAGTTGCGCGAGGACCCCGTCGATGCCGGCACCGACGACCCGCGTCGCGCCGCGTACCGTCCGGTACACGAACCCGGTGATGCCGGCGGTCCGGTCTTCCTTCTTGTGCCTGCTCGGCACCACGGGCGAAATCACCGCGTGCATGGCTTCCACCAGGGCCGTGAGGCCGGTCGTGGCGTCGATGACGAGGCGGCCCGCGCCGCGGAGGTCGGTCGCGAGGTTCTTGCGGTGGGTCGGCACGGGGCGCTCCCTGTTGTTTGCGGTACGGCGGCGCGCGTTCACCGGGACCGGTCGATGTGCGAAACTGCCGCCATCGCCGGGGTGACCTGTCCGGTTCGCTTGGACCGATCATAGCGTGAGACCGTGGCTCCCGCGTTGCACAGCGCCCGACCGATGAAAAAGATCCGGTGCGACGCGCTCGGGCGCAATCGCCCGTAATCCACGGGATGCGCGGCGCGCCTGGCACGGCGCGTGGTGCAGTGCGGCTTGCCCGTACGCAGGGCAGCTGTTACGGTGTCACCCGCCCGCCGCCGCAGGAGTCCGCAATGACCGACATGCCCTGGATCAAGTCCTACCCCGACGGTGTGCGCTGGGACGTCGACATCGCGCCGATGGCGGTGCCGCAGATCCTCGATGACGCCGTCGCGCGATGGCCCGACCGGCCGGCGCTCGAATTCATGGGCAAGCGGATCACCTACCGCGAGCTCGGGGGCCTCGTCGACCGCGCCGCCAAGGGCCTGCAGCAGCAGGGCGTCGGGCCGGGAATCCACGTCGGGCTCTACCTGCCCAATACGCCGCACTACGTGATTGCGTTCTTCGGGATCCTGAAGGCGGGGGGCACGGTGGTGAACTACTCGCCGCTGGACGCCGCGCGGGTGCTCGAGCACAAGATCGCGGACAGCCGCACCGACATCCTCGTCACGCTCGACCTGGCCGCGCTGTATCCGCAGATGGCGGCGATGCTCGGCACCACGCGGTTGCGCAAGCTCGTCGTCGGCAGCCTCGCCGAAATGACGCCGGCACCCGATGCCGTGCGCGCGCAGATGCAAGCCGGCAAGCAGTTGAGCGACGTGCCGCAGGACGACCGGCACGTGAGCTTCGCCCGGCTGCTCGACAACGACGGCCGCTTCGTGCCCCATCCGATCGCCGATCCGGCAGAGGCCATCGCCGTGCTCCAGTACACCGGCGGCACGACCGGTCTGCCCAAGGGCGCAATGCTCACCCACGGCAACCTCACGGCGGCGTGCGCGCAGGCGTGGGCAACCGTCAACGGCATCCTGGACGAAGGCAGCGAACGGATCCTCGCCGTACTGCCGCCCTTCCACATCTATGCGCTGCAGGTCAACATGCTGTTCGGCATCCGCGCCGCAGCCGAGGTCATCCTGCACGCGCGCTTCGACCTCGACGCGGTGGCCCGCGACCTGACGACCAGGAAAGTCACGATCTTCCCCGGCGTGCCAACCATGTTCACCGCGCTCATCAACCACCCCGGCGTCGACAAGCTCGACCTCTCGTCGCTCAAGTATTGCGGCTCCGGCGGCGCGCCGCTGCCGCTCGAAGTGGCGCAGCGGTTCCACCAGCTTACCGGCTGCAACCTGAGCGAAGGCTGGGGGATGACAGAGACCTCGCCCACCGGCACGTTCACGCCGGTGAACGGCATGCGCAAGGCAGGATCCTGCGGCATGCCGATGCCGGGCATCGTCATCCGGATGCTCGACCTCGACGACCCGAAGAAATACGTGCCGATCGGCACGCGCGGCGAGCTGTGCATCGGCGGCCGCAACGTGATGAAGGGCTATTGGAACAACGAGGAGGCGACCGCCGCGGTGACGACGTTCGACGGCCTCCTGCGCACCGGCGACGTGGCGTACATGGACGAGGACGGTTTCGTTTTCATCGTCGACCGCACCAAGGACATGCTGCTGTGCAGCGGCTACAACGTCTACCCGCGCACCATCGAGGAGGCCATCTACGAGCACCCGGCAGTCGAGGAAGTGAGTGTCATCGGCATCCACGACGAGTACCGCGGCCAATCGCCGAAGGCGTTCATCAAGCTGAAGGACAAGGCGCCGCCATTCACGCTCGCCGAACTGCAGGCGTTCCTGAAGGAGCGGCTCGGCAAGCACGAGCTGGTGCAGGCGATGGAGATCCGCACCGAGCTGCCCAAGACGCCGGTGGGCAAGCTGTCGAAGAAGGAACTCTACGACGAGGAAGCGAAAAAGCGCGCGGCGGCCGAGGCCTGAGCGTGCTCAGCTTTCACACGTGCGCCCAACCGCCGCGCGCGCTTCCGGTGTATCCGCGACCCGTCCGGTGGCCGCGGTCCGAATGACGACCCAAAGGCAAGAGCGATGATCTTCCGACCCGCGCCGTGGCTCCCGCTGCACCAGTCGCTGGGAGTGTACCCGCCCCCGCCGTTCGACGACCGCGCCCTCGGCGAGCACGTGCAGCTGCAGGCCCGCAGCCAGCCCGATGCGGTGGCGCTGCAGTTCCACGACCTCGGCATCACCTACCGCGAACTGCACGAGCTCGCCGGCAAGTTCGCCAATGCGCTCAAGGCGCAGGGCATCGGCAAGGGCGACGTGATCGGCATCCACCTGCCCAACGTGCCGCAATACATGGTCGCGCTGGTCGCGCTGTCGCGCATCGGCGCGATCGGCTCCGGCGTATCGCCGCTGATGACCCCCTCCGAGATCGCCTATCAGGTCCGCGACGCGAACATCAAGGCGCTCGTCACGCTGGATGCGCTTGCGGCCGGAGTGATCGGCAAGATCGGGGAGATGCCCGCCTGCCTGAAGCTCGTCATCGTCACCGGCGGCGCCGATCACCTGGGCAAGCCCTGCGATGATGCCCCGCTGATCGCCGGCGTGAAAACCGCGCGCTACCTGGACCTCCTCGCCGCAGCCGCCGCGGAATGCCCGCAGGAGCCGGTAAGCGGCGACGACACCTTCATGATCCAGTACACCGGCGGCACGACGGGACCGCCGAAGGGCGCGATGCTCTCGGTGCGCAACCTGATGTACAACCCGCTGCAGTCGGCGGCCTATGCGCCGTGGGTCGCCGGCAGCGAAGTGCTGATGTCGGCGTTCCCGATGTTCCACGCCGCGGGACTCTCCATTCACGCCGCCTGCATGCGCTTCGGCGGCCGGGCGCTGCTGATTCCGGATCCGCGCGACGTGGCGCTGATCTGCCGGCAGATGCAGCGGTTTCCGCCGACGCGCATCGCCGCCGTGCCGACCCTCTACCAGATGCTGGTCGACACCCCGGCCTTCCGCGACGTCGATTTCTCCGGTCTCCGGATCGCGTTGAGCGGCGCCGCGCCGCTGCCAGCGGAAGATCGCCGCCGCATCGAGGAGATCATCGGCCCGCAGAAGCTCGCCGACGTGTTCGGCATGACGGAGTCCGGCCCGGTCCACGTGTGCAACCCGCCGTTGCGGAGCAAGCCGGCGACGGTCGGCATTCCGGTCGCCGGCGCCGACACGCGCATCGTCGATCTCGAGACGGGCACGCGCGAGATGCCGTTCGGCGAGCCGGGCGAAATCATCACCAGCGGCCCGCACGTGATGAAGGGCTACCTCAACCTGCCGGCCGAATCGGCGCGGGCATTGCGCCAGCTCGACAGCCGGACCTGGCTGTTCACCGGCGACGTGGGCATCATGGACGAGCAGGGCTACATCACCCTCTGCGATCGCGCCAAAGACATGCTGATCGTCGGCGGCTACAAGGTGTTCTCGGTCGAAGTGGAGGACAAGCTGAAGGCGCTTGCCTGCATCGCGCAATCCGCCATCATCGGCGCGCCGGATACCAGGCGAGCCGGCAACGACATCGTCAACCTCTACGTGGAGCTCACACCCGCAGCGAAGGCGCGGGACCCGGAGGCGGTGCGCGCGGAGATCCTCGCGTTCTGCCGCGAGACCATGGCCGCCTTCAAGGTGCCGAAGAATGTCGTGTTCATCGAGCAGATGCCCCTCACGCCAGTCGGCAAGCTCGACAAGAAAGTACTGCGCGCGCTATCGGCGTAGCGAAGCTGTCCAATCGGAAGAAGGAGGCTCATCGTGATGCAGCAGTGGGTATTCGCATTCATCGTCGGCGCCATCGGCGTCTTCGGTCCCGGCCTGACGGCTTCGGCCCAGGCGCCGGGCAAGAAGCCGAACATCGTCATCATCTGGGGCGACGACATCGGGCAGACCGACGTCAGCGTCTACTCGCATGGCCTGATGGGATTCCGCACGCCGAACATCGATCGCGTCGCCCGCGACGGCATGCTGTTCACCGACTACTACGCCGAGCAGAGTTGCACCGCCGGCCGTTCGGCGTTCATCACCGGGCAGAGCGTGTTCCGCACGGGCCTGTCCAAGGTCGGCATCCCCGGCGCCGACATCGGCCTGCGCAAGGAAGACCCGACCATCGCCGAGCTGCTGAAACCGCTGGGCTACGCCACCGGGCAGTTCGGCAAGAACCACCTGGGCGACAAGGACGAGTTCCTGCCGACGGCGCACGGCTTCGACGAGTTCTACGGCAACCTCTATCACCTCAACGCGGAAGAGGATCCCGAGCACGCCAATTACCCGAAGGACACCGACATCCCCGGTTTCCGCAAGCGTTACGGGCCGCGCGGAGTCATCCACAGCTTTGTCGACGGCCGCATCGAGGACACCGGGCCGCTCACGAAAAAGCGGATGGAAACGATCGACGACGACATCGCCGCGCGCTCGGCGGATTTTCTCGAGCGCCAGGTCAAGGCGGGCAAACCGGTGTTCCTGTGGGTGAACTTCACGCACATGCATTTCCGCACGCATCCGAAGCCCGCGAGCATCGGCCAGGCGGGCCGCTGGCAGAGCCCGTACCACGACGTGATGATCGATCACGACAGGAATGTCGGCACGGTGCTGGACAAGATCGACCAGCTCGGCATCGCCAATGACACGATCGTCATGTACAGCACCGACAACGGCCCGCACCTGAATACGTGGCCCGACGCGGCGATGACTCCGTTCCGCAGCGAAAAGAACACCAACTGGGAAGGCGCCTTCCGCGTTCCCGCGCTGATCCGGTGGCCGGGCAGGATCAAGGCCGGCTCGGTGTCGAACGACATTGTCTCGCATCTCGACATGCTGCCGACGCTGCTCGCCGCGGCCGGCGTGCCGGACATCAAGGCGCAGTTGCTGAAGGGTCATGCGGCTGGCGGCCGTACGTACAAGGTCCACCTCGACGGCTACAACCAGCTGCCCTACCTGACCGGACAGGTGAAGGATTCCCCGCGCCGCGAGTTCATCTACTTTTCGGACGACGGCGACCTCACCGCATTGCGCTTCGACAACTGGAAGTTCGTCTACGCGCAGCAGCGCACCGAGGGCACGATGATGCTCTGGGGCGAGCCGTTCGTGAAGACGCGGCTGCCGTGGATCTACAACCTGCGCATGGATCCCTACGAGCGCGCGACCATCACGTCCAACACCTACTGGGACTGGTACCTGGAGAACTCCTACATGCTCCTCGCCGGGCAGCAGTACGTCGGCCAGTTCCTGGCGTCGTTCAAGGAGTTTCCGCCACGCCAGAAGGCCGCGAGCTTCACGATCGATCAGGTGATGGAGCAGATGAAAGCGGGGATCCCGAAATAATCACGGCGCGATGGGAGCCGCTCGTCGCGGGGGCGTTGCTCGGTGCGTAGCCCGGGTTGAGCGAACGCGAAACCCGGGGCCATTCTCCGACCGAAAGACCATCCGGGTTTCGCTGGCGCTCAACCCGGGCGACGCAACCCGGGCTACGCGCGCGTCAGCGCCTCGGCCGCATGCAGCATCACGCGTTTGGCGGCCGCGGGGCTCAGACCCTGCTCCCGCCGCAGGCGCAACCAGGCATCGAAGCTGAGCACGAGATCGAGCGCCTCGAAGCGCGCCTTGTCCGCCGCCAGAGACCTCGGCAGCGCGTGCCGCAGCAACGCGCGCTGCAACGCGGCGGACTCGACCTGCTGCCCGTC
>Ga0315283_10005777_pt1 | contig 10952 bp, 13 predicted proteins | sample YL17G09_0_MG_FD_204541 | JGI IMG/M metagenome (GOLD analysis project Ga0315283, IMG submission 204541) | Sediment microbial communities from Yellowstone Lake, YNP, Wyoming, USA - YL17G09_0 | ecosystem: Environmental > Aquatic > Freshwater > Lake > Sediment | place: USA: Wyoming | collected...
TGATTCCGGCGGATTTCTGCGTGGAACGGGAATGCGCGTTTTCAGCCGTGGCAGAAACTGCGTCACGCAAGGCGTCAGGAGATGGCAGGAATTCGCGTATTCTGGGGGTCCGCGGGGTCTTAACCCTGCGGCCTGGTATCGCGGCGCACCCCCTTCACCGACGCCCGCCTGACGGCTATCGCGCACCTCATCCATTTCCTGGTGCCTCGAGATGTGCGTTCCCGACGAGGTCGACGTCGTTGAAGGCCGACGGCAGTGAGGGTGGCAGTTTCTCCCCACGCGTCACGCTGGACTCATCGCAATTCCTGCCACGCTCGTAACACACCGTCGTCGGCCGCGCGCCATTTCCTCCGTAATTGACGTCTCTCTCGGATTCCGCTTCCGGCACCGGGAATGCAGATCGGGTGGCTAGCACGTCAGTCGATCTCGATCTTGACGTATGTATGACATACATGCATAATCTAGGCGATGGCGGATTCGAGTGGGACGCGTCGAACGTCACCCACATCGCTCGACACGGCCTGCAGACAGGTGACGTCGAACACGCACTGACGAACGATCCCGTCACCGTGCACTACGCGGTGACCGACAGCGGAGAACCGCGCTGGGTCAGCGTGGGCCCGACGAGCACAGGGCGACTGCTGATGGTTGTCTGGACGGTTCGCGGCGCGCGCGTGCGCGTGGTGACGGCATACCCGGCCGCGAGGCGTCTGCAGGCGGCATATGCGAAGGCGAAAGGCGGCCACGATGGCGCGAGTCAGACAGATCCCCCAGTTCAGGACTGAGGCCGAGGAGGCCCGGTGGTGGGACAAGCAGGGCTCACGGATTGCTGGAGACATGGAGGCGGCAACCGCCGCAGGCGAGGACCTCACCGTCGTCCCGGCGCCGCTCGCGCGGGCAATCGCGGCGAAAAACGTCACGATTCGGCTCTCGCTGGCGGACCTGGAGAAAGCGCGCCGGCAGGCCCAGCGCCGGGGCCTGCGCTACCAGACCTACGTGAAGATGCTGTTGCACCAGGCGCTGGAAGCCGACGCGCGGAGGCTCGCGTAGGGGTTCCGGCTCGTCACCCCGGCGAAAGCCGGGATCCTGGCCCGTCGTCACCCCCTTTGCGGCCTGGTATCGCGGGCGCGCTCCCTTCACCGACGCCCTCCTGACGGCAATCGCGCACCTCATCCACTTCCTGGAGGGCGAGGGCGGACGCGGCCGCGCGGCCGCCGAGCCAGGGGGGCTTCCCTGGCCTGCCTGGCCTGAGCGTAGTCGAAGGCAGCGACGTCGAAGGCAGCCCCCCCGGACGGCCCGTCCTATCGTCGAGGCCCTCGCGAAACCGGCGGCTTGCGTTGCGTCGGAGTGTAAGATATCATGGCCGTGTTAATTATCATGGCCGTGCTAGTTGTCGCGGCCACGAGAATCTTATGGCTCCGAAACACCCCAACAAACATGGGTGCATGCTCGAACGCTTCGTTGCACAGGCGTTCAGGCGAGCCGGGTGGACGGTCAATCGAGCATCGGCCGCGAGCCCGCATCGCGCCGATCTGTTCGTGGAGCGTGGCGCCTACGCGTACGTGGTCGAGGTAAAGGCCGCTCCCGAAGATCGACGAGACCGTGTCCTGCCGCTTCTGGCGAGCGCCATCCTCCAGGCCCAGGCTGCCGTCCGGAATAGTCCGCGGCCGGTTCGTGCGCTGGCGGTGGTGGGTGGCCCGAGGGTCGGCCAGGCTCTTACTCTCCACGTCGAACGTTTTGCCCGCGACTACGCGCCTGACGTTGCATTCGGGGTCGTTGACCTGGAGGGCTTCCAGCGGTTCCACGGACCCGGCTTGGAGTCGATGAACAAAGCACGGGGCGAGGCCGCACACCGCTTCAGAGTTGGTGTGCCTTCGTCCGGAGTCGTCCATCTCTTCTCGGACCTGAACCAGTGGATGCTCAAGGTGCTGCTCGCTCCCGGTATCGCTCCTGACCTGTTGTGCGCCCCGCGCGGCGAATATCGGAACGTATCGGAGTTGGCGGCTGCGGCACACGTCTCCGCGATGAGCGCATTCCGGTTCGTGCGGCAGCTTCAGATCCAGGGCTTCCTGGACGAGTTCGAGTCCCGGCTCCGACTGGTGCGCCTCGAGGAGTTGCTGCGGCGGTGGCGGGCCGAGAGTCTCCGGCCGTCACGCGAGATACCCATGCGTTGGGTCCTGCGCGGAAATCCTGCGCGGCAGCTCCGCGACGCGCTCCGCTCACAGGCGTCCACACTGCCGCCCGGGGGTTCCCCGTTCAGCGCTCCAGGCGGCCGGCCGCGGGCCTGCCTGGGCCTGTTCGCGGCAGCGGAGGACCTTGGGGTTGGCCTGGTGCACGGCGTCGCACCGCATGCGTATGTTGAGCGACCCGACGTCGACCTGTTTGAGCGCCTTGGCCTCTCTCTCGAGCCACCCCATCCCTCTCCGGATGTGTTGCTACGCATTCCGTCCGCACGGGAGTCGGTCTTCCGGGGAGCCGTCTTCCGCGATGGTGTCCCGGTGTCGGATGTGCTGCAGGTGTGGCTGGATGCCGGTGTCCATCCGTCTCGTGGTTCGGAACAGGCCGACCTGATCGACCGGCGGGTGCTCCGGCCATTGCTCAAACGGGGGCGGGGATGAGCGCGTTCAGGTGCTCGTCGCCAACCCCGTGAGCTACATCGTCCAGAAGTTGCTCGTCCACGCCAGGCGGAAGCCGGACGACCGTTCGAAGGACGTCCTGTACATTCACGATACCCTGACGTTGTTTGCCGGCTCCCTGCCAGTGCTGTGTCAGCTGTGGTGCGACGGGGTTCGGCCAGCGCTGGGACTGCGGGCGCAGGTGAAGATACGACGGGCGATTCGTGAGTGTTTTGATGATGTCACGGATACCGTCCGGGGGGCGGCACTGATGGCGACTGGCCGGTCGTTGTCGCCTGGCCAGCTTCGGGAGACTTGCAGAGCTGGCCTCCTCCAGATTCTCGACTAAACCCCCTCCTCCCCTTCCTGACCGATGCCCTCCTGACGGCAATGCGCAACCCATCTATTTCCTGGAAGGCGATGGCGGACGAAGTCCGCGTCGTCAGCCTTCCCGTGCCAACTGTTCAAGCGGATCGACGGCGTCCTGTAGGAGGCGTAGCCCCGCTAATCGCAACTGCTCAGCCGTCGGGGCCTGCAGCGCAAGCAGTCCGAATTCACAGGTGTGCCTGGCCTCGTCCAGGTCATCAGCACTTGCGAGGAGTTCGCGCAGTCCATGCCCGCACCGCAACGCGAGTTCGCGCCAGTCTTCGGGAAACAGACTCCGCAGCGCGCTCGTCCAGTGAGGGGGCCAATCCAGAAGCGCGTCTTCATTCTTGCCGATGCTGAGCCTTGCGATCGCCAGCACCCGCCCCAAGTCCTTGTTGCTTCGCTTGATCTCTCGGTCGCCAACCAACCCACTCATCGTTTCGGGCCCGACCGCCGGGTGTTCAAGCAAGTTGGCCAAGGCCATCAGGTCGGGACGGGCGACGTGGATTCCAAGCGGAGTCGCGATGGGCTCGAAGGCTGCGAGGCTGAGGAAGCGGAAACTGCGAAGGCCGAAGTGGCCGAAGGCGGTCTCGATTCGGGTCCACTGCGGCCCTTCGTCTGCAGGCGACGCTGGGACGGCGAGCAACTCGATGAACCAGTCGGCCGTGTTCGGCGGATTGAGACGAACAGCCGGCAGCGCGGCGTCGGGCGTCGTGGCGTCCCCGGGCCGACGCCACCGCTCGTCTGCGCGGAACCGCCAATGCTCCCGGAACAGCCGTTCGGTGATGTCGACGCCGGCGGAGATCGCCCGAATCCTCGGCGAGAGCAGAAAGTGTGCGGGATCTGCACCGAAGAAGTGGTACCCCGCAGCGAGGCTGCCGATGATGATGATGTTCTCGCGGCAGTCGGCCGGCACTGCCTTGGCGATCTCCTCGAGCACCACGGCGGGCCGAACAAGCCTCATTGTCCCTGACCCCGCGTCAGGGCCGCGGCCCTGGTGGCTGTGAAGGAGCGCAGGAAGTCGCGGGCCTGTGCCTCGAGGCGGGCCTCGTGCAGGTCGAGGAGACACTCCACCGGGTCCGCCCAGGGGGGACCTTCGTCAGAAGCCTCAAAGAGCGACTCCCGCGTGCGAACAAGGTGGATCACGAGTGTCGCGGCTTCGTCCCGGCTCGTCGTCTGCTCCAGCCCGGGATCCAGGCGCTGGACGAAACCGTAGTCGGCGTTGGCCTTTCTGCTGTGCAGCGAGAGATCCAGCCTGGGGTTTCCAACCAGGTCCAAATCAGGATGGTAGTGAGCGGCTCCCCAAATGCCACCCACGGCGATGTCGGTGCGTCGAAGTTGGCGGAGGCGTCGCATGAGCGATCCTGGCGATCGCGGCTGCCCCGATCGGTCGGTGAAGCGAATGGTCTGCCGTGCCGCGTCGGAAACTGCCAGGAGGCGCACCCATTCGTCGCGGGGGAACTGCTTGAGCTCCACGCCGCCTCGATCGCGTTTCAGGTAGAAACCGAGCTGGTCCACTCCCTTGGCCACGGTCGGGTAGCTGTACCCCGACGTCTGCATGAGCCACTTGATGGTTGCCGGCCCCTTGCCCAGCAGCCACTGGTGGACGAGGAGGCGAAGGATGTCCTGGGAGGCGTTCGCGCTGCCTCGCGCGTGGGTGACCGTCCACGGCCCTTCGTGGTTCAGGATTTGTTCGATGACCGCCTGTCGCGATGGGTCGGGAGCGCTCGGTATCCCGTCCCATCCGGCTTCGTCGCGCACCGCAATGGCCAGGCGGTCGAAGAGCTCGGGCCTGAAGACCGATTGGGCGCCGTTCCACTCTTCTTGCAATCGCGCCTTCGTGATTCGGGACTTGTCGAGCACCAGGACAGCGTGCTTGACCCACTCCGCGTTCGCCGCCCGTGCGATGTTCAGGATGGCGGCGCGGAGTCTTCTGCCGTCCCGCGGCTCTTTGAGCACTTCAAAGATGGTGTCGCCGAGAACGGCATCCGCCTGGAAGCCCGGCACGTGGTCGAGCCTGCAGCCGAAACGCAAGTCAGCCATGACATTAAGGTGCGACTTTTTGTTGAAAGTTGCAAGTAAAAAATAAAGTCGCGGCTACTTTCGTCCTCTCGGCGAAAGCCTGTCGTGGAGGCCGGGTCTTTAGACCCGGCGTGCCGTCTTCTTGGCGGACGCCCTCCTGACGGCAATCGCCGCTTCTTTCGCGGGCCTGGAAGGCGATGGCGACGAAGCCCGTCACCGCGCCCGGGCGGGGCCAGTCGGCCGCCCAGACGTGAGCTGTTTTTGCCTACAGGCAAAAATTGTTGCAACAAATGTTGCCTGGGAGCATAATCCGCGCATGGCCGTCGCCCGCTATCTGCAGCCCGACGTCCTGGCGGATCTCGGGACCAAGATGGTGTTCGTGGACGGCCCGCGCCAGGTGGGCAAGACCACGCTGGCCCGGCTGTGCCTCGAGACGACCCCAGGCGTCTACCTCAACTGGGACAACAGCCGCGATCGCCGCGAGATTCGCGCCGCCCGCTGGCCCGCCACGCCCGCCCTGGTCGTCCTCGACGAGGTTCACAAGTGGCGCCCGTGGAAGCGTTGGCTGAAGGGGGAGTACGACGCGCACGGCGCGCGCGTGCGTTTCCTCGTCACCGGCTCGGCCCGCCTCGACACGTACCGGCGCGGCGGCGACTCGCTCCAGGGGCGCTACCATCACTACCGCCTCCATCCGTTCTCAGTGGCCGAGCTCGAGGCACGGGGCGGCTGGCGCACACCCGTGCCCGGGCGGGAACTCGAGGTCGGCGCCGATCTGGGCCCGGCGGCGGATCATCTCCGGGCGCTCTTCGAGTACGGGGGGTTTCCGGAGCCCTTGCTGGCGCAGTCGGCGCGCACGCTGCGGCGCTGGCAGCGCGGCCGGCTCGAGCGGTTCTTCCGCGAGGACGTCCGCGATCTCGACACGGTCCGCGACCTCTCCCTGATTGAGCAGTTCGCCGACGCCCTGCCCGGGCGCGTGGGCTCGCCGCTGTCGCTGAACGCGCTGCGGGAAGACCTGGAGGTGAGCCATCGGGCGGTGACCCACTGGATCGACGTGCTGGAGCGCCTGTATCACGTGGCGCTGCTGCGGCCGTTCGCCAGCCGGCGCGTCGCGTCCCTCAAACGCATGCCGAAAGCGTACCTCTGGGACTGGAGCCTCGTGCCCGATCGCGCCGCCCGTTTCGAGAACTTGCTGGCGCTCCACCTCCTGAAGTTCTGCCACGCGCTGCAGGATCGGGAGGGCTACGACGTGGACCTCTGGTACCTGCGGGATCGCGCCGGTCGCGAAGTGGATTTCCTGCTGACGTTCGATCGGCGGCCCTGGTTCGCCGTGGAGGCCAAGCTCTCGGAGGCGGCCATCGACCCCTCGATCCGCTACTTCCGCGATCGCCTGCGCATCCCGTGGGTGTACCAGGTGGTGCTCGAAGGCAGCCGCGACACGCTGGACGATGGCGTCCGGTGCGTGCCCGCGGGCAGCTTCCTGGCGGCGCTGGTGTAGGCCGCGTCTTCATCTCCGCGCCCCCTCAATGGCACCGCAAACGAGTACGTCCCGTGCCTGTTCTTGTAGACAAGGGCTCGTAGTTCCTCTCCTCGGCCCATCGAGATCTTCGTATGGACCTGTGTCTTCTTCCCTCCGAAGTAGAAGTAGAAGAGGTCGTCCGTGGTCTTGCGCTCCAGCGAGAAGCCCTTCAACGCCAGCGCAGAGCGCAGCTCCCTCGCCTTGCTGTTCATCGGTGCTCGGACAGGAAAGACTCCAACTGGCGGAGGTAGTTGATCGCTCCCTCGGTCAATTCGTGCTCGGGTGTTCCTGAGTAGCTCTCAACCAACTCAATGAAGGTCTTCCCGAAGTCGGCCAGTGCTTCAAACTTCGTAGAGCCGACCCCCCAAATCCTTAGAGGCTCACTACTCACAATGAACTGATCGCCGTCGTGTTCGACACTCACGACAACCGGCTTTCGAAGCGGAACGTTGGCAACGCGCCACACGGGGTACACAACCGAACGAGGCAACAAGTCCATTGGCACAAACGATCGTGCCGCCAACGCCGCTTCTCTCGCCGGGGCGTAGACCCTCTCGTCATCCCGGCGAAAGCCGGGATCCAGGCTCACTTCTCGTCCGCTTCGCACAGCCGGACAAGGTCCCGCAGGGACACGAACGTCACGTTCAGCCCTCCATACGTACGCTCGTAGGAACGCCCGGCCGACGTGTCCGACGTCACCACGTAGGAAGGCCCGCCTGGATACGCGGCGCGGAACGACTTCATCGCGTTCGGTTCGAACTCGGCTGCTGACCACTTGCACTCGATGGCCACCGGGGGACGCCCGCGCCGCACGAGCACGAAATCGACTTCGCTCCCGTGTTTGGTCCGCCAGTACCGGATGGCGCTGCGGCCGATATGGGCGTGCAGGTCGTTCAGCACGAGATGTTCCCACAGCAGCCCCAGATCGTCCGGCCTGAGCGTAGCCGCGCCCCGGTAGTGGCACACGAAGCCCGTGTCGAATCCGTAGACCTTGGGGGCTGAAACAATCTCGGCTCGCCCACCTTCGGCATACGGACGGACGACGTGCATCGCGAGCGCAACCTCGAGCACGGCAAGGTACTTGGTGATGGTGGTCCGGCTGGCCTCGCAGGGTTTCGCGAATCGGGTCGCCTCGAACATGCCCCCGCTCTGCGCCATCAGCAGCTCGAACAGGCGGCGGAATGCGGTGCGGCGCTCCAGCCGGAAGAGCTCCAGGATGTCGCGCGCCCAGAACGCGTCGGCCCATTCCTCGATGCCGGCTTCCGGCAGCGCCGAGGCCAGGAAGAACTCGGGCAATCCCCCTCGTAACATGCGACGGCGGAGGTCCGCAGATCCGAAGTCGTCCAGGTCGTCCACCGTCATCGGGGTGAGCCACACCTCGGCCTTGCGCCCCGTCAGCGTGTCGCGAAAATGGCTCGACGCTCCCAGGGTTGAGGAGCCCGTCGCGAGAACGCGGACACTCGGGAAGTGGTCGGCTGCGATCTTCAGGAATTCGGCCGGGTTCGGCAGGCGGTGGATCCCGTCCAGAACCACGGTGCGGCCCTGGACCGACTGGAGGAATCCCTCCGGGTCGGAGACGCTGGCACGAGTGCGTGGCAGCTCGCAGTCCAGGTACTCTGCGTCGGGAATCGACCGTGCAAGGACGGTCTTTCCTGCGCGCCGCACCCCCATCAGCCACACGATGGATCGCCGCTGCCAGGCGTCAGAGATGCGTTTCTGCCAGAAGTGTCGGTCGATCACGCCAGTAGTATGGCATATGGTTGACCTAAACGCAACAGTGATTGCGTTTGGTCGCTTGAACAGCTGTCTACCTCTCAGGGCAGCCTCATGATCCGCCCAGCCCTTCGTCGTCCCGGCAAAAGCCGGGATCCAGGCCCATCGTCACCCCCTCTGCGGCCGGGTATCGCGGCGCGCCCCCTTCACCGACGCCCTCCTGACGGCAACCGCGCAACCCATCCGTTTCCTGGAAGGCGATGGCAGGCGATACCGTTACGGCACCCTGAGTCGTAGCCGGGGGGCTTCCCTGGCCTGCCTGGCCTGAGCGTAGTCGAAGGCAGCGACGTCGAAGGCAGCCCCCCGGACGGCCCGTCCTATCGTCCAGGCCCTCGCGGAACCGGCGGCAGTAGCGTAGCGGAGTGCGGTCTTACTCGATGATGAAGACCGCCGAGGTGTCGTCAAGATGGAAGCGGGTCAACTCGTCTGCATAGCGTCGCAAACGCGCCTCGATCTCGGCGGTCGAACAGTTGCCGACCTGCAGCCATACGATTTTCGGTGGGTAGCCTTCGACGAAGCTGCGCAGGTGGAAATCGGAGTCCTTCGACACGATGGTGTAGCCGCTGCCTTTCGCGAAGGCCCACACTGCCGCGTCATCTGCGCGCGAAAGGCCGAGATCCCGCACGTGTTTCGAGTCCGGAAACACGTCGGCCAGCGCCTTGCCCAGGCGGTGGGACAGGTTCTGGTCGAACAGGAGTTTCATGCCGGGATCTGGTAGAGCTTGCGCTCACGGTCCGCGGCGAACGCCAGACAGGCTCGAATATCGTCGGCCGTCAGGTCGGGAAAGTCGGACAGGATTTCGTCGATCGACATACCGGACGCCAGATACTCGAGGACGTCCGACACGGTGATGCGGAGCCCGCGGACACAGGGCTTGCCGCCGCGCTTTCCGGGTTCGATGGTGATGAACGTCCGGTAGTCCATGCGCGAAGATTAGCACACCTCTCTGACGCGCGTCTGGCCCCCGTCAGGTGGGCGCGTCACCCACGCCCGTCCCTCGTCACCGACGCCCTCCTGACGGCAATCGCGCACCTCATCCACTTCCTGGAGGGCGAGGGCGGACGCGGCCGCCGAGCCGGGGGGCTCGGTATCTCTCCCGACGATTTTGCGTGAGCTAAGTCGGACTTAGCTAAGTCCTTCGATGCACAAATACGGCGACGTATTTGTGCCCTCAGGACTGAGTACTGAGCGAGCGCAACCGGCCACGTGCGCCGAAAGGGAATCGTGGCCGTAATTGCGAGTCGAAGTACTAAGCTGAGAAGTCTGGCAGGAGGGGTCCGCGAGGAGGGTTTCCGGACACCAGCCGGGACGGCGTCGGGGTCATCGTCAGGCCGGCGCCCGGGAGCCACCTGTCGAGCAGCGTCTTCTAGGGTTCGAGCGTCTTGTCCATCGCAGCCACCGTGTGTTCACTATGTCGTGTTGTTCATTATTAATGAACAATTAAATAATTTGAACATCTTGGGGGGTCATGATTGCGTGATGCTCGTCGCCGCCGACGCGCGGCACTCGGGCCAGGAAGCGCGCTACGCGGCGCTCGGGCGGACAACGGCGGGGCGATGGCTGGTGGTGGTGTTCACAATCCGGGGCACGCTCATCAGGGTGATTTCGGCCCGGGACATGAGCCGGCGGGAACGGAGGGTGTATGAAGGCGCGCGCCAGGGCGGTGAATAGGCAGACGCCGAGGTTCTCGAGCGAAGACGAGGAACGCCGGTTCTGGGCGGGTCACGACACCGTCGATTTCTTCGACTGGAGCAAGGCGGTCGGCGCGGCGTTCCCGGCGCTCAAGCCGTCGACCGCCACCATTTCCCTTCGCCTGCCCGCGTCGATGCTCGACGAACTCAAGGCGCTGGCGAACGAGCGGGATGTGCCCTATCAGTCGCTGCTGAAGGTCTTCCTCGCGGAGCGTATCGCCAGCGAGCGGGGCATGCGGCGGAAGGTCACGGCCTGACGCGTCTGGTCCCAGCCAAGCGGCTGCTACCCCCGAGAAGGCCGGCTTGCCCTCACCCCGCTAACCGACGCCCTCGGCGGGCACGTCAGTTGGCCTAAGTTGACCTCCTCAGCTGAGCAACTGCTCCAGCACGTCTGGCGACATCAGTTGCAGGTCGCGCTCGTGCTCGAGGAACGGCCGCACGTCCGCGCGCGCGGCGGCCCAGTCCAGCGCGGCGAGGTGACGCCGCACTTCCGGCCGCCAGTTCGCGTCCGTCAGGACAGGCCCGGTCCAATTCGTCTGCGCCAGCGCCGCATTGAGCAGCGTCAGGTTCGGCGCCGGCCACGAGCGGTCCGACAGGTACCACGCCAGGTCGAAGAGGTCGCGGCCCTTCGCCCAGGGCCGGGTGAGGACGGCGTGCAGTTTTCCGCCAAGCAGGGAAGCCTTGTCGTAGTGACACAGATTCAAGGTGACATGGCGCCGGACGAGGGTCGTGGCAATGGCGGCACCGGCGGGAGGATTGGTGTCGATCTCGGCTTTGATCGACAGGACCTGCCCGGCGCGGCCCGACAGGCCAAGTTCGTGGAGCAGGCCCGGAAACTTGATGTAGCCCGAGGCCACCGCCGCCCGCTCCCTGGCCGTCACCTCCACACGGTAGCCTTCGGCGTGCAGAGCGTGTCTCACGCCGGCAAGGGCTGGCGGAAGCCCGGCGTCCTGGCCTGGCGTGATCAGC
>Ga0315283_10005782_pt1 | contig 10948 bp, 9 predicted proteins | sample YL17G09_0_MG_FD_204541 | JGI IMG/M metagenome (GOLD analysis project Ga0315283, IMG submission 204541) | Sediment microbial communities from Yellowstone Lake, YNP, Wyoming, USA - YL17G09_0 | ecosystem: Environmental > Aquatic > Freshwater > Lake > Sediment | place: USA: Wyoming | collected...
GGTTCGGTCGCATCCGGATGCTGGTCGGCCGCCGAGGGCACCGCTGCCGGTGGCGCGGCGAACGATCCACCGCTGGTGATGGGCGTCGACTGGCCACCCGCGTCGGCCGACGCCGACAGCAGCGGCCGGTGCATGTCGGCCAGGCCACCGGGAACCCGATCGACGAGTTCGTGCAGGGCAACAGCCGCATCGCGGACCCGCTCGCGCTGGGATCCGATGTACTGCTCGAGATGATCGACGTCGGAGACGAGGAAGTCGCGACGGGCCAACAGCGACTGCACCTCGTTCTGCGCCTTCAACCGCTCGTCCTCGGCCGAGCGGCGAGCCTCGGCCCGAGCCTCGTCGAGCAGCCGGCTCGCCATCGAGCGCGCGCTGTCGAGCGTCGCAGTCGCCTCGTCGCGAGCGCCCTTCAGGATCGAATCGGACTCGAGCTTTGCCTCGGCCACGGTGACATCGGCCGTGCGTTGCGCCAGCAGCAGGGTTCGGCTGATGGTCTCGGCATCATCGTGACTTGGCGCAAGGGCGGACGGGGCCGGTGAAGCGGCAGCACTCTGCGTCGCTTCCTGCAGTTTGGCCACCGCAGCGCGCGCTCGAGCCTCCATCGCCGTGGACTGGTTCTGGGCGGCTTCGATCGCCCCCGCCACCTCCTCTTTGAAGGCGTCGACCTCGTCGGGGTCGTACCCCTTCTTGACAGTCTTGAAGGCGGTGGTGCGGACCGATTGCGGGCTCAATTCCATGAGCCGTGATGTTAGGCGCGCCGAGTGCGCTGGACCATCACGTCAGCCGTCGAAATCACCGTTGTCGTGGCCGGAGGTTCGAGGTGGGAGCGACTTGAGCAGATACACGCCGCTCGCGACCTTCTCCATGCTGCCGTTGAGCCCGTAGCACAGGCCGCTCGCAAAGTCGATCAGCCGGCGTGAGACTTCGCGGTCGGCGGCCTCGAGATTCATGATCACCGGCACGCCCTCTTTGAACTTGTCGGCGACTTCCTGGGCCGAGTCGAACCGCCGCGGGCGCACCGTGTACGGCTCGCCTGCGACCGGCGCAGGAACGATGCGTGTGGCCGACCCCTGCCGTGGGGAGCTGATCGGGCGAGGCTGCACGCTCGAGTCATCGTAGGCAGGCGCGGGTCGACGGGCGGGCGCCTCGGGCTCGCGCATGGGGTACGAGGGGCGAGTTGGCACGGTGCGCACGGTGCTGTCGGCGTCGGGGTCGACTGTCGAGCCGCGGGTCCCTCGAGGCTCGTTGTCGCGGCTCGAACGCTGCGTCTTGGCCGGGCGCTCAGGCTCGGCCTCGGGTTCGTAGTCGTCGTAGGCATCGTCGGGACCGAGCCCGAGGTAGTCCATGGCCTTCTTCCACATTGACATCCGAAATCCTCCCGAGCTGTGAGGCTATCGCACGCGGCTAGGCACGACGAGGACGGGGACCGAACAGGGCGCTGCCCAGACGTACCTCGGTCGAGCCTTCCTGCACGGCTACCTCGAGATCGTCGGTCATTCCCATCGAGCACACCGTGAGTCCGAGGCGATCGACGGCTCGACGAACTGCCCGGAATCCGGACCGGGCAGCCTCGGCGCCCCCTTCGGTCGGTCCGACCGTCATCAGGCCCTCGACGCGCAGACCCGCCGTGAGGGCCGCGCCAACGATCTCGTCGACCTGTTCGAGTGGGCATCCACCTTTGCCCACCTCACCGATCGCACTCACCTGCACCAGCACACGACTCGACGGGGCCCGGCGGGCGATCTCGGCGATGAGCGACGCACGGTCGACGGTCTCGAACACGTCGACCAGACCCACGAGCTGACGCACCTTGTTGGTCTGCAACTGGCCGATGAAGCGAACCTCGAACTCGTGAGGCACCCCGGCGAGCTTCGCGACCGTCTCTTGCGCATAGCTCTCACCGATCGATCGACATCCTGCTCTATACGCCGCGAACGCAGCCTCGACCCCGAACATCTTGGTGACCGCGATGACGTCGACATCGCTTCCTCCCGCATCGAGGATGCGCTGGTGCACCACCTGCAACCGTTCAGCCACCTGCTGGTCGAGATCCGTCATCGAGCGCTGCGCTTCCATACCGCCATGACCTGTCGACCACGCTCGGCGCGACGCCGGTGAGAGAAGTAGAGCGACTCGTTGCATCCTGTGCACACGGAGACATCGTGCACGGTGACACCGAGCGGCGAGAGCGCCGCCGCCACCAGGGCAGGCATGTCGAGCGCAGGGGTACCCCACCCGGTGGCTCCGATGACCGATGCACCGAACTGCTCGGCGAGCGCGGCGAGGTCGCGCTCGCCGAACTCGTAACAGCACGGATGGATGCACGGGCCCACGTAGGCGTGCAGCGGCGCATCGAGGCCGACCGCGCGAGCGGCGGCCTGCAGCACTCCGAGCTGTGCTCCCCTCCAGCCAGCGTGTACCCCGCCGAGCCGACCGCCGTCACCGACCAAGGCCACGGGTACGCAATCACCCACCCAGATGCCGAGCACAGCGTCTCGAAGCCCCGTGACAAGGGCATCACACTCGGCGCCGTCGTGGTCGCCGAGCCGGTGCACTTCGCGGACCCGTACTCCGTGTACCTCGTTGGGTTGCGACCACACGCCCGGCACGAACGACTGGCGACTCGCGGTGAGCGAATCACGGTCACTCTCGAGGTGGAAGTCGCCGTGGCGCTTGACGCTGAACCGCACCTCGACGACATCGAGATCGCCGACGGGGAGCACGAGGGGCGCCGGCGGCGAGACGATCACTTCAAGAAGGAAGGTACGTCGAACTCGTCGTCGCTGTCGTCGAGCGGATCGGGCTGCTCGTCGGCGAACAGATCCTTCAACGAAGATGCCGGCTTGGCTTCTGCCTTGGCCGGCGCGCTGCCGGGGCCATCCCAGCGGTCGAACCCGGCAGCGATGACGGTGACTTTCACTTCGTCGCCCATCTCGTCGTCGATGACCGTGCCGAAGATGATGTTGGCGTCGGCGTGGGCGACACCGTGGATGATCTCGGCTGCGGCGTTCATCTCGAACAGGCCCATGCTCGACGGACCGGTGATGTTGAGCAGGATGCCTCGGGCACCGTCGATGGCTGCTTCGAGCAACGGGCTCGAGATCGCGGCCTTTGCCGCAGCAACGGCGCGGTTCTCTCCGCTGGCCTGACCGATGCCCATCAGCGCTGAGCCCGCGTTGGACAGGATCATCTTGACGTCGGCGAAGTCGGTGTTGATCAGGCCCGGCGTCGTGATGAGGTTGGTGATGCCGGACACGCCCTGCAGCAGGACTTCATCGGCCATCTTGAATGCGTTGAGCACGCTGGTCTTTTCGTTTGCGACGGTGAGCAGGCGGTCGTTCGGGATGACGATGAGCGTGTCGACCTTCTCCCTGAGTCGCTGCACGCCAGAATCTGCCTGCACCGCCCGGCGCCGACCCTCGAAGCTGAACGGGCGCGTGACCACGCCGATGGTGAGCGCGCCCATCGTGCGGGCGAGCTCGGAGATCACCGGAGCGGCGCCCGTGCCGGTGCCGCCGCCTTCGCCGGCGGTGATGAACACCATGTCGGCGCCTTTGATGACCTCTTCGATCTCGTCGCGATGGGTCTCGGCGGCATTGCGGCCGACATCGGGGTCGCTGCCCGCACCGAGACCACGGGTGAGATCGCGACCGATATCGAGCTTCACGTCGGCGTCGCTCATCAGCAGTGCCTGCGCGTCAGTATTGACGGCAACGAACTCGACACCCTTGAGGCCGGCGTCGATCATGCGGTTGACGGCATTGACGCCGCCGCCACCCACACCGATCACCTTGATGACGGCGAGATAGTTCTGGGGTGCGCCGGCCATCAGAAGGACCTCCATGGAGTCACCGCAAGTTGAGCGGACGGAATTGTGTTCGAGTTTCGGTTCATCGTGGACAATCTCGGTGGGACGATCGGGTGATCGTAGCATTTGTGCTGCTCAGGCACACTCGGCCTGGACGGCAGTCCGGCTCAGTCTCGCACGTTTCGCGGTTGGATCGGTGGAACACCGTCAGCCAGCACGGTGGAACACCGTCAGCGAGCACGGTGGAACACCGTCAGCCAGCACGGTGGAACAGCCGCGTTTCAGCCCTTGGTGACGGAAACCTCGTCGGTGGACACGTCGATGCGCACCACGCCATCGAGGCCCTCGCGAACCTTCTGCAGCAGGCGCGCCAACTTGTCCTGCATGCGCGAGGCACCCCCCAGTTGCACCTCGACGCCACCGTCGAGCAGCAACGACATGTCTCCGGTGGCAGCATCAACGCCCACGGACTCGGTGATCGCTCGGATCTCCGGCGGAAGTGCAATGACCAATTGCGCCACCGCCGCGTAGGGAGGACCAGCGAACAATCCCTGGTCCGTGTCGGGGTTGGTGCCGGTGACCAGCATGTACGCGATCGGGCGGCCGACGATCACGTCGAGAACCCGACCGTCGCGGTCGATCACCCGGAACCTGCCGTCGGTGCCCTCGAACGTGGCGACCGGCTCGCGCTCACGGATCTCGATGACCACGCGATGTGGGAAATCGGTCGACACACGAGCCGACTCCACCCACGGAATGGACTCGAGACGCGCTTCCACGTCCTGCGTGTCGACCAGCAGGATGGGTTCGCCGGTGAGGTCATCGATCACGGCCTGGAGCGCCACGGGGTCGGTGTAGACCGCGCCCTCCACATCGATCGTCGTCACGTCGAACAACGATGAGGCCAGCAGAGCCGCGGCGGCTACCACCACCAGCACGATGCCGACAGCCACGCCGACCCACACCAGTCGACGACGACCCTCGGCGCGCCGGACTGCGACCCGACGGGCACGCAGACGGGGATCCATCGATCCGCCCGCCGATCCGGCGCTCACGTCGACTGCGCTGGAGTCGTCGAGATCACTGATCACGATCGTGGACCGCTCGCCGCTCTCGTCGGCCGTCGACCCCTGCATGGCCCGGTGGCGCTGCTCGGTCTCGTCGTCGAGATACACGGCGTCGGGCTGATCGTCCTCCGCGATGACGATCAGCTTGCGTTCCGGGGCAGCAGCCTGCGGAACCTCAGGCTCGTCGGGCGAGACATCGGCTGACTCGCCGAGACCGAGGAGCCGATCGATCGATGGATCGTCGAAGTCGTAGGCCTGCTCCTGCTCGGATGCGGCGCTGAACGCGGCCCCGAGCTCCTCCAGGACCTTGTCGGGCACCGTGTCGGAGTGAGGAACGCCCGATGGGGTGCCGTCCTGACCGGTCACAGCGCCACACCTGGTTGATCGTCGTCGAGCACATCGGCGAAGCCCACCAGTCGCACCTCGCTGCGTAGCTGGAAGCCTGTCTCGGAGGTCACCCGCTGGCGAACATGATCCATGACAGCACGGACGTCGTCAGCGCTGCCTCCATCATCGGCCTGGATGAAGTTGGCGTGCTTGTCGGACACGTGGGCGGTTCCGATCCGGTACCCCCGCAGGCCGAGACGATCGATGAGCTCGGCAGCAGCCAGTTCGCCGGGGATCGGGTTCACGAACACCGAACCGGCATTCTGGCCCCCTGGCTGGTGCTCGCGCCGCCATCGCACGATCTCCGCAATCGTCGCCTCCGCCCGCTCGACGTCGCCGTACGCGAGAGCCAGCCGGGCATCGAGCACGACCTGATGATTGGCGATGTCCGAGCCCCTGAACCGCAAACCCAACGCTGCCGCCTCCACCCATCCATGGTGGCCCGAGCGGAGATCGAACATGTGGATGCCGCGTAGCGAGGCGGCCATGTCGGAGCCGTGCCCACCGGCATTCATCCTGACGGCGCCGCCCACCGAGCCCGGCACGCCAACCGCCCATTCGAAGCCGGTGAGACCGGCGGCGGCGGTGCGCCTGGCAAGCACCGGAAGTGCCACCGACGCGGATGCGTCGACATCGGAGTCGATGAACTCGACGCGATCGGACATCTCTGCGAGCGAGATGGCAATCCCTCCGAAGCCTTCGTCGGCGACCAGCATGTTGGAGCCGCGACCGACGACCAGCACTTCCAGGAGCGTGTCGGCCGCCACGTCGGCGACGAGCGACAGATCCTCGACGGTTCGGGGTGTGGCGAACACCGCCGCCGCGCCACCCACCCGATAGGTGGTGTACGGGGCGAGCGGCTCGTCGGCGCGGACGAATCCGTCGAGGCGCTCCAGGGCCCACCGCTGCCGGTGTGCGAGGGTCACCGTCGGTCGCCTTGCAGCTCGAGCCGCCTCAGCACCACCTCGTCCGGGAACGAGGCGATATCGCCACAGCCCATCGAGATGCACACGTCGCCCTCTCGGAGCTGGCGCGCCAGGTAGTCGACGAGGTCGTGCCGTTTTGGCAGCCACACCATCTGCGTCTGGGGATGTGCGTCGAGGACTGCGTTGACCACCAGCTTCCCCGTCACCCCGGGTACGGGTGTGGTACCCGATGCGAAGATCTCGGTGAGCACCACGAGATCGGCGTCGACGAATGCGTCGCGGTAGTCGGGCCACATCGCAGCCATGCGGTTGTAACGATTGGGCTGGAACACCGCGACGACTCGCTTCCAACCATCGCCGCTGCTACGGGCAGCGGCAAGGACCGCGGCGATCTCAGATGGGAGATGAGCGTAATCGTCGACGAGTGTGGCGCCGCTGTGGAATCCCCGGATGTCGAAGCGGCGCGCCACCCCGCCGAACTTGGCAAGAGCACGCGATGCGGCCTCGAAGGGCACGCCGATGGACATCGCCAGGGCGAGTGCGCCGGTGGCGTTGCGTACGTTGTGGATCCCACGCAGTGGTAAGTCGATCGTGCCGAGCGGCTCCCCCCGTTTCACCACCTCGAACGAGTAGCTGCCGTGGCCAGGGCGCACGTTGGTGGCGACGAAGTCGGCAGTGACATCGGTGCCATAGGTGATCGCGCCGTGACGACGGGCGAGCTGTGCACAGATCGGGTCGTCGGCGCACAACACCTTCGGACCTGGCACCTGATCGAGGTAACGGTCGAAGCCGTCTGCGATCGCGTCCAACGAGCCGTAGTGGTCGAGGTGGTCGACGTCGACGTTGGTGAGGATCGTGCCGTACAGCGGCAGTTCAAGGTGGGTGCCGTCGCTCTCGTCGGCTTCCACGACCAACCACTCGCCGCCGGTCCATTGAGCGCCGGTGCCCATGTCGGTGACATCGCCACCGACCACGAAGCTGGGCCGCAGCCCCGCCTCGGCAAGCATCAGCATCAACATCGACGTCGTCGACGTCTTGCCGTGTGTGCCGGCCACGCCCAGGGACTTCGCTCGTGCACAGATCGACGCCAACATGCCGGCGCGACGAAGGACCTTGATGCCGGTGGCGGCAGCCTCGTCGAGCTCGACGTTGCGTGCTGGGATGGCGGTCGACGCGGTGACTGCATCGCACCCGTGAACGACCTGCCGGCGATGGCCGACCTGCACCTCCACTCCCGCGGCACGCACCCGCTCGAGGACCGGCCGCTCGCGTATGTCGCTGCCGCTGACCGCGTGCCCCATCTCGGCCAGGACGATCGCGATGGCGCTCATGCCCGGTCCGCCCACACCAACGACGTGCAGTCGCTGCGGATGCGAGAGATCGAGCGGTGCCTCGGGCGGCGGCGTCATCGGCCGGCCTCGCGCTCGATCAGGGTGACGAGCGCATCGCTGCGATGCAGAGCACCCGCCTGGTGCGCGGCGGCCGCGATTGCGGCCAGGTCGTCCGGCGACGAGCGGAGGCGCTCGATCTCGTCCACCAATCGGTCGGCGGTGAGCTGCGATTGCTCGATCAGCAGCGCGGCGCCATGGTCGGACAACACCCGGGCGTTGTCGACCTGGTGGTTCTCGGCAGCTGCGGGCCAGGGCACGATGATGGCGGGCACACCAGCCGTCGCGAGCTCGGCGACGGTGCCAGCTCCACCCCGAGTGAGCATCAGGTCGGCGGCGGTGTACACCAGCGGCATGCGTTCTTCGTACCCGATCACGCGATACAGGATGCCGTCATCGCCGTCGCGAGCGGGCGCGGCCCCCTCGAGGAAGCGTTGCCCGACGACGTGGTACACGGCGAGATCGCGACGCGCGGATAGCCGTTCGACTGCGTCGACCACCACGTCGTTGACCGCCGCAGCACCCAACGATCCACACACCACGGCAATCACGAACCGATCCGGGGGCAGGCCCAACGCAACGAGGGCCTCGCGTCGGCCCGCGACCCGATCGATGCCGACGATCTCACGACGGACCGGCGAGCCGGTCAGCTCGGCGTGCGGAAGCGCTGAACCCTCGAACGCGACCGCGCAGGCTGCAGCGCCGCGGGCGAACAGCTTCGACACCAGGCCCGGGCGTCGGTCGTAGCTGACGACCACGATCGGGACTCGACGAAGACGCGCCGCCAACGTGGCGGGGAAGCTGCCGTATCCGCCCACGTTCACGACGACCCGTGGACGCAGCCTTCCCAGTAGGCCGTACGCAGTCCACGTCGCGCGGAGGAGCTTGGGCAAGACCCATAGGTTCCGCATCGAGAAGCTGCGCTGGAGTCCGACCACATCGAGCAACGTGTGTGGATACCCAGTGGGCGGGAGCAGTCGTGTCTCGACGCCCCGTGTGGTGCCGACATAGTGGATCGACTGCCGCTGGTGGCCGCGGGCCACGAGCGCGTCGGCGATCGCCAGCGCGGGAAGAACATGACCCGACGTGCCGCCCCCGGTGATGACCGCATACGTCGGCGTCGCGATCGGCGCTACGGCCGGTTCGTGATTCTGCGCCCCCGGTACGGTCATCGAACGTTGCGGGCGACGTTGAGCAGCAGTCCTGCTGCCGTCATCGTGACGAACAGCGAGCTGCCGCCCGCCGAGAAGAACGGCAATGTCAGCCCCGTGACCGGCATCAGCCCGGTGACGCCACCGACGTTGATGAGGGCCTGCACCGCCATCCAGCTGACGATGCCCCCGGCCAACAACGCACCGAACCTGTCGGGTGTGGCGAGCGCGACCTGGATGCCCGCGTAGGCCAGCACCATGAAGCCGCCGAGCACCGCGATCACGCCAACCATGCCCAACTCCTCGGCAATCACTGCGAAGATGAAGTCGCTGTGCGCGAGGGGCAGGAACTCGCCCAGCTTGTTGGCGCCGCGACCGACACCCTCCCCCGTCGCGCCCCCCTGGGCCATCGCGATCATCGCTTGATAGGTCTGGTAGCTGAGGTGGTCCTTGTGGGCGGCGATGTCCATGAACGCGGTGAACCGCGCCTGACGGCGGGCGCTCGACAACACGAACACCATCGTGCTCGCCGCGCCGGTGGCCATGGCGGCGGTCATCGGCAACATGGGGGCGCCGGCGATGAACGCCACCACGAACACGATCGCGGCCAGCACGATCGCCGATCCCAGATCGCCCTGGACCAGACACAGCCCGGCCGACACCACCGCAACGACCAGCACCGGCCCCAGCGTGCGCCGCAGATCGTGCATCTCGGACTTCCGCTTGGCCAGCAGGTTGGCGCAGTACAACAGCACCGCCAGCTTCAAGAACTCCGAAGGCTGGAACGTGAACGAGCCGACGGAGACCCACGCCCGCGCCTCGTTGACCTGGTCGCCCAGGCCGGGGACGAACGGCAGCATCATCAGCCCGTACGCACCGATGAGGGCTGGCGTCACGAGCCGACGCCAGAAGTGGTACGGCACCCGAAACCCGATCCACAGCCCGATCATGCCGAACACAGCCCACAGCAACTGCCGGTTGAACAATCGCCATGGCGAGTGGCCCTTGTGGAACTGGCTGATCGACGTCGCCGACATCACCATCACCAGACCCAGGAGGACGAACACCGCGACGACCGCCGTGAGCACGTAGAACGCCGTGGGCGGCGGGGTGGCCGGTCTCGCCCCCTGCCGGCGCGTGGGGTGACGACGGATCGATTCGGCGCGCTTCAGCGCTGCGCGTCGACGATCGCCGATGAGCGTGGTGGATGAGCTCACGAGAACCGCACTTTCATGATGGGCCTTTCACGTGGGGCTTTTCTGGTGTGAGTGGTCGAAATGTTCGAGAACGAGCCGTCTGAAATCGTCGCCCCGGGCCGGGTAGCCCCCGTCGGGATACCAGTCGAAGCTGGCACACGCTGGCGAGAGCAGCACCGTGTCGCCGGGCGTCGCCAACGACGCTGCGGCCTCGACAGCATCTGCCATGGTGCCGGCGACCTTCACCGGGCACCAGGACGCGAAGGCGTCGACGATCTCGGGCGCATCCTCGCCGAGGGCCACCACCGACACGATGCGCCGGTGCTCGGTGGCGAGGCTGGCGAGATCGAGACCCTTGTTGCGCCCTCCGGCGAGCAGCACGATCCGGTCGAATCCGCGGATGGCGGTGAGCGCCGCGTGGGGGGTGGTGGCCTTCGAGTCGTTGATCCAGGTGGCCCCCCCGAACACCCCGATCGGCTCGATGCGATGGGGCGGATGGGTGAACGAGCTCAGAGCTGCCTCGATTGCCACAGCGTCGCCCAACCCGGACTCGAGCACCAGCGCTGCGGCAGCCAGTGCGTTGGTGATGTCGTGCGGCAGCGACCGCCGCATCGAACCGGTCCTGGCGATGGTGCCCGCCGGCCCGACCAGGCGATCGCCCTCCAGCCGGTAATCAGCCTGCGGGGTGCCGAACGTGCGCGTGATCCCTCCTGCGCGCTGAAGGTTGCGCATGACCACGGGATCAGCGGCGAAACCGACGGCGACGTCGGTGGCCCGCCGGTGCCGCCACAGGCGCGCCTTGGCCGCCTCGTACGACTCCATCGAGACATGCCAGTTCTGGTGATCCGGAGCCAGGTTGAGCCACACCGAGGCCTCGGCGCGGAACTGCTCGATCCAGATCAGCCGGAAACTGCTGCACTCCACCGCGAACACGTCGACGTCGTCATCGAGCGCCGCGACCAGCGGCACCTCGGTGTTACCGACTGCAGCAACGCGGTGTCCGGCCGAGGCGAGCATCTGCGCTG